>Ga0074195_1001258_pt1 | contig 37157 bp, 36 predicted proteins | sample EPASupsiteHSE623_FD_64525 | JGI IMG/M metagenome (GOLD analysis project Ga0074195, IMG submission 64525) | Bioremediated contaminated groundwater from EPA Superfund site, New Mexico - Sample HSE6-23 | ecosystem: Environmental > Aquatic > Deep subsurface > Groundwater > Contaminated ... | reverse complement strand
GCCATGATGTCTCTGAGCGAGCATCTTGGCTTTAAGTATGTTGCGGCCATCTCTGCCGATGGCAATGCCTTTGTCCTTATTTGCTACCTCTACATAAGCCAATCGCTTATTATTCTTGTTGACTACCATCACATTCTTTATGGCGGCAGGCTGGAAGAGGTTTTCCAAAAACTCTTTCACGTCGTCGCTGTACTCGACGATCTCGATCTGCTTTCCTACTGATTTCTTCACCCGGTTGATGTTCGAGCCCTTGCGACCTATGGCCGCACCCATATCACCCTTCTTGATGACAAAAATTATGCGGTCATTGTCTCCGTCTACGACGCAATCTCTGGCCATGCCGCCTGTCAGGCTCTCGAACAGTGCAATATATCTGATTCCTTCGGTGGTGAGTTTAAACTCACTCATGCTTCAACACCCCGGATCTCACGCTGCAGTGCCATTATCTCCGAGTCGCCTGGCTCGATGATGGCCAAGGCGGCCACGGAGAAGGGTTTCCCACAGGCAGATCCGAGGTCCTTGCCCATACCCTGGTAACCGTAGACTGGAACATCTATGGTCTCCAATTGCATCCTCACGTCCATAGGACAGTCGACTGCATATATTATGAGCTTTGCTTTTCCGCCGAGGCCCGCCTCAACGGTGCTATTCGATCCTAGAAGCACATTTCCCGTTCTGATGGAACTTCTCAGAGCTCTATCTACGTTAATCATAGCTACTACCTCATCTCTTGTTTGCCACCAGCGTCACGTCTCCCGTGCCGAGCTGGATAGGCTGTCCCACAATGACGTTTTCCGTCACGCCTTTGAGATCGTCTACGTCGCCGCGTATGGCTGCATCCAGAATGTGATTAACCGTCACCTCGAAGGCCGCCCTGGCAAGCACGCTGGCCTTCTCGCCGGATACGCCGTGCCGACCAATCTGCTTGACCTCTCCGTCCACCGTCATGATGTCAGCTACCAGCATGATGTGCCTCACATCTACAGAAAGGCCCTGTTCGCGCAGGGTGTCCGTGGCCTCGTTGATTATGGCGTTTCGTGCCGCTTCGATGCCCAGCACCTCTCCGATCTCATTTATATTGTTGGTTTTGATTCTGTCCGGGTCAACGCCGTCAAACTGCATAACCTTCTTGAGCGACGACCCTTCCGTGTAGAGGATGTATTCCTCGCCTTCTTTGCGAATCACGACGCGCTTGATTCCCTCTACACCTTTTAATGATAACCTCTTGATCTTTTCCACGAGCTGGAGAAGCTCGCGATAGGAGGGCTCCTCGGGAGCCATCACCAGCAGATTCTCCTTCAGCTCCACGGCAAGCCCTGTCTCTTCTTTCAGCTTATCCGCGACCTCTGTCGCGGTGATCTTGCGCTGCTCCAGGGCTCCGGGATTGAGCTCGATTAGCACATTCATCTCCGCCAGGTCCGTGGCAATGGACCCCAGGTGGAGGATGGAGGAGGACTCGATTGCCCAGGCCACCTCGCGAGCCAAGTCTCGATCGTGGGCATAATCCTGATTAAGCCTTATGGTCATGGTCGGCGTGGAAGGGATCTTCCTCGCATCCACGATCTCGATGAGCCGGGGAAGGCCAAGGGTTACGTTGATCTCAGCCACACCGGCGTAGTGGAAGGTACGCATGGTCATCTGCGTGCCGGGCTCGCCAATAGACTGAGCGGCGACCACGCCCACCGCCTCGCAGGGTTCCACTCGCGAATGCTCGTAATCCGCTTTGACCGTGCTTATGATCTCGTCGATCTGCGCCTCGGTTGCAACGACATCTTGCAGGCCCGCTTGCAGAGCTTCTTTGATGCTCAGGGGAAGGCTGACGCCCTCCAGCTTATCCTGAATATCCTTCACTGATAGGCTCATACCGACTCCTTCTTGAGCACGTTCTTGATGATGCGCTTGACATTGTCCGTGCTGGCGTAATCTCTTCGGGAGGCATCAACACCGTCTTCACCGTACTTGAACTGGACGATCATGCCCCTTGTCTCCTTTACCGTGCCGTCGTACTTGACCTCCAGGTCTTGCAGCGCGTTGACCAGTCTGCGCTGCAGGTAGCCGCTCTGTGATGTCCTGATGGCGGTATCCACCAGACCTTCGCGACCACCGATGGCGTGGAAGAAGAACTCCGTCGGGTTCAATCCATCCTTGTAGCTCGACTCCACGAAGCCGTGCGCTTCCGCTCCGAGGTCGCCGCACCGGAAGTGAGGCAGCGTTCTGCCGGCATAGCCGCGCTTGATTCGTTCGCCGCGCACGGATTGTTGGCCGACGCATGCCGCCATCTGGGTCAGGTTGAGCATGGAGCCACGCGCTCCGGAGACGGCCATGACCACACCCGAGTTGTCCAGGCCCAGATGGAGACCGGCGATCTTGCCCGCCGTATCCCTGGCCTTGCCGAGAGTCTGCATGATTCTCATCTCCAGTGTCTCATCCAATGTTCGTCCGGGCAGCGGCTCCAGCTCGCCGGCATTGTAGGCCTCGATGAGCTGACGCGTCTTCTCGCGAGCGGTGCGAGTGGTCTCTTCAATCTGATCGGCAGCGGCTTTAGGAATATCCTCGTCATCTATGCCGAAGCTGAATCCTGCGTGCATGATGCCGCGCAAAGCCAGGAGGGTCATCCTGTCCAGGAATTCACGCGCCACGGAGCGTTCATACTCCTTTATTATCCTGTCTGTTATCTTGCCCTTGAAGGCACCGACCGCCTCGGCGTCTATGGTGCCCATCACGAGCTTGCCGTCCTCGATGACCACATAGGCATCGTTCTCGCAATCCTCACCCTTGCAGACATCGCAGTTGTAGCAGAAATCGGCCTTGAAGCTCAGGTTCAGGCCCTTGGGAAGGATGAGTGAGAAGATCTGCTTCCCCGTCCAGTAGGGCTCGCCGTTTTCGGTGCCAGCAGGCTCGGGCAGCTCGTTTATATCGAACTTCTTTAAGAGCTCCATCGCGCCCCGGCGGTCGATGGGCTTTCTGCGGTGCGTGAGCAGGAAGGAGCCGGTTACGTAGTCATGAATGCCGCCGATGATGGGGCCGCCGAATCTCGGCGAGAGGATGTTCTCCTGCACGCGCATGAGGATCTCAGCCTCGGCACGCGCCTCTTCCGTCTGGGGAACGTGCATGTTCATCTCGTCCCCGTCGAAGTCCGCGTTGTAGGGCGGGCATACAGCGGGATTGAGCCGGAAGGTCTTGTAGGGCATGACCTTGACCCGGTGAGACATGATGGACATCCTGTGCAGCGAGGGCTGGCGGTTGAAGAGCACTATGTCGCCGTCGGCAAGCTGCCGATCGATCTTCCAGCCGATGTCGATCTGCTCGGCAACCTCCTCGCAGTTCTTGTCCGTGACCTTTACCCTTCTCTGGTCGGGCCGGGTAACATAGTTCACTCCCGGATGCCTGTCCGGGCCGCGGCGCACGAACGTCTTCACTATCTCCTTGTTCCTGATGTTGGCGATCATGGGCACGGATAGCTCCATAGCGATATCCATGGGAACTCCGACCTCGCCGATGCTCAGGTTGGGGTCCGGAGAGATGACCGTCCTGGCGCTGAAGTTAACTCTCTTGCCTGATAGCGAGCCACGGAATCTGCCCTCTTTGCCCTTGAGGCGCTGGGAGAGGGTCTTGAGAGGCCTGCCGCTGCGGTGGCGGGCGGGTGGAACGCCGGATACGGTGTTGTCGAGGAAGGTGGTAACGTGGTACTGCAGGAGCTCCCACAGATCTTCGATGATGAGCTGCGGCGCACCTGCCTCGCGGTTCTCCTGGAACCTCTGGTTGATGCGGATGATGTCCACCAGCTTATGCGTGAGATCATCCTCACTGCGCTGGCCGGACTCAAGCGTGATGGAAGGCCGCATGGTCACCGGCGGAACAGGCAGAACGGTAAGAATCATCCACTCCGGTCTGGCGGTGCCTGGGTTCATGCCCATGACCTGGATGTCCTCATCCGGGACCTTCTCGAAGCGGTCGCGAATGTCCGAGGCGGTGAGCTTATGGCCCTCCTCGATGTAAGACAGAGGCCGCTCGAATTTGATCTCCTGCTGGGGGGCACCGCAGTAGGGGCAGGTCTTGTTCTTGCGCGCCTCGGCGAAGACCTTGTTGACGGTGTCGTCCGTCATCTGCCCCAGCTTCTCCAGGGTCTGGATCTGCTCGAGGTACATATTCTTCTCGTTATCCTTGAGCATGAGGCGCGAGCAGTCCCGGCAGATAGCCCTAAGCACTTTTCTGATCAGCTTTGCGAAGCCCACGTGAATGACGGGAGCAATTAAGTCGATGTGTCCGAAGTGACCGGGACACTCTCCCGGTCTGCCGCCGCAGGATCGACAGCGCAGGCCGGGGTCGATCACGCCCAGGCGCGGGTCCATCAATCCCATCTCAATAGGAAAGCCGTCGTCGTCATAAGTGTCGGCTGTTATGATCTTGACCACGCTCATCTTCCTGAACTCTTGCGGAGAGATGAGCCCGAAGCGGATCTTGCCAATTCTCTTGGGAACAGTCATACTTCCACCTAAACCGCGTCCTCCAGGATCAGTCGCGGCGCCACACCTAGTGATTTGATCTCGTCTAGCAAGAGCTTGAATGCATAGCTCATCTCCACGGGGTAGATCTCGGTATCCGCACCGCAGGTCGGGCAGAAGTCCGCATTTCTTCTCCGATCATGGATGGCGATCATGCCGCAGTGGCTGCAAACAAGCTCTGTTACTTTATCCGATTCATCGACCAGGCGCTCCTTGAGAGCGAGCGCAGCGCCGTGGGCGATGAGCACATCTCTCTCCATCTCACCAAACCGCAGGCCGCCCTCTCTGGCTCGGCCTTCGGTGGGCTGGCGCGTCAAGACCTGCACCGGGCCGCGGGAACGGGCGTGCATCTTGCCGGTGACCATGTGATAGAGCTTCTGATAGAGGATCACTCCCACGAAGACATCGGCCATGACCTGCTCGCCGGTGGCTCCGTTGTAAAGAATCTCTCTGCCTGTGTGTGAAAAGCCGAACTTTTTGAGTGCGCCGCGCAGATCCGGCTCGTTCTCACCCAAAAAGGCAGTAGCATCGACGAACCTGCCTTCCAGTGATCCGACCTTACCGCCGATCATCTCCAGCACGTGTCCCACGGTCATACGGGAGGGAATGGCATGGGGATTGAGCAGAAGGTCCGGCACAACTCCCGATTCCGTGAAGGGCATATCCTCCTGGGGCACGATCAGGCCCACCACGCCCTTCTGACCGTGTCGCGAGGCGAACTTGTCTCCCAGTTCCGGAATGCGCTGGTCGCGGGTCTTCACCTTGGCCAGGCGGTTGCCGTTGGACGACTCGGTGAGGATGACCATATCCACCACGCCCTTCTCGTTGGAACGCATGGTCACGGACGTCTCGCGCCTCTGCTGGGGCGTCAGTCCGAACTCGGACGGCTCCTCCAGGAATCTGGGCGGGCTGGTCTTGCCGATGAGAACATCGTTTGGTCCGACATAGGCGTTGGGATTGACCAGGCCGTCGGAGTCCAGCTGATCGTACGCCTCGCTGCCGCGCGCTCCGCGCACCTCGACGTCGGGGATCTCGAACTTGTCCTCCTGGCCGCCGGGGTACTTGCGCTCCTCGGCCTCGGAGACGCGGAAGAAGTGGCTGCGGGCAAGCCCCCTCTGGATGGAGCCGCGGTTCATGACCAGGGCATCTTCAATGTTATAGCCCTCGTAGGCCAGGACGGCGACAACGAAGTTCTGGCCGGCGGGCCGCTCCTCAAAGCCGACGGCTCCTGAGGTCTTGGTCCGCACGATGCCCCGCTGGGGGCTGTTCAGATAGTGGCCGCGCGTGTCGGGCCGCAACCTCATATTGGCGGTGGACATGCCCAGGCATTGCTTGACCATTCCCGCGCCCATGGTGTTCCTGGGGCTGGCGTTGTGCTCGGGGTAGGGCACGAGACCCGCGGCGATTCCAAGGATTAGCGAAGGGTCAAGCTCCAGATGGGTATGGTCCGGGGTGATATCCTCTTCCCATATGGCGATGAGGGTGTTCTCCTCCTCCTCGGCATCCATGTACTCCACCAGGCCGGATGCCACCATATCGGCAAAGGTCATATCCCCGTTCCTGATCTTGTTCACATGCTCTTCGGTCACCATGGCCTTGCCGTTCTCGACCACGATCAAAGGTCTCCTGGCCCGGCCCGAATCGGTGTTTATAAAAATCTCGCCGGTATCCTCGAAGTAAGCCACGTTCATCTGGCTGCTGATGCTCCCCGCGCGCCGTAGGCGGCGCAGATTGTCCACCAGAGACTGGGGATCGTCATGATGTCCTACGATCTCGCCGTTTACGTAAACGCGAGCGCCGCCGCTATTGAAGGCCTCAGCCAACGTTACCACCCACTGTTCCCACGCCTAAATCCACCAAGATCTTCTTGATATCCTCGTAATCGTCCACGCCCTTGGAGAGCTCCACCCCTTGAGCGAAGTTCTTCACCAGACCGCAGTTTGGACCCTCGGGAGTTTCGCTGGGACAGATGCGACCCCACTGCGTGGCATGCAGATCCCTGGCCTCGAAGTGAGGCTGGGACCGGGATAGGGGAGAGATCACTCTGCGCAGGTGAGAGAGGGTTGCCATGTAGTCCGTTCTGTCCAGCAGCTGGGAGACGCCCGTCCTGCCGCCGACCCAGTTGCCCGTGGCCAGGGGATGGATCATCCTCTCCGTCAGGACATCGGCCCGCACCGTGGTGACCACGTTCAGCTCTCTGTTCCTCATACTGGCCCGCTCCAGCTGGTACTTTATGTCCCGGGTGAGACGGTTGAAGGCCACGCGGAAGAGGTCCTCCATAAGATCTCCGGAGAGCTTCAGCCTCTTGTTGGAGTAGTGGTCCTTGTCGTCCTCGCCGCGGCGCGCCAGCGCCAGCTCGAAGCATGCCTCGGCCATGCGAGAGAGGAAGAGCGCTTTGGGATAGCGGTCCTTCTCCTCGACGCCAATGTGGGGGAGCAGATACCGATCCAGCACGTAGGCGGCTCTCTTCTTCTGATACTCCTTGGCCTGGCCTGCCGCCACGCGCGAGCCGATCTTCTCCAGAGCTTCATCGTTGGTGGAGACCTCGGCCTCCTCCAGATTCTCCAGCATGAACTTGATGATCTCAGGATTGTCGGAAACGGACTTCACAATGTCCATATCCGATTCCATGCCCAGGGATCGGAGCAGAGTGACGAAGTTCAGCCGGCCCGAAACCGATGGGAAGGAGACTTCCAGGATGGAACGCCTGCCGCGCTCCACGATGACCAGCGATCGGTAGCCCTGCCTCTGGCTGAAGACCTTGGCCACCTCGATGTTCTCATCGTAGCGCTGGTTGTACTCGACCAGGATCTTGTTGGGGGCCAGGTCCTCCAGGGTCATGATCACGCGCTCCGAGCCGTTGACCACGAAGTAGCCGCCGGGATCGGTTGGGTCCTCTCCGAAGGCGATCATCTCATCCGCAGTCAGGCCGTAGAGGTTGCAGATCTTGGAGTTGAGCATGATGGGCAAGGTACCAATCTCGGCCTCGACCGGGTCCTTCTCGGTCTCGCCCTCCACAATGGTCATCTCCAGCCTGATGGGAGAGGCGTAGGTCAGATTGCGCAGGCGGGCGTCGTTAGGATAGAGCCTCTCCACCGAGCCGTCCGCTTCGCGTACCATGGGCTTGTCTACGCGAATCTTGCCCAGCTTCACGTAAGTATTCTCGATGTTGGTCTCGATGATGCCCACTTCATCAATGACCTTTTGCAGGCCCTTATCAATGAATTCGTTAAAGGAGTTTATATGGTGATGTACCAGCTTATCCCTGGTAAAATAGGAGATATAGAGAGCATTTCTGTCGAGCAAAAGACCACCTTTAATCGATTACCAGCCGGTAAAAGATCGATTGCTTAGCTGTTGTACTTCTTCGCAAGATTTTGATTACATCGCCGACTTTGGCCCCGATCTCTTTTGCGGCGGGGTCGTTTACGTGGATCTTGGGTAACTGCGGTGCTTCAATGCCGAACTCTGCCAGCACCTTTGCGCATTCTTCCGGAGTTAGCAGCACGTGTTCCGGAACCATATCATGATCTTTCACGGCAAACTTGGTCACTAGAACCACCTCCTCTAGAGAAGGAGCAGCCAAAAGGCTCAAGGAAACTCCAAACGGGCTCGGGGGGATTTGAACCCTCGACCACCTGGTATCTTCATGCAAAAACTTAAAAGCCAGACGCTCTGCCTAACTGAGCTACGAGCCCCCGCAACCTGGCATGCCTTAAGCCTTTTTCCCTGCACTAAATGTGGAATAAAAGCATCCCACATAAAGCCTTTTCCCTTGTGAACTTAGACACTCCCCACTAGGCGGGCTATCTCCGTGCCGACCTCTGAGGTGGTTGAGCTACCTCCTAAGTCATACGTTTTTATCCTGCCTTCAAATAGGTTCCGCTCAATGGCTGCCACCACATCCGCCGCGGCTGCCTCCTGGCCCAGGTGCTCCAGGAGCATGGCACCCGCCCAGATGGTAGCGACGGGGTTGACCTTGTTCTGGCCCTTGTACTTGGGCGCGGAGCCGTGGATGGGCTCGAACATGCTGGTGCCCTCCGGATTGAGGTTTGCGCCGGGCGCCAGGCCGAGACCGCCCTGAATCATGGCTCCGAGGTCGGTGATGATGTCGCCGAACATGTTGGGTGCGACGACCACATCGAACCACTCCGGGTTCTTGACGAACCACATGGTCACGGCATCCACGAAGTTGAAGTCGTGCTTGACCTGCGGATATCCTTTGGCCACATCCAGGAAGACCTCACGCCAGAAGCCGTAGATGTCGCTGAGCACATTGGCCTTGTCCACGCTTGCGACCTGCTTTCTTCTCTTCATGGCCAGGTCGAAGGCGTATTTTATGACCCGCTGGCAGCCCTCTTTGCTGACCTCGCCTATCTGGTAGCCGATCTCCTCGCTGTCCGTGTCGATGTCCAGGCCGAACTTGATGTTGTAGAGAGTGCGCCGGACCTCGAAGTCGGCGTGGCTCTTGCCGCGGCGGGCGCGGTTGCCGATGCCGATGTAGAAGTCCTCGGTGTTCTCTCGCACCACCACGAAGTCGATGTCCTTGGGGCCTTTGTCCTTGAGCGGGGTCCAGATGCCTTCCAGCAGCTTGACCGGCCGGAGGTTGATGTACTGATCGAGGTAGAAGCGCATGGTCAGGAGGACGCCTTTCTCCAGGACGCCGGGCTTGACGCGCGGGTCGCCGATGGCACCGAGGTATATGGCGCGATACGCGCCGAGCTCCTTGAGAGTCTCTTCCGACACCAGCTCCCCCGTCTTCAAATAGTGCTCTGCGCCGAGGGAATACTCAATCCACTCCAGGGAAAAGCCGTGTTTGTCTGCTGCTGCCTCTAATACCTTCTTTCCTTCGGCAATGATCTCCGGCCCGATGCCGTCTCCCGGGATAACCGGTACTTTGTAATTCATGCTCTCACCCCTGCCACCTGTCGCCTGGTGTATTCCACTAAGCCGCCAGCATTCACGATGTCCCGCAGGAAATCGGGAAGTGGCGTTGTTTTGTACGATTCGCCGCCGGTAATATTATGTATTATTCCGCCGGCCATGTCGATCTCGATTACAGCCCCATCGGCGATCCTGTCGACCTCCGGGCAGATAAAGAGAGGCAGGCCGATGTTGATGGAATTTCGAAAGAAGATTCTGGCGAAGGACTTGGCGATGATCGCGGTGATTCCTGCGCCCTTCAGCGCCAAAGGCGCATGCTCTCGGGATGAGCCGCACCCGAAGTTCTCGCCAGCTACCACGTAATCGCCCTCATGGACCTGTGCGGCCATCTCGGGCCGGACGCCTTCGAAGAGATGGACTGCCAGCTCGCGAGGGTCATTTATGACCAGATAGCGCCCCGGGATGACGGCATCAGTATCGACATCGTCGCCAAACTTCCAAGCTCTGCCCGCCAAAATACTTCAACTCCAAACAAGTGAACTAGTTTCCAATGAGAACGATGTATATTAAAGTAATGCACTTTCATCTTCAACCGCTCACTTTTTAGCAGCGAAGTGCGGAAGTAATATTCGAGTTCAATTTGGTCGATGGGCCTCTGAGGTGGGACGGCTAGCCACACCCAGCGAGGAGACCGGCAGCATCAGCTTTTCGGTTGTTGCTCGTCGATTGGTCTCTCGATGAAGAGCTTACACTGGTGCCGTCGCGAGCCAAGTAAGCAAGCGATTTATGGTTGTGCGCTAAGCAAATGGGCACAATCTTTATCGCGGGCAGTGTCGAACCCCCAGCAAGACGAGCAAAGGAACTATAACTCTAAAGGAAAACGCCATGGTTCTGCCCGGGCGACCAAAAGAGAGAGAAACGGCTATGATCACATTCCGGGACGGTCCAAGGGGTGAGGACGTGCAAAACGAATGCAGCTGGCCTGACCGTTCTCCGAGAAATGGCAATCTCATCATCCGGGTAGGGTCATCTTGATAAATTAGGATGGAAATATGACGGACCAATGCAATTATTTTGAGGTGCTCTGACTTGATCGATCGCAGCAAGGTTCTGGAGGTCTTGAAGGGTTATGATCTCGATGATCTGCGAATAGGGATGATCGCATCCCATTCTGCCCTGGATACGGCGGACGGCGCAGTGGAGGAGGATTTCAAGACGCTGGCGGTGTGCCAGGAAGGGCGGGAGAAGCCTTATGTCAAGTACTTCCGAGCCGGGCGGGACAAGAAGGGCAAGATTGTGACAGGCATGATCGATGAGGTCATGATGCTCAAGAAGTTCCCGCAGATACTGGAGCCTGAGAATCAGGATTTTCTCCGCTCCAAGAACACTCTTTTCGTGCCTAACCGCTCGTTTACCTCCTACTGCGGCATAGATGCCGTGGAGGATCAGTTCATGCTGCCTCTGCTCGGCTCGCGCAATCTGCTGCGCTCCGAAGAGCGCGGCGACAAGAGGGATTACTACTGGATACTGGAGAAGGCGGGCCTGCCTTACCCCGAACCGGTGGAGGCGGAGGACATCAACCAGCTGGTCATGGTCAAGCTGCCCCATGCTGTGAAGACGCTGGAGCGGGGATTCTTCACCGCAGCGTCCTATGACGAGTACTGCCAGAAGGCGGACGCTCTTCTCAAGCAGAATGTCATCGACCAGGACGGCATTGAGCTCGCCAGGATCGAGCGCTACATCATCGGGCCGGTCTTCAATCTGGACTTCTTCTACTCGCCCATCAGCAAGAGGATAGAGCTGATCGGCATTGACTGGCGCTTTGAAACCAGCCTGGACGGCCACTGCCGCCTGCCCGCTCCGCAGCAGATGACCCTTAACGATCGCCAGATCAACCCGGAGTACACCGTTTGCGGCCACAACTCCGCGACGCTGCGCGAGTCGCTGCTGGAGAAGGCATTCGAGCTGGCGGAAAAGTACGTCGAGGCGACGCAGGAGTACTACAAGCCCGGCATCATCGGACCCTTCTGCCTGCAGACCTGCGTGGACAAGGACCTCAACTTCTACATCTACGACGTGGCGCCGAGGATCGGCGGCGGCACCAATGTGCACATGGCCGTCGGGCATCCCTACGGCAACGCCCTCTGGCGCACCAACATGTCCACGGGACGGCGGCTGGCGCGCGAGGTCAGAATCGCTCTGGAGAACGACTGCCTGGAACAGATCGTCACCTGAAGCACGATGACCGAACAACAAGCTCAGGACGCCAAAAGCGGCGCCCCGCAGGTCCCCAAGAAGCTGAACCGCACGGTGAAGAAGCTGGCCGCGGCGGGAGAAGAGCCGGTGCAGATCGCGCCGGCCATCCTGCGCAGCCAGGCCTCGGATCAGATGCTGGCCATTGCCAGGATAGGCATGATGGACAGGATCCTGGGCTACCTGGTCACCACCCAGAAGAACGTCCATTTCGTGCGGCCCGGCATCGCCTGGGACAAGGTGCAGACCGTGCCGCTGGACCTGATCGACGGCGTGGAGTACGTGAACGAGTTTCACACCAACACCCTGAAGATCAAGGTGGGCGGGAGGGCGGAGAGCATCATCTTCTACGAGGACACGGACGGCATCGAGTTCTACCAGTACATCAAAGACAAGAAATGGAAGAATTAGACGCGAAAGAGGTCACCGTCGTCGCCCACTGCCTCCTGAACCCTTTGACGCGGGTGAGGGGCCTGCAGCCGGTCGAGTTTCGCCCCGCAGGCCCGACGGTGCAGCTGCCCTGCCCGGAGTTTCTGTACCTGGGGCCGGAGCGCTGGGCGGTGACCTGCAACCAGCTCGATGTGCCGGAGTTCCGGCGCTTTTGTCGCTCGCTTCTCACGCCTTATGCCGATCTGCTGGAGATGCTGTCCCATCAGGGCGCACGGCTGCGGATCGTCGGCGTGGCCGGGAGCCCGAGCTGCGGCGTGCAGACGACCAGCAGCGGCTACACGGGAGGGCGGGTGCGGGAGTGCGAGCACGCGCACCTGTGCGGGCGTGGGGTGTTCATGGAGGAACTGCTGGCGGAGCTAGAGAGGCGCGGGGTGAAGGTTCTGGTAGAGGAGATTGGGCCAAACTGCACATGCAAGAGAATGGATGAACAGGAATTCGGAAGCATGCCGGAGATTGCGCCTTTCCAAAGAGAGGAAATCGATCGCTTCGATTGATTTCTGGGGCTAAGAGCAGCGGCTGCGCGGGTGCGGGAGTGCGAGCATGTGCGCGTGAGCGGGCGGGGGGTTTTCATGGAGGAACTTCCGGCCGAGCAGGAGCTGCGAAGTATCCATTTCTAGGCGGATGAGATCGGCAAGAAGGAAGGTGCCGGCGGCGATTCCTGAGCGGGGAGCCGGGCGGGCCTACGAATACTGTTAAATACTACAAGTGCATGAGGATTGCTGCCTCTTTTGCGGGGGTTGCCAAGCCAGGTCAAAGGCGCTGGATTCAGGGTCCAGTCACGAAGGTGTTCGTGGGTTCGAATCCCATCCCCCGCACTAAAAACTTCATTGAATAGCGATTTATGAATTTGCTACCCTTTATTAAATGTATATTTTGTCGCTGTAATATAAATTTATTTGCGACAGATGCAATTTTTGTCGCTAATCGCTGTAAATTATTAATATCTCATAGTTACGCTATTCGCTCTCAAAAGTCGCACGATGCCCACATGCCCCCAGGGCGCGGGCAGCCGCCTCCATGCGAGCCAGCCAGCAGGGAACTGAAGAGCAGGCCGCCAGCAGTCAAAAGCGCACCCCGCTGCAAGCTGCCGGATTATATATTAAAGATAAAATGCCTGAAATACTTGATTTTCAGGCTTTAATGAATGACTTGATGAGAAGAGCCATTTATTCTTCGCATTTGTACTCAATGCGGTCTCCCATGTGTTCGTATCCCCACTCGCAGAGCTGGTCGAGAATCGGCATCAGAGATTTTCCTGTTTCCGTGAGCGAATATTCTACTTTAGGCGGGACCTGCGCGTAAACCTTTCTGGTGATAAGACCGTCTTCCTCAAGCTGGCGGAGCTGTTTTGTAAGCATCCTCTGGGTGATCCTGGGCTGCAGCTTGTCCAGTAACTGGCTGAAACGCAGTGTCTCATCGTTTAGCGCATATATGATCAGCGGTTTCCATTTGCCTCCGATCACATCAAGGGTTGCATCGATCGGCCAATCGTACTTGTACTTTTTTGGAGTTGCGTCCATTAGTATCATTCCTGTTAGTATGAAACATATCTGTCAGTACAACCTATTTATACCTTACATGCTTGATGTATACTACGAAGAAAACCGGGTGTTTGAAAAATGCTGTACAGAAAGAATCCCAAGAATGGAGATGAACTTTCCATACTTGGATTCGGATGCATGCGCCTCCCCGTGAAAGAGGATGGTACCATAGATGAAGAAAGAGCGACCAAGCAGGTACGCTACGCAATCGACCATGGAGTAAACTACGTTGATACGGCCTGGCCCTATCACATGGAACAGAGCGAGCCTTTTTTAGGTCGTGCTCTTGCCGGCGGATACCGCGAGAAAGTAAAACTCGCAACAAAACTTCCCAGCTGGATGCTGAATTGCCGGGAGGATATGGACCGTTTCCTGAATTCTCAGCTGGAGAAGCTCAAGGTCGATCATATCGACTACTACCTTATCCACGCTCTCGTGGGTGAACTGTGGGATAATGTTGAAAAGCTGGGTGTAGCCGATTTCCTAGACAGCGCCAAAGCCGATGGCCGCATAATTAGCGCAGGTTTTTCCTTCCACGGCGCGGGAAAGGATTTCAACCGGATCGTGGACGCCTATGACTGGGACTTTTGTCAGATCCAGTACAATTTCCTGGACGAAAAGAACCAGGCAGGCACCGCGGGTCTGGAATATGCAGCTTCAAAAGGCCTCGGTGTAATCATTATGGAGCCCCTCCGTGGAGGGATGCTCGCAAGCCATGTGCCTCCTGCTGTGCAAGAGATCTGGGATGAGGCTCCGACGAAGAGGACTGCTGCACAGTGGGCTCTTTGCTGGGTATGGAACCATCCAGAGGTCACGATTGTCCTCTCCGGGATGAATGAGGAAAAACACATTGTTGAGAATCTTACCGCGGCAGACAGAGCATACCCAAATTCTCTGACCGGAGCTGAACTGCAGCTGGTAAAAAGAGCAGAGCGGAAATACCGAGAGCTGATGAAAGCAGGCTGTACAGGCTGCAGATACTGTATGCCCTGTCCAGAAGGAGTGAATATTCCAATCTGTTTCGAATTGTACAACAACCTGCACATGTCCGGCAACGCAGACGAGGCAAAGTTCCTCTATGCTGCAATGCTGAGCGGCGTCCTGTCCGCCGGGGAGCCCGCATTTGCATCCCAGTGCGTACAGTGCGGAAAGTGCCTGGAAAAATGTCCACAGCACCTGGAGATACCAACGATCCTCGAATCCGTTGTGGAAGAGCTTGAAGGATCTGACCTGGAGAAGAGAGTGGCCATTGCAGAACAGGCCTTCAAGCGGACTTAAAAGCGAGAATGATTCGAAGTAAGGATGATACAAATGAGCAAAAAAGTGTTAGTATTGTCTGCAAGTCCAAGAAGAGGCGGAAATTCAGACTTGTTATGTGACCAGTTTATGCTGGGAGCAAAAGAAGCAGGTAATCAGGCGGAAAAAATCTTTTTGGGAGATAAAAAGATTGGCTATTGCACCGGATGCGGATCCTGCTTTACCAGCCATAAGTGTGTTCAGAAGGATGACATGGCTGAAGTCCTGGAGAAGATGACCACAGCTGATGTTATCGTGATGGCGACGCCTGTTTATTTCTATTCCATGGACGCTCAGATGAAAACCATGATTGATAGAACCTGTCCCCGGTATACCGAAATTGGCAATAAGGATATATATTTCATTGTGGCTGCCGCTGATAGCAGAAAGCAGGCAATGGAAAGGACTCTGGAAGGATTCAGGGGATTTACTTCCCTCCTTAGCGGAGTAAAAGAAAAGGGCATTATCTATGGAACTGGTGCCTGGAAGATAGGAGACATCAAAGAAAGCAAAGCAATGGTTCAGGCATACGAAATGGGAAAAACAATATGATTGCAGTTAGAACAAATTTTTTTAAAGTTGATCCGGAGAACAGAGAAAGCAAAAATGGACTCAGACGTTGAATATAGAAACCTGCCGCATGACGGTGGAAAGGTCAGCACCGTCGGCATTGGCACAGGAAGCCTGCACGAGGCCACACCGCAGGAAATCAAAGACATCATCAGTTATGGCATGGAACGCGGCATAAACCTGATGGACACGGTCATGTATGATTCCAGTGCAGCGGAGCCCATTGCACAGGCGCTGAATGGCCAGCGGGACGAGATGATCATGCAGATGTACGCTGATGCGGATTTCCCCGCAGCCTGACGGCATCAATACCTTCATGGGCGTCCTGGAAGTACGGGAACAGAAAGGCATCAAGGACGAGCTTGGCAAAGAACCAAGCCCCATGCCGGCCAACAAAAGCAGCATCGAACTCGGAATGGAAATTCAGACTCGTTTGATAGGATCGCAGGCCACCGGGAAATACATTACTTTCGCCCCCGCCATTGATACGTTTTTGAAAGGGCACCTTTTCGGTGATATCTTCGGACGCGACAACCCTGGATTTCCAGAGCAGAGAGATAGCAACGATTTCGGCCCTGGCCACTATTGAGGGCGTCAATCCCCAGCTGCAGTCTCATTTTAACGTCGGGTTTGATACAGGTCTGACCGAAGCGCAGATGAGGTGCCTGATATCCGTTCTCGAAGTCAAGGTTGGCAAGAAAGAAGCGGCTAATGCGAACGAATTCTAAGCAAGGTTTTATGCAGCAGGGCCGGCGGAACCGACAAGCCCGCGCCGCTGATTATCCAAGAGCAAGGCAGTTATGCAGTCGGCAGATTGTACTTTTAGGACTCTACAGGCCGAAAAAATAGCCGAAAAGATTAAAATACAAACCAGCCGGCAGATATGGACGACTAATATTAGCAAGCCGGTTAAAATTAGGAGAGCTGGCTGCAATTTTTTTAGAAATTCTCAGAGTCTTCAAAAAGGATTAAACGGATCAAAAACCGGCGCTGACAGTCTGAAACGCAATAGTTCACGTTTTGTACTATTTTTCTTATTTTTGTGTCAGGATAATTTAAATAGGTTTATCACTTATATATTGTAGGCGAAACTGGCTAAAAGTAGACCCCAAAAGTAGGTTAGTTTGTATCTATCGCCGCGCGTCGAATGAACGTATGATGGACGCATAAGTGAGTAGCACTGCGGTTTGCTCACGTTGGTGAATGCTGACGGCGAATCAACTCTATTATTAAGCATAGGAGGTGAGGGGAAATGGATCCATCCATAAAGCAGGCTCACGAAGCGGCGCAGGCAAAATTGACGGATAAGGATGGAAATCCCACCCCACACTATCAGGCTTACTGGCGTTTCAAGGACGAGTATAACGGCAAAGTCAAAGCGCGGGATAAGGCTTACGCTGCGGCTCTCATCGATCCGAAGAAGCTGCAAAACTGGCCCATTGAAGGAAGGACTTATCAAGACGGTGTAGACAAAGCCATGGATCGCTGGGTCAGCTTGGGCTTCAAATTTGAAATTGAAAATGCGATTGCAGCCCTGAAGGCTCAGGGAATGGATCCATCCATAAAGCAGGCTTACGAAGCGACGCAGGCAAAATTGACGGATAAGGATGGAAATCCCACCCCACACTACCAGGCTTACAGGCGTTTCGAGGACGAGTATAACAGCAAAGTCAAAGCCCGGGATAAGGCTTACGCTGCGGCTTTCACCGATCCGAAGAAGCTGCAAAACTGGCCCATTGAAGGGAGGATCTATCAAGACGAGGTAGACAAAGCCATGGATCGCTGGGTCAGCTTGGGCTTCAAATTTGAAATTGAAAATGCGATTGCAGCCCTGAAGGCTCAGGAAAAAGATAAAAATGTGAAGGCTGATTGACCATAAGTACTGAATAATGCATAGAATATTAATTTTCAGTCAAATAAAAGAATCTATGGAGGATAAAGACATGCCAGACGTATTCAAGATCCTGAAGGATCTGGAACTCAAGGCCGTTGGGCTCGATGAAAAGACGAATAAGATGCAGGAAGGTTATTTCGTCTCCTTCCGATCGGTCGGATTGCCGATCCGCAAACAGGATTTTTCCAATCCGTGGAATCCTTTCGGCGCCAGCATGGAAGACAAGATGAGAAAGGACGTTGCGATACCGGAAGCAAAGGATCCAAAGGACGCGCCGAAAACCGACAGCGAGAAGATGGAAGAGAAGATGATCGCTGATGCCGCAAAGGCTCAAAAAATCTCGAATCAGATGATGTCCTATCTGAACACGTTTCTCCTCGTGGATGATCAACTGACTATGAACAATCAGTACGCGGTCATGCCTAACTCAAGCAAGGTGAGCGATGCGTGGTGGGCGATCATTACCGGGGCAAACGGCATCCCCACGCATTTGGAGTTGAATGCGGATATGAAAAAGGCCTACGAGGATGCAAAGGCAAAAATGATGGATAAGGATGGAAATCCGACCCCGCATTATGAGGCCTATATGCGCTTCCAAGACGAGTACAGGAGCAAGGTCAGAGCGTGGAACAAGGCTTACGCCGCGGCTTTCACCAATCCAATGAGGTTACAGCAATGGCCTATCGAAGGCAAGCTCTACCACGAAGACGCTGATGATGCCATGGATCGATGGGTCGCCTTTGGCTTCAAACAGGAAATAGAAAATGCGATGGCAATCCTGGCGGCTCAGGGTACAGATCCCGCTATCGCCCTGATAGCACGGGCCAAGAAGAGATACCAAAACAGCCTGCTCGAATTTCAGAGCGTAGGGGAGATCCCGTATATCATTATGCAGCCCAATACATGGTACGACAAGGATGACGACGAGGGATGGAACCAGTACACTAGCCAGGACTTTCATACTGAGAGCCATTACCAAGCCTCGTCAACAGCATACAGCGGCGGCGGCGGGTTCAACGTTGGCTTCTGGAGAGCTGGCGGTGGCTTCAGCCATTCCGAAAGCCAACAGAAACTTGATATCAAGACCGACAATCTGACTGTCTCGTTCAGTTACTGTTCAGTGGATATCAGGCGACCATGGTTGGATACATCTCTCCTGAAGCTGGCGAACTGGTTCCTGGTGGGTGACTACAAAAAGGGTTGCATTTCGAACGGAAAGATGGGCCAGATACTTCCCGAGAACCAGCCCGCATTTCTGCCAGCGATCGTGACCAGCTTGATACTGGTCAAAGACCTGCTGATCTCATGGAGCACCTTTGAGTCGGATTGGGAGGAGATGAAAAAATCAACCAGTGCATCTGCTTCAGTCGGCTGGGGGCCGTTTGCCGTGCATGGATCCTACTCGCATCATGATGAGAAACGGGACTTTACCGCCGATGTGGAATCTGAGGGCCTGTCCTCCAAAGGTATCCAATTGGTCGGCTACGTATCGACGATCACTCCATTTTCGCCCTCACATGATTCGTCGGAATTCTTGCAGAAAGAACCGAATAAGTAAGCGGGATCAGAAGATAAGATATTACAGAAGGGGATAACAAATGGTACTATCACTGAACTCCATATACAAACCTCTAAATGATTTCTTTTTGAATAAGTTCAAGACAGATGCTGGAAGTCCGATCCTGTTTCGATTCGACAAGATAGGCTCCGTCCTGTCGGATTCGGATTTCATAGATCCGAATCATCCCGATCTTGGATATTTACCGGCTCTAGCGACGGAGAAGTTTTCCGACCTGGTAAACCATATTCCGGTCGATACGGGTGATGGGGTAAACATCTTTCTTTCTGCAGATTCGATCGATACAACATACTTCTTTCGCCTCCTTACGGCTTCGGTTCCGTATATCCCCCTCGGGATCGATGAAAATGCAAAACAGTCGATTATTATTGCCTTTGGTAAGATTAAAGATAAAAGCCAGAAAGTCTGGGACCAGGTGAAGTCCGAATCCAGCATGGGTCTGATGCTACAGTACATGCCATCGTTGGCGACCCCGGTGAAATGGTACGATAAGTCTAATAATGACGCGTGGGCAAGTTTTTCCTTTCAAATAACTGAGACGGGTTCAGAGCCGGCTACCAGCCCGTCTGCTAAATTGTGGAAATTGAAACTGGATGATGCCGCAATGCTGCATGCACTGCAGTTGACCGAGGAGGACCAGCCACAGTTGAACATCGCCGCTCGCGTTATGGAGGTGAAAGCAGCTCCGGTCGCTGCCCGGCCTTTGGCCGAAGTCGCTCGACCCTTTGCCGTAAGGGCGGCAGTTAGCCACCTGGCAGGTGAAGCAAAGGTCGCTCAACCCTTGGCGGAAGAGGCAGTGGTCGCCCCGCGCATTGCTGCCCTGTCGAAAAGATTTGTTCTGCACAAAGACTTTATCCATCAATCTAAGGCAATGAGTGTGAGCAAGGTGCTGCTGGTCAGTCGTTTTATCGATAATAATGCTACGACAGAAACCGCCAAGACCAAAAGCATGTCGATTTCGTTCGACTATTGCCTGGTAAAAATTCGCCGTCCCTGGTACGTGGATGCGTTTATGAATGACAAGTCCTGGTACGTTCCCAACGTGCCGATGGGCCAGGTAACATCAAGAGGTCCGATTAGCATGTCTTTGATGCCGATCGGGTTCGTAGCGATCCGGAATCTGAAGATTGAGTCCAACAATTGGGACCCCGAAGACGTCACGAATGCCTCGGTTGCGACCCAATTCGGGCCTTTTAAGGTGGCCGGCGCTATCGAGAACAATACGCTCTCTACAACAGGGCTGCAGATCATTGGCTGGATGCTGCAAAAGATGCCCGACCTGCCGCCTAACGATCCACCGAAATAGAGATCTGCCTGATTAGCCGGCAAGTGATTAACAGTAATATATATTAATCACAACACAAATCTCAAGGAGACGAACATGACCAACAATGCAGCTTTAGATTTTGATACGGACATGCAGACGATCCGCAACTACGTGAGCGCGGTCGTCGAAACCAAAGCGAAGATCGCAACCGCTTACACGGCTGCGCTCGACAACGTCCAAATCACCTTTCAGACGGCCTCGCCCGCGGAAGCACGCCCCGACGTGCTGGGCGTGATCTTGAAATCCGGACTCAAAGCCGCGGAGAAGTCAGCCGTCACCGCCGTAAAAGAATCGACGGGTGCCGACCTCGGACCGCTCGTGGACATGCTGCACGCGATCGCCGATGAAGTGGATCGGGCCGCAAAAGCAGCCACCAATCGCGCCGTTGCCGATTGGCTGACTGATCTTCGCACGTCTATCGTCAATGCCTACACGCAGGGCCAGACGGGTGAGGACCTTCGCCAGCAGATCGAAGACGAATACAACCACAATGACGAAGGCGGCAGGGGCGGCTACATTGCCGGCATCGAAAACGAGCTCCAGGCGATGCGATCCGTGCAGGCGCCCCAATCGCAAATCGTCGAACTCGCCATTTACGAGTCATGGATCAACCAGAATTTCAACGAAGACTGCATGGACGGCGCCGGCTTCATCCAGCTTCAGTTTGCCTCAGATGGCAGCGCCACCTCCGCAACCGTCATCGCTCCCTTGGGCGACCGGGTTGCTGGCCGTTTGAACAGCATAAAGGACGGCGCGGGCGTGTCGCGACTCATGGACCTCAACGTCGTGAAGAAGGTCTGCCGCGATACAGAATGCATGTGCTTCGAGAGCAACAACACCGTCCGCAAGGACGTGCTCGACGACGACGCTCACGCCTTTCTGACTTCGCCAGATAACTGGGCGCAGTTCACGAGCTTCACGACCTAAAAAATCTTTTTTGGCGTTCCTGCTCGAGAAGAAATTTGCGGTCTCCAAGTGTCATCAAGTCACTTTCAGTATCTTTCGAGAAATTCCAGCTTGGCAGGAAGCAGGTAGAGATCTGTATCGTAACGTTTATCGGATGATGCTTGATTGCTCCTCTGAGACGGGGTAGCGACCGGGTCCTCACTTTGGAAGGGTTTCTCGTTATAGCATCTTGGATGGAGGTGATCCGGAACGCTATTTGTGTCCTGCAATATCTGCGGCTTTGCCGGCGTGCCCGCAGCTGTTCGACTTTGTTAATTCTTACTTATATTTGACTCCTGGTTGTTAAGAGCGTTACTCCTGTAACACCTGGAACCTGTGCAAATTCCAGGAGTGCCTTATTAAGATAAATAGGATCTTCTGCAGCAATATGCAGAATCACGCCAAATCCGTATGCATTTCCGACAACAAGTTGTTTAGCGTTCCCCAGAGAAAGACTCCTCAGAGTTTCTCCATTCACGTTTTGTCCTTCAATCAAAACCAAACTTAGAATCATGTCATTTCCCGCCTTAACTAAAACTTCAATACTATATATATATTATTGCTTCTTATCCTATCATACTGATCCGTGGTCAGTCGATACGTATTCGAACCTCAGTCCCATCTTCTGGCGTCCAAAAAATGGCCTAACCCGAGAAAGCTACTGAAGCGTCCATGGCACTCATGTTACCACGTCGATCGGAATAAATTCGGAAAGGAAGGTTACGATAGACTGCTACCAAATCTAACAATCAACTCCTCCTTCTGCATCCCTTCATCGCTATTTAACAAATTTGCCTATCGTATCTCGGGCAGTTTTCGCTTCGGCTACGGAAAAATGGCGTCCTCGCGAGACAGTCTCTCTTATCACAAATTCGCGCCATCCTAATAGGTCGTCTTTTGGTGCACTTTTTAGAATCTCTTCCATTATTTGATCGGTTTTTTGTTGTCCATGAGGGCTTTCGTACATGAAATCGAGCGAATCGGCACTGTTGTGACTGAGGCCAAAGGCGTGGCCAAGTTCATGGACCATTACATCGGTGTAGTAATAGAGATCACGAGCTCTATTAGCCTCGTCGACATTAGTATATGCCCTTGTGAATACTTCGTTCTGAGGCCAATCGGCAGGAGGAGCCTTTACAAAAATGGGACTGCGAAGGGGATCTGCTACGGACACTCCAGCGGCATAACCCCATACCTCAGGATCGCTTAAATGGCTTATCATACTTGCCACAACTTCTTCTGCCTTTGCGTTCTTCGCTCCCGCCGGCGTCTTCCATAGTAGTCGGACCGAGCTTTCGGCAACTTTTTGATCGTCAGCATCGAACTTTGAGGATAATGTGGTGATCTGAATGTTGCCGTGAATTGCAAGCTCCTCTTCGAGGAACGACCCAAACTGCATATCTAAGGTTATGCCGATTCCTGTGTAAATGTCCATAACCTTCTCAAGAATTGAGGAATCAACAGGTTGGACAAGGTCATCAACGCGTACATGCACCGTCATTAATTTCATCTCCGGATGAAGTCGATAAGTTTCATACCAAGAGTTCATTACTTTATTTCTGAATTTGGCGTTTCTCAATCAAAAATTTCAGGGGCTTAGCCGCATTCTTTTCAATCTAGGGAACCACCGAGCCAAAAGGATCCCATTCGTCTTCTGGCAATTGATTGAGCTGCACGGAGAATTCAATATCTCCGCCCGTTGCAGAAACCCCTCTACAATCTTCCGCCACGAATTCTATTGTCTGGTCCTGCAACTCTCCTCCAGTTTGTTCTTTAATAGTAACTGAGACCGTTGCAATGCCACCGTCCCTGAAGAATATATTCGGTTTGATTTTAACGAATACGACTCTTGTGTGCAGCTGTTTGAATAGAGTCTCTCGTGGTTCCCCAAGATCGCCTAAATCAATAACAGGCGTTTCGATGATGCTAAAACCAAGTAAGGCTTGATTTGTTGCACTCGTAAATCCCATGAAAGGTGGACCGGTCCATATTTTAAATCCGGCAAATGAGAGTCCAATATCGATTCCGGGAATCTTGACGCCTTCCCCCGCAAATAGAACTTTGATTTGCATATTTATCTCTCCTTCATTGTGAATAAATAAGCTCGGTTCTTTTCCCCATCAATCTAGTATATCGCTTCCAAAATGAACATGCAATGGAATAAGATGCATCAAGAGCATCTGATTGTCATGTTATTTTGAAATCGTTATACTAGTGATGAGCAGATGCTGTTTAGTACAGCACGTTCTTCAGTTCCGGCCTGCCCAACGGTCTCCAAGAAATCCTCAACATCTCTTTGTTCCGCTATGTGATGCAAGAATCTCAATTTCATTAAGTGACTATGAATGCATTTAAACCACCTGCACAAATATAATAGCATGTTTTAGCATAAAATCATTATGGCACAGATTGAGAATTTTGGAACAAAGTGTAAACCGTTTGGGAATAACCCTGCCCATAGCCCAATTCCTCGAATTGCCCTTTTTTCCTACGATCTTTCGATAGCTTCCGCTAAGTCTAAATGATTCTGGCATCTGTGATAGTCGGGACTCCCCTTGCTTGGCATTAATACCTCGCAGCATCCATGTAATAAATGAATCTATATATAATGATAGTATTATTACTAGGTGCAGTTTTCCATGCAAGGACTACGGGTGGGTTTATAGGAATCCTCGTGGTAATATGAAATATGTTGAGAGAAAATCTACACAGAAAAATCTGAAGGTAAGAGTACATGGGCAGGAAAAAGCTGATTAAACTATTGAGCCTGAATTTAGGCATTGCCGCCGCCAACGTAATTACCTTCTCGCCAGGATTGATCGGACTAGAGTTGGTCGGGGCCAGTGCATTGGCAACAGCCTTTGGCAGCACATTCATCTTTTTAAGCGGCGCCGGGTTAATCTACGGCAATTATAAGCTCCTTACCGGACCGGAGAAAGTAATTCCAACCAAAAAAATCATGACGGTGGATGATTATATTGAAGCACTGAATAATCACCGGAGGCTCAAAACCTTCGAAGAAACCGTTGACTTGCTGCTCGATCAGATTGAGCGGCTGCAGAAAAAGAATAAAATTATCCGGGATATCCTTCTGCAGATCTTCAGTGCCTCAGAGATCAGCTACAAGAAATTTGATGAGGTCATCGCCGAGGTGGAGAAGATATTCTTTATGAATATCCGCAGCATCCTCAATAAATTGGATGCATTCGATGAAGAAGACTACAATTTCGTCAGAAATAAACGCGAAGCTGGGGCCTTTTCGCAGCAATTTATGGAGGAAAAGTTTAAAGTTTATAACGAGTATCTCACTTTTGTGAAAGCGGCCACTGAAGATAATGAGCAGATCCTGCTGAAGCTGGATAAGCTGCTGCTGGAGATCTCAGGCTTAAACAGCGTGGAGAGCGGCCAGCTGGAGCAGATGGCCGGCATGATCGAAATCGATAATCTGATCAAACAGGCAAAATACTATAAGAATTGAAGAGGGGAGCATCAGCATGCCGAACGAAAGCAACAAAAAGGTAATTTTGGGGATAATTGGAGCGGCAGTCGCAGTATTTATCTTAGCTTATACGGGGATTATTATAACCGGATCCGGCGAGAAATCACTGCCGGACATAATTAAAGACATCAATGTGAAAACAGTCCCGCATCCTATGAACTGGGATACCGTTCAGCCCCCAAAACTGATAGACACCTTGCCTGAAATCGACAAGGAATACCCGCCACAGGTTGACAGCAGCACACCAAGCTACATCGAAATATTTTCCTCAACGGAAAAGGCCGGCATCGGTACTGACGGCTGGCTGACAGAAGTGGCCAGAGACTTCAATAATGCGGCAATAATGATTGACGGCAAACAGGTATCGGTAAGGCTCAGAGGTATACCTTCCGGGGATGGTGCCGATTATATTACTTCAGGGAAGTATTTGCCGGCTGCCTATACGCCATCCAATGAACTCTGGGGCGAAATGATCCGTTCCCGGGGAGTTAAAGCCCAGTTAGTGCAAAAAAGACTTGCCGGCAATGTCGCCGGGATCCTGCTCACTAAATCCAAGAAAGAAGAGCTGGTAAACAAATACGGTGCAATAAATATCAAGACGATTATCGATGCTGTCGCGAACAAGGAACTGAAGATGGGCTACACCAATCCTTTGGCTAGTTCAACCGGGCTGAACTTTCTGATTTCAGCTTTAGAGACCTTTGACAGCAGCGACTTATTGAGTGACAGAGCAAAAGCAGGATTTGAGAGCTTCCAGTCCAATATTCCCGTGGTCGCCTATACTACTCTGATAATGAGGGAAGCAGCCAAATCAGGTGATCTGGACGGTTTTATCCTGGAATACCAGACCTATGTGAATGCACCGGATATCAGGTCCTACGAATTTATTCCCTTTGGGTTCAGACATGACAGCCCGATGTATGCGATAGGTGCTCTATCGGCAGAGAAAAGGAAAATCCTGGATAAATTCGTTGAATTCACAGAGCAGGAAAAGTACCAGACCTTGGCCACCAGGTATGGTTTTAACGGCCTTAATGAATACCAATCCGAAGCTAAAGCAGTCAGCGGCGATGAGATCATTCAGGCACAAAAAATCTGGAAAGAAGCGAAAAACACTATTTGCACAGTCTTTGTGGCCGATGTTTCCGGCAGCATGGACGGCGAACCGCTGAATAAATTGAGACGTTCATTGATCGAAGGTCAATACTATATCGGTAAGGACAATCTGGTTGGCCTGATATCATATTCCAACGATGTCAACATCGATCTGCCGATTGCCAAATTCGATGCGAACCAGAGGGCCAAGTTTGCCGGAGCGGTTAAGGATTTGAAGGCAGGCGGCAACACGGCAACCTTCGATGGGATTGTCGTCGCCATGCAGATGCTCATAGATCAGAAGGCAGCAGGTGACGATGCAGATCCCAATCTGAGACCGATGATTTTTGTTCTCAGCGATGGCAATAGCAATAGAGGCCATTCGCTGGACGAAATTAAAGGCACCGTGCAGGACCTTGGAATACCTATAGACACAATTGGCTATAACGCGAATATCCCGGAGCTGCAAAAAATCTCCAGCATCAATGAGGCTGTCTGTATTAACGCCGATACCGAAAATGTTACCTATAAACTGGGCCAACTGTTTAATGCGGAGATGTGAATATCGGAGGATTAAGATGGCTTTCACCATGGAAGTGCTCGATGAAGCGGCAATTAAGAAAGAGGTCCAGGAACAAGTCAAACCGGTGCCGGAAGAAGTAGCCCGGCTTCAGGCTGTAGCGGAAAACAATGTTGCGGAAATTCTGACCCTGGATGTCGATGAACTTGCCAAAAAGAAGTACATCCTCCAGTCGATCGAGTCTTTTGGGGCTGCCTCGATGAGAAGCTCAGCAGCTAAAAATTCTTTGCTGCAGGTGACAGTCGGGAACCTGTCCAGAGACGGAGATGAAGGCGGTGTTGTGGCAAAAGGTTTAATGGATTTGAACCGGGAACTAAAAGACCTAGACCCCAGCCTGATTGATTTCACCAAGACCGGCATCATCGGCAAGCTGTTCGACCCGGTCAGAGCCTATTTTGCCAGATACCAGAAAGCAGATTCGGCGATTGCGGATATCATTGTCTCTCTGGATAAAGGGAAAACAACCCTGAAAAACGATAATACCACTCTGGAAATCGAACAGCAGGCAATGCGCGATTTGACCAAAAAGCTGATGAAAGAGGTTCAGCTCGGTATCCTGATGGACAAATCGATTGAAATGCAAATCGTAGCGGCCAAATCCAGGAACGAAGACCCGGAAAAAGTTAAATTTGTCACGGAAGAAGTTCTCTTTCCGCTGCGGCAGAGGATTATGGATATGCAGCAGATGATCGTTGTCAATCAGCAGGGCGCAATGGCGACAGAGGTTGTGATCAGAAATAATAGGGAACTGATGCGCGGGGTAGAAAGGGCCCAAACTGTGACGATTTCCGCTTTGAGGACCTCAGTGGAGGTTGCCGGCGCTCTCTATAACCAGAAGATTGTCCTGAAGAAGATTCAAATGCTCAATGAGACCACGAATAATATCATCAGCAGCACATCGGAATTGCTGAAGAGACAAGGGGTGGAAATCCAGAGGCAATCAATGGAAGCCAACATCTCTGTCGAGACGCTGAAGACTGCCTTTGCCGATGTCATGGAAGCGTTGGATTCCATCAGCACCTATAAGCAGGAAGCTCTGCCCAAAATGCGGGATACCATCAATCAGTTCAAGGAATTGGCTGCCAAAGGCGAAGAACAGATTCAGCAGCTGGAGAAGGGCCATAAGCTGGCGCCGTAGCTGAAAGAATGCCGATGACTGCAGGGCTACTCAGCTGGGATGGGGTATAACCAAGATACATTATTAGGGCATTATAGTTACATCAGCAAGATGGTGAGCTAAACTTACAGGTAGGAAAAAATAGGCCCTGGTAAAAAGCGGCAAGCCAAATTGATTTATGACTAAACCAAGGACAAATCGTTTTAAATCCATTCTGCCATCTTTGGCATGACCAAAGGCGATTCATATCGAATTCGTGGAATCTGGCTCATCACGTTCGTATTTACCATGAACACTGAAGTTCGTAGTATCAACATCCTTCAGAAAAAATTTGGCTCCGATGGAGGAGAAGCCGATGCTTGAGGTAAAAAAGAGGAGACCGGGCTACAGTGCCTTGCCGTCCGTCTCGCCCGTTCTGATGCGAACGGTCTTTTCCACGGGCAGGACGAAGATCTTGCCGTCGCCGATGCTTCCGGTGTAGGCGCTCTTCCTTATGAGTTCAACCACCTCATCGGCCTTGTCCGTGGGCACCACTACCTCCAGCTTGACCTTGGGAATCATGTCCACCTTGTACTCTTCTCCGCGCCACGTCTGAGTTATGCCTTTCTGCCGTCCTCTGCCCTTTACCTCAATGGATGTGAGGCTGGTGTAGCCGGCATCGTCCAGAGCCTTTTTCACATCCTCGATCTTGTTTGGCCTGATTATCGCCTGTATCATTTTCATGTTTTGACCCCCTCATGCGTGCCTTCCGGAGCGCTGGTCATCTGTCCAGACCGGAGGCCCTCCCCCGGACCGGGGGTGAAGAACTCCGGATAGGCTGTATAGCCGTGCTCGCCTATGTCCAGCCCTTCCATCTCCTCCTCAGGAGATACTCTGAGGCCCACGAGCTGCTTGATAATGGCGAACAGGATGTAGCCAGTGCCGAAAGCCCATACAGCCACGACCACTATATCTATGAGCTGGGCAATGATCTGGCTGGTGTTGCCCACGATCAGTCCGCTGACGCCGCCATAGGTGCCATCGGCAAAGATACCCACCGCCAGCAATCCCCAGAGGCCGTTATAGCCATGCACTGCCACTGCGCCCACCGGGTCGTCCACCTTCAGCACCCAGTCGTTGAACCGGATGCCGTACATGACGATGAATCCGGACACTATTCCTATTACTACTGCTGCCCAGGTCGGTATGTAGGCACAGGAAGCAGTCACGCCCACCAGGCCCGCCAGGGCTCCGTTGCAGGTAAGGGCGATGTCCACCTTTCCGGTCTTGAAGAAAGTGTAGTAGCACACCAGGACCGCCCCCGCAGAGCCTGCCAGGAAGGTGTTAACGGCGATGACCGAGATCCGGAGGTCGGTGGCTGCCAGAGTGCTGGCTGGGTTGAACCCGAACCAACCGAAGAACAGGAAGAACGTACCCATGACGATCATGGGAACATCGTGTCCTGGGATGGCGTTGGGCGTGCCGTCCTTGTTGAACTTCCCAATCCTCGGGCCGAGCAGGTATATGCCGGCAAGTGCTACGAAACCGCCAATGGCATGAACCACTCCGGATCCAGCGAAGTCCCTGACGCCCACGCCGTATGGAAGCGTAGCCAGCCAGCCTCCGCCCCAGACCCAGTGGCCGTAGATTGCGTAGATGACGGCGGTAACTATTCCGCTATATATCAGGTAAGCCTGCAGTTTCATCCTCTCGGCGCAGGCACCAGCCACAATGGTGGCCGCTGTGGCTGCGAAGACCACCTGGAACATCCAGAACATCATGGTGGAGACGTCATAGGCATCCCCGCTTAGGAACCAGCCGCTCCAACCTATGATGCTGTTCCCGTCATTCAGACCTGCGAAGAGCTTCGAGCCTCCGAACATGAGGGCGAAGCCCACCGCCCAGTAGGTCAGAGCGCCGATGGAGAAGTCCATGTAGCTCTTGGCGAAATAGTTTACCGTATTCTTGACCCTGAGCGCTCCTGCTCCCAGGAATGCGAAGCCCGCCTGCATGAAGAAGACCAGGAAAGCTCCTATAAGCGTCCATGCGAAGTTTGTGGCAATCTTCAGCCCGGCCACATCGTCGGAGTATGTAGCTGATCCGTTCGGATCGCCAGCCATTGCCATAGTTGCTAATAGCAGCAGTAATATGAAAGCACTTGCTGCAATAGTTGCACACTTTATAATTTTCATGCACTACCACGATCCTTAATGGAAGGAGGACGGGCAGTGGATGCTATAAAAACTTTGTTAAAATATTTTCATACTCCTTAAGAAAAGATCATAATCATGCCATACAGAAAAAGAATTGTAAGTTAAATCGCAAGGATGGGATTAATCAATCCCGTGTATTCCAATGAAAATGACCTTGCATCACCCAATTCAGGTCTAACGGACGGAATGAAAAAACTTAAAACATATTTGATTTATATTTTTAGTTTTATCTCAAGAAGTCTTAAGATCATTTCATAACAGCCTTCGTTGATCAGCGTGAATCGCTCCAGAGTCTTTCCAGAATCGATCTCTCGATGCTTTGAGATCAATTATGATCTTTTCACATAGATTATGAATTACGCATACCTTTTCCTAAATACGCTTATAAATTCAGTTTTTATCATAACAATTGGTGGTAACATGCGTGTGATCTGGTCATTACTATCATTAGCTGTGCTGATAGGTACGGCGGCTGCAGATAGCGGAACAATAAATGCTGCAGACAACGCCTGGGTGCTGATCAGTGCGGCCTTAGTGCTCATTATGATTCCCGGAGTCGGGCTCTTTTACGGCGGCATGGTCCGCAAGAAGAACGCCATCTCGACCATAATATTCAGCTTTGCTATCATGGGCATCATAAGCTTGCAGTGGATCCTGTACGGCTATACCCTGGCCTTTGGAAAAGACATTTCCGGCCTTATCGGCGGCCTGGATTTCTTGGGATTGAATGGAGTCGGCATGGATGTAAAGGAAGGGTTAACCATTCCCGGTTTGACCTTCATGATCTTCCAGGCCATGTTTGCCATCATCACCGTCTCTCTGATCACGGGCAGCTATGTGGAGCGCATCAAGTTCAGCTCCTTCCTGGTCTTCTCCCTGGCCTGGGCAACTCTGGTTTACGACCCCATCGCCCACTGGGTCTGGGGCGGCGGCTGGCTGCAGCAGATGGGGGTCCTCGACTTTGCGGGCGGCATTGTGGTGCACATCAGCGCCGGAGTATCGGCAATGGCCATTGCCATGGTCATCGGGGCGCGCAAGGGCTTTGGCACCGACCCCATGGAGCCGCACAACATTCCCACCACGGTCATCGGCGCAGCACTGCTCTGGTTCGGATGGTTCGGCTTCAACGCCGGTTCGGCGCTGGCGGCCAACGGCGTTGCTGCTAATGCGTTCGTTACTACTAATACATCAGCCGCAGCTGCTGCCACTACCTGGATGCTGCTCTCCTGGAGACAGAGAGCGCCTTCGGCCCTGGGCATCGTTACCGGCGCCGTCGCGGGACTGGCAGCTATCACGCCCGCCGCGGGATTTGTAACCCCCTTGGCCGCGATTCCTATCGGTATCGTCGCAGCTATCGCAGGTTACTATGCCATCCTGCTGGTGCGGGGCAGCAAGAAGGTTGATGACTCGCTGGATGTTCTGGCCTGCCACGGCATCGGCAGCACTTGGGGCGTCCTGGCTACGGGCATCTTCGCCTCCATCGGCGCGGCGGGCCTCCTGGCAGGAAACTCTCACCAGGTCACGGTGCAGGTCATTGCCATCGCCGTCACCTGGATCTACTCCTTTGCCGTCACCTTCGGCCTGGCCAAGGTCATCGATGCCGTCATGGGCCTGCGGGTGCGGGATGAGGAAGAGTCTGTCGGCCTTGACATCAGCCAGCACGGTGAAGGCGCATACATGTGAGGTCATAACGATGAAGAAGATTGAAGCCATAATTCGGCCTGAGAAGCTGCATCTGCTCCGCGAGAAGCTGGATGTGGCCGGCTTCTCGGGGATGACGGCCACGGAGGTCAAAGGGCGGGGCAGACAGAAGGGAATTGCCCTGCAGTGGCGCGCCGGCGACTACCGGGTGGAGTTCCTGCCGAAAGTGAAGCTGGAGCTGGTCGTGGATGATGCGAACGCCGAGTTGGTCATCGACGTGATCTGCGACGTGGCGCAGACGGGCGAAGCCGGTGACGGCAAGATATTCATCTATCCGGTGGAGGACGTGGTGCGGGTGCGAACGAAGGAGAGAGGGTGCAGCGCGGTATAAGATGCGCTGCAATTCATTATATTTTCATGAGAACTTTCGGCTATACCTTCCCCAAACAGCCAGATTATTATTCTCAGGTCTTGTCTCGGGCAAACCCATCGGATCATATTCTTCCTTCAAACTTAAGCGAGATTGAGAAAATACCTCAAAAAGATATTTGAATATGCCGCCAGCAAAACCCGCCGGTAGATGATATTGTCCAGCTATGAACTAGTATGAATCTTTCATAGCTTTTACGATATTTTATCAAATATGCTTTTAAACACCACAACCCAGGAATTGCATAACGAAGCTGCGAGAGGCATTCATTACGTCGAGATGCCAGCAGTTACTACAAAAATTAAATAGGTACGAGTTTACATATTTATTAAGGGTGATGCAGCTTGGAAATTAATAGTGGTGACACAGCATGGGTCCTGGCGTCCACAGCACTGGTAATGCTCATGACGCCCGGCGTTGGTTTGTTCTACGGCGGCCTGGTGAGAAGCAAGACGGTCGTCTCGATGATCGGCCTCTCCTTCCTGGCCTTTGCACTGGCCAGCATCCAGTGGGTGCTCTTCGGCTACAGCCTGGCCTTTGGAACGGACGTCAACGGAATAATCGGCGGCCTGAACTACGTGGGCTTGAGCGGTGTCGGAATCGACTCAGCGCCCCTGGCAGGAAACATACCGCATCTGATCTACATGGCCTTCCAATTGGTCTTCGCAGCCGTAACACTAGCCATCCTCACCTCGGCAGTGGCGGAGAGGGTCAAGCTCAGCTCCTTCATCGTGCTGGCGCTGCTCTGGACCACCCTGGTTTATGATCCCCTGGCCCACTGGGTCTGGGCGGGCGGCTGGTCGGCACAGATGGGAGCGCTGGACTTTGCGGGCGGCACGGTGGTGCACATCAGCTCAGGGTTCTCGGCGCTGGCCATAGCCCTTGTCATCGGCAAGAGGATCGGCTTTGGTGCTTATGTCATGGAGCCGCACAACATCCCCATGGCCATGCTCGGTGCCGGTATCCTCTGGTTCGGGTGGTTCGGCTTCAACTCCGGCAGCGCTCTGGCAGCCAACGGCCTCGCGGCCTCGGCCTTCGTGGTGACCAACACCTCTGCAGCGGCCGGCGCCCTGACCTGGCTCCTGGCCAGCTGGCTGAAAGGAAAGCCCAGTGCTCTGGGAATGGTAAGCGGCGCTATCGCCGGTCTGGTGGCCATCACGCCTGCAGCCGGCTATGTGGACAACCTCTCTGCCATCGTCATCGGCGGCGTGGCCGGAGTCCTGTGCTACAGCATGCTGCTCCTGCGTGTGGGGCGGGGCCTGGATGAGAGCTGCGATGCCTGGGCGGTGCACGGCATGGGCGGTCTATGGGGGGCGATTGCCACGGGCATATTCGCCACGGCATCGGTCAACAACTACACCGGGCTTATCTATGGAAACTTTCATCAGTTCACAGTCCAGATCATAGCAGCAGGCGCATCCGTGATCTACGCCTTCGTCATGACGCTGATCCTCGCCAAGATCGTGGACGCGACAATGGGCTTGAGGGTAACGGAAGATGAAGAATACGTAGGCCTGGACATCGCCCAGCACGGCGAGAAGGCGTATGCTTAAAGGTGGTAACAAGTGAAAAAGATCGAGGCGATAATCAGACCGGAACGGCTCGAACAGGTTAAGAAAGCCCTGGAGGAGAAGGGCTTCATTGCCATGACTGTGATCGAGGTACTGGGCCGGGGCGAGCAGAAAGGCATCAAGCTGCAGTATCGCGGCGGCACCATGGAGGTCGACCTCCTTCCCAAGCTCAAGCTGGAGCTCTACATCCCGGATAAAGATGTAGATTCGGCGATGAAGACGATCTGTGATGCCGGGCGCACCGGAAAGTTCGGGGACGGCAGAATCTTCGTCTCCGCGGTGGAGAAGTCCGGCAAGGTGAGGACGGGCGAGGTCTTCACCTGAACCTCTTTTTAGCTTGATTCGTCTCTCGATCCGAAGTCGGGCTTGATTTATTCTTAAGGCGGCTTGACTTTAGATGGCTCGCAAAATGCTTGCCGGAAGCCTCGGCACCAGCCAGTGCATGAATTCTTTGTAAGTTCTCTTGGCGGCGGCGATCTCGATGTATCGGTCCAATATCTCCTCCTGACAGGCCAGGATGCGCAGAAATACATCCGGGTAGCTGTGCATCATCTTCGAGAAGAGAAGAGCGTACCATAGCTCCTCCCCGAAGTCCTTCTTGCAGTTTGACCGGTACAGTTCGGCAACCTGCGAGGCTTGCGCATCCATAATCGCATGTGCGGCCAGTTGTCCCGAGCGCAGAGCATAGTAGATGCCTTCTCCCGTGAAGGCATCCACAAATCCTGCCGCATCTCCTGCCAGGAGCACCCTTCCCCGGGCAACCGCCCTATCGTTTCCTCCCTGGGGTATGAGATGGCCGTGCAGTTTCGTTCCTGCGGAAAAGCCGTTGCTCTTCAAGAAATCCTGCATAACCTGGCGAGGATGCTTTAAGCTTGAGGCCAGGCCACCGATGCCGATTGAATAATACCCGCGGTGAGGAAAAATCCAGCCATAGCCCATATCTGCCACGCCAAAGTGAATATCTAGAGAATTGTTCAGCCTTCTGGTGATCTCCTCTTCATCAGCCCCGACCTCTGCAACCATGCATACCCCGGTGGTCTTCCTCGAGTCGATGCCCTGAATCCTGTTCTTGAGACCGTTCTGGCATCCGGAAGCGATCACCAGAAACCTGGATTGATAAGTGCGGTCTTCGGTTTTCACCGAGACGCAGTCGTCTTTTTCCTGGTAGCCCAGAACCTTCTTTGTTGCCAGTTCGGTTCCGGCTTCCACCGCCCTTTGCAGCAAGAATCGGTCAAAGCTGCTTCTCGTTACCAGAGTCGTAAGTCGGTAGCCCTTATGCCTCTCCATGACCCTGTCGCGAAAATGGACTCTGGCCCCGGTTATGGTCCTCTCGCAGAGTTCTTCGGGAAGCTCGAAGTCCAGGGCGGATGCTGCACGGTCAGACAGAGCTCCTCCACAGGCTTTGTACCTGGGAAAAGAGTCCATTTCCAGGATCAAGGTATCCAGTCCCAGCTTAGATGCCTCTCTGGCCGCAGCCGACCCGGCGGGTCCTGCTCCTGCAATTATAAGGTCATACATCAACTTCAACTCCCATTTGATCGCAATTGAGATCAGAATTTTGAAATTTGCCGGGCATATCCTGGCCCGCCAACAATTTGTTCCGGATGTTCTTAGACATATTATGCGGGGATTGCTTTAATAATTTTCTAGAGTTCTAAATCAAGTAAACTTGCGTATATTTAAATTTAGTTTTTTAAACAAACTTATATATTTGCGCTTCATGCAACACGGCGGTGAATTAATTGGCGCTATTTGATGATGCGGTTGCGGGCAGATTAACGGATGAGATGAAGGCTGTTGCGAAATCTGAGAACAAGACACCCCAGTTCATTTTGCGAGGCATCGCAGGCGGCAGGATCGTGATTCCTCGCAGCCCTTACAGGTACACGAAGCCGGTCGGAATCGGCAAAGGACTTCGCACCAAGGTGAACGCCTCCATCGGCACCAGCAGCGATATCGTGGATGTGGAGATGGAGGTCCATAAGGCCCGCGTTGCCGAAGCTGCGGGAGCCGATACTCTCATGGAGCTATCCACGGGCGGGGACTTCGGAGAGATCAGAAGCCGCGTGATTGAAGCCACCGCATTAAGCGTCGGCAGCGTTCCTCTTTATCAGGCTTTCATCGAAGCCATCCGAAAATACGGTGCGGGAGTGGACATGCCTGCCGATGATATCTTTCGGGTAACAGAAGAGCAGGCGAAGCTCGGAACGAATTTCATGGCCATCCACACCGGCATAAACAGCATCTGCGTGGAGCGCCTGAAGCGCCAGGGTGGGCGCTTTGGTGGCGTGTGCAGCCGGGGTGGAGCCTTCATGATCGGCTGGATGCTGCACAATCAAATGGAGAACCCGCTCTACAAGGACTTCGACTACCTGCTCGAGATCCTAAAAGAGCATGAGGTCACGCTGAGCCTCGGCAATGGTCTGCGAGCCGGAGCAGTGCACGACTCTACCGACAGAGCCCAGATTCAGGAGCTGATCATCAATGCCGAGCTGGCCGATCGCGCCCAGGCGGCAGGCGTTCAGACCATCGTCGAAGGGCCGGGCCATATTCCCATTGATGAGATCGAGGCCAATGTAACCGTTATGAAACGCCTGACCAATGAGCGGCCCTTCTACATGCTCGGCCCTCTGGTCACGGATATAGCTCCAGGCCACGACCACATTGTGGCGGCGGTGGGTGCCAGCCTTTCCAGCGCTTATGGAGCAGACTTCATATGCTACGTCACGCCCGCCGAGCATCTGGCGCTTCCTAACGCGGAGGATGTGAGGCAGGGAGTGGTGACAGCCCGAATTGCGGCTCATATCGGCGACATGATCAAAAACCACGATCGAGACCGGGATCTGGCTATGGGCAGGGCCCGCAGGGATATGCTTTGGGAAGAGCAGTTCCAGCTTGCCCTGGACCCGGAGACGGCCCGGCAGGTGAGGAATGATCGGTCTCCTGCGGACGGAAGAGTGTGCACCATGTGCGGAGACTATTGTGCTCTAAAAATAATAAAAGAAAATATAGATCTGGCTCGTTAACCGAAGAAGACGTTGCTGAAGAACTGGAGAACGCTCGGGCTGGAGAGCACGGCACCCAGCTTAATCCCTGTGAGCAGATTCTTAGCCTCGACGTTCATCTGGCCCGAGTCCCTCTCACTTTGGAAGGCGACTATGGGGTTACCTGAGCTTCTGATGTTGTTTATGGCACTTTCCGTGGTGGTTATGACGATGCTGGGATCGCCTAGGCCGCCCCCCACGGTCTGGTTAATCCTGCCGTTCTCCGTGACAAATCCCACTCGAAAGACGGCTCCATCTTTCCCGGTTATATCTGCATTGATCTTTTCGTTGCCCACCAGCCCCTTAAGAATACCCGGAGCCGTGTCGATCTTGCTGTTATAGGAATCGACATATCCCTGTATCCCTGCATTACTGTAGGTTACGGCAGTTGATAACGATATCAAAAGAGCCAGCAGGATGGCAATAGATAAGACGATCTTCATAAGATGATGGTCGTCATTATTAAAATAAGTACCTTGCTGTTTGGCCTGGCGATATCGAAGGATGTGGCAGTTGCTCATGAGTTGGATCAAAGGCATTCTTAACCAAAGCTGATTCATAGTAAAGCACCAAGGAGACCCGCTCCCTTTAGGGGGCGGGAGGAATTGGGTACACTTCCCAGCGAAACATTTATCATATATGAGTACATACACTGCCTCAAAATGATTGAACAAGTTCTAACGGTAAACTGTAAGCTGAGTCCAACGGACATCCAGGCCGAAGCGATAGAGGATACTCTCAAAG
>Ga0074195_1001257_pt1 | contig 37160 bp, 30 predicted proteins | sample EPASupsiteHSE623_FD_64525 | JGI IMG/M metagenome (GOLD analysis project Ga0074195, IMG submission 64525) | Bioremediated contaminated groundwater from EPA Superfund site, New Mexico - Sample HSE6-23 | ecosystem: Environmental > Aquatic > Deep subsurface > Groundwater > Contaminated ... | reverse complement strand
TCCCAAATTTTCAAGGACGGTGTCTACGCCAAGGGATCCTATTGGCTGGTGCCCAAGGATCTCTACCCGCCGTTAAAACAGGACGCCATCCTGCTCAAGCGAGGCGAACGGAATGAAGCCGCCAAAGCCCTGCTCGCCTATCTGCACAGCGAACCCGCCAAAGAGACGATTCGTTCCTTTGGTTACACCTTTTAACCGATTCCAACCGACATCAAGGAGACCATCATGCATTCCATCAAATTCATTTTCACCGCCGTCCTGCTCCTGTTGGCCGCCGCGACCGCGCAGGCGGAAAAGATCACCGTGGCTGCGGCCGCCGACCTCAAATTCGCCATGGATGAAGTCGCCAATGCTTTCAGAAAATCCTACCCGGGAGAAGAGGTCGAAATCATCTATGGTTCCTCCGGCAAGGCGCACACCCAAATTCAACAGGGTGCCCCCTATGACCTCTACTTTTCGGCGGACATCGCCTTTCCCAATGAACTGATCAAGCAAGGCTTGGCTGCTTCATCCAAGGTTACCCCCTATGCGTTGGGCCGAATCGTCTTATGGAGCACCAGCATGGACGCCACCAAAATGACCCTGGCCAGCCTTGCCGATCCGAGCATCAAGCACGTGGCCACAGCCAATCCCAAACACGCTCCCTATGGCAAGCGCGCCGAGGAGGCCCTACGCGCCGCCAAGCTGTGGGCCACTGTCGAGTCCAAGATGATTTATGGCGAAAACATCACCCAGGCGGCCCAATTCGTGCAAACCGGCAATGCCGAGGTTGGGGTCATTGCCCTGTCGCTTGCTGTCAGTCCCGAATTATCGAGCAAAGGCGGCTATTACCTCATCCCCGACAATCTCCATGAACCGCTGGAACAGGGATTCATCATTCTCAAACGCGCCGAACACAACCCGCTGGCCCGGCAATTCGCCGACTACATGAATTCCCCTCCGGCCCGCGCCGTCATGACCAAGTTCGGCTTTGTTCTTCCCGGCGAAAAAGAAAGCAAATAGTCGATATCATGAACACGCCCATCCGGAATAGATGGTCGGGCGGTATTCTCCCGATTTCTGCAATCGAAACCTTTTAACACACTCATTGAGGATACGATGCTTTCTCCTGGAGATTTGCAATCGATCTGGCTGACCGCCCGTTTGGCCGCCATCGTCACCATGATTCTGCTGGTGATCGGCACCCCTATTGCGTGGTGGCTCGCGCGCACCAAGAGCCGATGGAAAGGGCCGATTGGAGCGGTCGTGGCTCTGCCGCTCGTTTTGCCGCCATCGGTTCTTGGGTTTTACCTGCTCCTGGCCATGGGCCCGAAAGGACCGGTGGGACAACTCACCCAGGCCCTGGGAATCGGCCCCTTGCCCTTCACCTTCGGTGGGTTGGTGGTGGCCTCGGTGTTCTATTCGCTGCCCTTCATGGTGCAGCCGCTGCAAAACGCCTTCGAGGCCATTGGGGAACGTCCGCTGGAAGTAGCCGCCACCTTGCGGGCAACGCCCTTGGACGCCTTTTTCACCGTCGCGGTGCCGCTGGCTACCCCCGGATTCCTGACCGCCTCGATTCTCACCTTCGCGCATACCGTCGGCGAGTTTGGGGTGGTACTGATGATCGGTGGCAACATTCCCGGTGTCAGTCGCGTCGCCTCGGTACAGATTTATGACCATGTCGAGGCCTTGGAATACACCCAGGCCCATCATCTGGCTGGCATCATGCTGATCTTCTCCTTCCTGGTACTCCTAGCGCTGTACGGCTGGCATCCAAATTCCAAAAAAGGAGGCTGACGTGGACGCCCTGGAAGCACGATTCCGCCTCGATTGGCCCGGTTTCACCCTGGATGTGGATGTGCGCTTGCCGGCCACCGGCGTAACCGCCCTCTTCGGCCACTCCGGATCGGGCAAGACCACGTTGCTTCGCTGCATCGCCGGATTGGAGCATACGCAGGATGGATTTCTCCGGGTCAACGGAGAGGTTTGGCAGGACGAACGCACCTGGTTGCCCACCCATCGGCGACCCTTGGGCTATGTGTTTCAGGAGGCTAGCCTGTTCGAGCACCTTTCGGTGCTGGGGAATCTTCGTTACGGGTTACAACGGACAAGGCAGAAACAAAAAGTGAGCCTGGACCAGGCCATCGCCCTGCTGGGTATCGGCCCTCTGCTCGACCGCAAGCCCGACCGGCTGTCCGGGGGCGAACGACAGCGGGTGGCGATTGCCAGGGCCTTGGCCCTCAGCCCTCGGCTACTGCTCATGGACGAACCGCTGGCCGCCTTGGACCTGCAACGCAAACAGGAAATCCTGCCTTACCTGGAACGATTGCACGACGAACTCGCCATTCCGATTGTCTATGTCAGCCATTCCCCGGACGAGGTGGCTCGACTCGCCGATTACATTGTCGCCATGGAAGGCGGCCGGGTGCGATTCGAGGGGCCGCTCATGGAAACGCTGGCCCGCACCGACCTGCCCCTCCGCATTGGCAGCGAAGCCTCGGTGGTCCTCCCGGCCGCCATCGATACGGTCGACGAAGAGTGGCGACTGGCCCAAGTCTGCTTTCCCGGCGGAGCGCTTTGGCTCCGAGACATGGGGCTGCCGGTTGGCCGCCGCATCAGGGTGCGGGTTTTTGCCCGCGATGTCAGCCTGACGCGCCAACCGCCTTCCCAGACGAGCATTCTCAATGTGCTGCCCGGAACGATCGACGCCCTTGGCGAAGACGAGCATCCGGGGCTGATGCTTGTCAGGGTGCGGATCGGCGACTCCCTGTTGCTTGCCCGCCTTACCAGGCGAGCGGTGATGGAACTCGACCTCGTACCCGGCCAGGCAGTATGGGCGCAGGTGAAAACCGTGGCGCTGATGGAGTAACGGCAGCCATCGGGGGCAAGTCGAACCGGAAATGTCGCGGACAACGGTGCAGGATGCGCAGGATCGCCCGCTTTGCGATCAAGGAAAAAAGAGGCGCAACGAGCGTTTCGAAAACCGTAACCGGAATAAACCTGGTAAACTGGACGCTTTGGGGCGCTTTCCCCGGTCATCCTCCCGGCTCCAGTTATCGGGCATACTATCCTGCATATCGTTTGAACCATGAAAATCCGCAAACTCACCCCTGAATACTATCCCAAGGCAGCATCCCTTCTGAGTCATGCCTTTGCCCCCAACAGATACGAGGTGCAGCTCTTCGACAAACTGCACGAGCATGATCGGACTATCCATGAATGGGTCTGTCTGGTTCGCGATAGTGTTGTTGCGTATATTAGATTTACGAACGCCTACAACGTAAAGAAGATCGTCGGCCTGCATCTTGGGCCTATAGCGGTGCAACCACAGATGCAACGGCAGGGAATCGGCTCTGAATTGCTGCGATTTGCCTTGAGACAGGAGATTATTCGGGAGAGTAGGATCTTTGTGCTTGGCGATGTGAAGTTCTATCAGAAGTTCGGGTTCGAGTCTTGTGCTGCACCGAGATGTCCTTTTGATAAAGGAAACAGGAACTTTCTAAGCATTAGGAATGCAGGTGATGAAGAGTATATGGTTGGGTACGAGCCAGAGTTTGCAGCAATTATAAAAGAGAAAAAAATTGAAATCAATGATAAACGTTGGCACCGAAGAAATGACGGTATTAAAAATAGTTAGTCAATCAATTCTACACCATGTCTTTTTAGTGAAAAAAAAAACAAATTAAAAACAATAATTTAATTACTTTATTTTTGAAGAAGAGAATAGACCATATGAAAATTGATATTTTATGAAAAATTTTATTATTTTCCGTTCAGAAACATGCAAATTCAATCAATATTCATCCAAAACAATCTCTCTCAGCAAAAAACAATAGCAACAAGGAGAACAGTCCATGTTTACTGTTGCAGATGTGCGCAATATTGCAGTGCAGATCGAACAGAACGGCGAAGAAACATATCGCCGTGCCGCCAACCAGGTCTCTGACCCAGAACTGGCACGTGTTTTAAACTGGATGGCCGACGAAGAGAAACAGCACGGTGAACTGTTTGCCGCCATCATCGCCAACAAACCGCTAACCGCCAAACAGGCAGAACTTGAGGCTATGGGGCGCTCCCTACTTCAGGATATTGTCCGCAGCCAGACCTTTTCACTAGAGCAACAAGGATTGGGACAGGCCATTCATTTGGACGATTTGATAAACCAATCCATCGAGTTCGAAACGGACACCATCGGGTTTTACGAGTTTCTAGCCGGATTTCTCGACGACGCGGAAGCCGTCGCTCAACTGAATGGCATCATCGAACAGGAAAGAGGACATGTCCGGCAGCTCGAGCAGATGCGGACAAGCGCCAAGCCACACGTTACCAACGAACTCAAGTGACAATCGAGAAAAGGTGCGAAGCAAGAAAAGAACACAGCCTGCTTGCTTGGCAAGGATTTATGTCTCGATATCGACAAAGAACGTCAAAACACACCTCACCCATGTTCGCGCCAACGAAAAAGAGGTTAAGCCAACTTAGCTTAACCTCTTTTATTTTCTGGCGCGCCAGGAGGGATTCGAACCCCCGGCCCACGGCTTAGAAGGCCGTTGCTCTATCCAGCTGAGCTACTAGCGCGCGTGATTTTGCAGGCAAATGTACCGGGGAAGCGCGGAGAGTGCAACCATTAAGCCGCCCGGTTCTGTGCCTCTCAATGCTCGCCGCCGAGCTTAGGCTTCGTCGCCCTTGATCCGCTCCCAGATGGGCCCGGCAGCGGTGTCGTGGATGGAAACCCCCTTGCGCAGCAGTTCCTCGCGGGCCGAATCGGCGGCGGTCCAATCCTTGAGCTGGCGGGCCCGTTCGCGTTGACGAATCAACCGGTCGATCTCCGGCGTCAGGGGGCAATGCTCCAGTCGGAGGATCCCCAGCACCGCATTGACCATCCGCAGCGCCTCCAATACATCGTTTTTCTGATCGCGATCCAACTGCCGAGCCTGGACCACCGGATTGGTCAGCTTGATGAAGTTGAACAGAGCGCCGATCGCCCCGGAAATGTTGAGATCGTCGTTGATCGCCTCATGAAACTGCTGTTCGAGCTCGGTGACATAGATGGCCACCTCGGGGTGCGGCAGTCCAGCCGGCAGGCAGAGCAGTTTGCGGGTGAACTCGTCTATCCGGCGCAGCGCCGTCCGGGCCGCATCGAGCCGCTTAAAGGAGAACACCAGTGGCTTGCGGTAATGGACGCCCATCAGCATGAACCGGATCTCCCGCCCCGTGTACCCTTTATCGAGCACTTCGCGCAGGGTGACCACGTTGCCGGTGTCGGCGGCCATCTTGCGGCCATCCACGAGCAGTTGACCGGAATGCATCCAGTAGTTGGCCAGCGGTTTGCCGGTGAGGGTTTCGGCGATGGCGATCTCGTTCTCGTGGTGCGGAAACACCAGATCTTGGCTGGCAGTGTGGATGTCCAAGGTGTCGCCGAGGTATTTGGTGGACATCGCCGAACATTCGATGTGCCAGCCAGGCCGGACATTGCCCCAGTCGGTTTCGTAAAAGATACCCTTTTTCAGTTCCGCCAGGGTGGAGCGCTTGAGCAGGGTAAAATCGCGGGGATTGTCCTTCTCGTAATTATCGAGGTCCACGGTTTGGCCGACCTTGATCTTGCTCAGGTCGATGCCCGAAAGCCGCCCGTATTTCTTGAATTTGGAGATATCGAAGTAGATTGAGCCCAGTTTTTCGTAGGCATAGCCCTTGTGGATGAGGTCGTGGGCGATCTCGATCATGTCGCCGACATGGTCCGATGCCAAGGGATAGCCAGCGGCTTTCTCGACATAGAGCAGCTCCACCGCCTCCAGGAATTCGTCGATATAACGGCCGGTAAACGAACGCAGATCGGCCCCGGCCTCGATGGCCCCGGTGATGGTGTTATCGTCGAGATCGGTGAAATTCATATACAATTCCACGGCATAGCCGCTGGCGCGCAGGCAACGGTTGATCAGGTCGGCAACGATGAACCTGCGGCAATGGGCGATGTTGGGCGACTCGGCGGCCGTCGGGCCGCAGGCGTAGAGGGTCACCCGATCCTCGCGCATCGGCTGAAACACCTCCTTTTTCCTGGACATGGTGTTGAACAGCCGCAACTGCGAATCCTCCTCCTTGCGCTTCTCCTTCTGGACGAAGAGGGTCGTGCTCAGGTAGCGCTCGCCGCCGTCGGGGAGAATGACCACGACGCAGCCCTCGCCAATCTCTTGGGCTCTCCGGATGGCGGCGAACATAGCCGCGCCGCTGCTCATGCCGGCAAAGATCCCCTCCTCACCGGCCAGGCGACGCACCGTGGCAAAGGCATCCTCGTCGGCGACGTTGACAATGGCGTGCGGCAAGGTTTTATCGAAGATGCCAGGCTTGTACGATTCCTTCATGTTCTTCAAGCCTTGGATCTTGTGACCGAGATACGGTTCCACCGCGATCACCCTCACCTCGGGGTGATGGTCGCGAAACCACTTCGACAACCCCATGGCCGTGCCCGAGGTACCCAGGGTGACGACAATATCGGTGACCTGGCCGCCGGTCTGCTCCCAGATCTCGGGGGCGGTCGACTTGTAATGCGCCTGCCAGTTGGCGGGGTTGTTGAACTGATCGGCGAGAAAATAGCGATCCGGATGCTCGCGGGCGAGGGCATAGGCCTTTTCGATGGCCCCGTCGGTGGCCCGCTTGGCAGGAGTGAGGATGATTTCCGCGCCATAGGCCTGCATGATCAGCCGCCGTTCGATCGAGGCCGATTCGGGCATGATCAGCTGGCAGCGGTACTGTTTGGCGGCACAGACCATGGCCATGCCGATACCGGTATTGCCGCTGGTGGCTTCCAGGAGGATCTTATCGCGGGTCAGCTCGCCGCTTTTTTCGGCGGCCTCGACCATGGACAGGGCCACCCGATCCTTGATCGAGCCCCCGGGGTTGCGGGATTCGAGTTTGCCCAGCAACTGGACCTTGCCTGCTGCCGGATTGAGCCGGCCTAATTCGACCAGTGGGGTGTTACCTATCAATTCAACAAGTTTCATGCTCTTTCAACGGAGTTTTGTGGATCACAACGAGGGCACCGCCGACAACATAGTCGATTTCCGGGTAAAGCGCAAAAAAAGCACCCCGGCGAAGCGAAATTTGTCGGAACGAAGCTGAACGAACAGAGTTGGGTGGCGGGGCGGACGTGGCGTTCCCGTGCCCTTGCCGGCCCAATCAGGAGTCACCGGGGAGATCGCGGCGCGGGCACCTCCACGCCGCTTGCGCGGTGAGGGGTGGCTAAGCGAACTCGGCCTTTCCCCTCAGAATCACGTAAGGCTTGGAATCACTCCAGAGTGGCGAAGGTCCGCCACAATCGTTGCAGGGCCTCGCGGCATTCGCGGTTGGCGATGGTTTCGGTCATCTTGCGGAAGGATTGCTCCTGTTCGGGATCGACCTCCTGCGGCAGCGCGAGGGGTCGTTCGGGTTGCGGCCGTGGCAGGGGTTGCAACTGCCAGCGCAGGTCGGCGATGGGCTGCTCGCCCAGGTGCCGATTGATCCGGGCAAGCAAGTCGGGCTTGACGTATTGCAGATGGTGCATCCATGCAGAATCCTGGACATAAATCCATAAGGTCTCCCGACGAAAAAAGGCCGGCGTGGTCAAGCGCGCCACCTCGGCGCCGACGATGGCCGGCCAGTCCCGCAGCAGATGAAACAGGAGCCACGGCGTTGTCCATTCTTGTGCGGAATACACCGTGGACAGGATGTCTCGCAGAGAATGCAGATCGGGTGCATGTGAGCCGGAACCTTTTTCCATACTATCTTTACCTTGAGGAAGCCGCCCCGACGCCTTCGCGGCCTTTGTATCGATCATCGGTTTTCTCAGCTACAGGCACGTTACCCCACTGAAAATTGCCTTGGAAGAGGTGAGGAGCAACGCCTGGCAAGAAATCGAGCTGTGCGTTCTTGATTCTCCGGGGGGGCATTTGTATCCGATTTTCGGCGGCCGCGCTTGACAATAACCACTTCCACCAAGGGCGCAACCTCCATATCCGGTCCGCACCCCTTTGGAGATGGGTGCTCTTCACCGTCAACATGCCCTGCTCTTTTCCTTGCATAATCGAGCCAAGTCGCCGGAAAACTCAGTTGATCAGAGTGGCCGAGGCAGGTCCGGGAACTTGTGTTGTCGCAGCCGCAACCGTTGTTCCGGTAAGTTTCGAGCAATCGGGCGCGACGACTATCGGTGGACCGTCCGATTTCAAGAGGTGCCAGCCATTCCTATCCCGCTGTTTGCTGAGCGCGGTCAGGCGGTTCAACTCGGCAGTCCATTGCGCACGCGTCTTGTTCCCGTTTTGGGTAAGCAGCATGTTGATTTCTCTTTCTACCTTGGGTTTGGCATCCGGTCCAAACGAACGTCCCGAAGTTGCCACGGCGTTGATAATGTCCGCCCACCTTTTCAAGGTAAGATCGAAAGCCCGTTGATAGTCGCTCTTATGCTCCTCCTCGGCCAATCGGGCAAGGTTGGACATGGCGGCGTCGACGGTCGTGTAGAACGGAACCCTCTTGCCTTGCGGGCCGCATTGGGGATAATTGGCCTTGACCAGTTTCCCCGGAATCTTGTAGTCCCCCGGCGCCAGATACGTCATGCCGACCGGGCCCATGGCCGCGGTGGTCTGTTTCACCTTGCCCGTCCATTTGTTGCCGGAACCGCTCCAATCGATCTCAAGCTTTGGAAATGTGGCGCTGGCTTTAGGGCTCCAGTTGGTTTCGCCGTACTTCAGCTGGCCGGCAGCGAACACCGAGGTGGTTTCATCGGACGGAGCCTTCTGCTTCAAGGACGCAGCCGCAGGACAGTGTTGTTGGCAGCGGGTTGCGTTGGCTGTTTTTTCTTTCACGGTGTGCGCAAACATAACAAACCTCCCTTTTCCATGAAATCCTGCAAAATCTTTCTCTTTCCCGGCATTGAAAACAGTGCGGGAGGGCTGCCACGGCAACCAATCCGACGACACCGCCGCCGAAAACCGGATCGATGGCGGTTTTCGTCGGCTTCCTTGCCCGTTGCATGTGCGAGATACCGTTCAGACGGTCCGTCCCTCTTTGAGCAATTCCCGGCGGATGCCCTCCTCCACGTCGTCGCCCAGGATGAGGTCGCTCTCCCGGCTGAGTGCTTTCAGGGCGGCAAACCGCACCACGTTCATGATCGCGCCGCCGGCCAGCTCGTACTTTTCGGCGATCCGCTCCAGGTCGAGTGCCGGGTCGAGCTGCGCCTTAGCAGGAAAGGCGCCTCGCCAGATCCGCAGCCGCTCGGCCGGCTTGGGCAGGGGAAAGTGGATCACCGTGTGTAGCCGGCGTATGAAGGCCTCGTCGATATTGGCCTTGATGTTCGAGGCCAGGACGACCACGCCGTTGAACTCCTCGATCCGCTGCAAGAGAAAGCTGATCTCCTGGTTGGCGTAGCGATCGTGGGCGTCGTCCACCCGGGTCCGCTTGCCAAACAGGGCGTCGGCCTCGTCAAAAAAGAGAATCCAGCCCTTGTGCTCGGCCATGTCGAAGATCTTAGCCAGGTTCTTTTCGGTCTCGCCGATGTACTTGGAGACGATCATGCTCAGGTCGATCTTGTAGACGTCGCAACCGCAATGCTTGCCGAGCAGACAGGCGGACAGCGTTTTGCCGGTGCCCGCCGGCCCATGAAACAGGGCGGTGAAGCCTGGAGCCAGTTTGGCGTCCATCTCCCAATCGGTGAGCAGTTGCTGACCATGACGGATCCAGTGCTGGATCTCCTCCAACTGCGCCAGGGTGAAGACCGGCAGCACCAGGTGGTGCCAATCGAGCCGTGTGGCGATCAACCGGGCCGGAAACTCGCTGCTGTAGTTCGGCTTGCGCTCGGTGCCAGTGGTCAGCCAGGCAACATATTCGCTCGACAGGACAAGCGCACCGCTGAGCTGGGGCTCGCCGGCGGCCACCGGGGCCAGGTGGAGGATGGCATGGCGGGCAAAGACGTGATCGACGGCAAAGAGCGACATCGCCGCAAACCGGGCAGCCAGATCGTCGCCGGCCAGAAAAAAGACGGCGGTTTCGCCGGTGGGCAGGAACCCGCTGTGGCTCACCCCCTGCACGCCGCCGAATTCGGTGAAGCCGCGCTCGATCGTCTGGTTCCTGCTCCAGAGCACATCCAGCATCTGGGGGCGGATGTGGGGGATGAGTGCCAGGAGCAGGACCAGCCGTTCGTTGTCCGCAAACCCATAGTGGGCGAGAAACCGCGCATACCAGGAGTTGCTCGCGTGCAGGTCCGGAGGCGGGATGATCTGGGCCGGCGGATGTTCGCTACCGGTTGTACACGGGAGCGCAAGCCGCGCCTCCAGCACCTGGGCGAACCAGTCCAGCTCCAGTTCGAGATCGCGGGCGTTATCGAGCATCTGGCCTCACCACTCCACGGCGACAAAGCGATGCATCCACGGCAGCCGCACCAGGGAAAGGCTCCAGGGGAGCTGGTCCAGGAGGACGTCCCAGCCGCGCCGCTCCACATTGAGTTGCCAGCCGCCCTCGATCGCCCTCAGGATTCCCGGCCGTTCGAGAAACGAGACGCGCAGCCCCTGGGCCGAGGTTTTTTTCAACGCGCTCCAGTGGGTGACGACCGCCGTCAGCAGAGCCTGGGCTTCAGCTCTGTCCGCCTCGGTCAGCACTCCTTCAGCCACGGGCAGCGGGGTCAGCGGGTCGAGGCCCAGCAGGATCTTGATCAAGCCCAGCTCGAACTCCATCACCTCCTCCCGGCCGGTGGCCAGATAATGGAGCAGCGCGGCGATGCGCGGCAGGGCAAAGGGCGGCAGCACCTTGCCCCCCGGCTCCATCAGGTTGCAATGCACGAGCAAGCGGCAGAGATAGGGATGGAGCAGGACCAGGCCGCTCTGCGCTACCCGGAGGGGATAGAGATCCTGAACCGCTTCCGGAGGGGGGACGCTGTGCATTTGCACGACCGGAGGGATTGCGACCACTGCCGGCCGAGGGGCAACGGAGGGTTGCCCGCTGGACCGCTCTTCCTCTCCGACAGGCGCGTCGCCGTTCCCGGGGAGGATCGCGGGAGGCCGTCCGGCCCCGGATCGCCGGGAGCGGGATCGCCTGGGCGGCTCCTCCCGCATATCCTGTTGCAGAAAGGGCGAGAAGAAGGCTGCGGCATCCGGCGACAGCGCGGCCAGCCAGCTCGCCACCTGCGCCCGCTCGCAACTGGCGACCACCGATGCGACCATATCGGCAAGGAGAAAGGACGCCTCTTGGGCGGCGACCCTGTTCTCCACGCCGGTCACGGGAGCAAGGAACGCGGCCATCAGCCCGAGGCAGGCGTGACGACTGCACCCGGTGGACTCCCCGACCAGCGCCTGGAGCCAGGCCGCAACCATGTCCCTTATCCCGTCCCACCGGACCAGCTCAAGGCAATCGTCGAGGGCCGAGCCGATCTCCGCCTGCGGGATCAACTGGAATAAACGGAAGAGCACCGCCGGGGTCTGGCGCTGCCGCCGCAGCACCTCCACAATGTCCGGCCACAATCGCGTACGGATAGCCACCAAGGTGGCGGTCAACTCGTCCGAAGCCCCGGTCACCGTCCAGGGCAGGAAGCCGGAGCGGAGATACGACCACAGCAGTTCAGCTTCCTCTCCGGGAGCGCCCGACGGTTGCTTGCCAGCCGCCGCTTCGTCCACAGGCGAAGAAGATATGGTTTGGCCTATCCGCATCGCCTCGTGGAGATGCTCCCGGATCGCATCCGGCAGTTGGCTCGCCAACTCCTCGGGAGAGGCAAGCCGCAGCCGCAAATGGAGCCGGGGAATGCGAACAGTTTCACCCTGGGCCGCGGTGGCATTCAGTTGCCGTTCCAGTTCCGGGAGCAGGACCTCGGATCCATGGGTACGGAGAAAGGAGCGCCAGGCAAAAGCCGCATCGACCGCCCCCGCAATGACCTGCCAACGGAGCGAACGAACCCTATGGTGAGATCCAGCGTCGTTCATAGCCCCCTCACCGCAGCTTGGCAACCATGGCATCCATCGCCATCGCCAGGCTGCTGCTCGTGCCCGCGGCCTTAATGCTGCCGAATCGGTCGGCGACGGTGGCTTTGGCCTGCTGGTCGCCGATCGTCGCCAGGCTGTTGTTCAAACTCAGCAAAGCTGCCATGCCCTCGCTGCCCATCGACACATCGGTCTTCGAGGTGGCGAGGTATTGAGCGGCATCGACTATGGCCCCCGCCAGCTCGCTCTCGGCCTCCTTGGCCTGTTGCCGATAGAGGGTGCGCTGTGAATCGGTCAGGCCCGGTTGTGCGGCCTTTTCAACGAGGTATTTGGCGACGATCTCCTTTTCCTGGGCAGCACTCACCCTCGTGGCCAGTTCCTTGTCGCTGTAGCTCGCGCCGATAACCTTATCGATCCCCACCACCTGTTCCTTGCGGGCAATCAAGGCGTTGCCCAGCAGGGTGGTCGATTCCTTGACCGTGCCCAGATAGTCCTTTTGCAGGATATCGAGCTTGCTGTTCAGGTTGGTCTCGATCTTGTCGCGCAGGGAATCGACATGCTCGCTCTTGAAGCCGCTCAGTTTATCACGGATGAGCGCGGTCACCTGATCGTCCCGGAAGAGGTTCAGTTTGTCCCGGATGAATTCGTTGCGCGACGGCAGCACGGTGATGCCGCCGCCGATCACCCAACCGGGTCGCAAGCCCGGTTTCTTGATCGGTGGCTGGGCCGGTTCCTCCTCGTCCCTGTCGCAGCAGAAATAGGGCAGCATGCAATCGGCCACCACCTGTTGTTGCTCGTCATGGATCAGGATGAAGGTGCCGCCGCGCCGGACGCCGCCGCAGTGCTCGATGCCGGGATGTTCCGCCAGGAAGGCGGCGAAGAGCAGTTTGTCGTCCTGCTTCTCGTCCTTGGCATTGATGATGTCGTCCAGCCAGTCGATCCAGCGGATGCGGTCGTTGCCGATGAGCGAATCGAAGGGGGTGGTAAATTCGGTCTTCACCACCTCGGTCAAGCGGGCCTTGAACTGGCCGGCCGCAGCCAAGGTCGGCGCGACGTTCGCCTTCCAGGTGGTGTCGGTTTTGTACTGTGAATAGGTGCGGTTGAGCACGCCGCGCATCTTGGCGGCGCTGCTGGCCAATTGGCTGTTCTTGTCCTTGGCGTAGCCGGTGTAGGTGACGCCGGTCTCGTCGGCACGGTCGGCGATCAGCTTGGTATGCACCGCCTTGTCCACCTTTTGTTTGAAATTCTGGCTGAAGCGAATGGCCTCGCTCAGTTGATGGCTGACATCCTGGCGCAGCAGATAGTGGAATCGGTGCAGGTCGGTGTAGCGGATGCCCGGCCGTTTGACCACCTTGCTTCGATCGGCGCTCAGGGCGATGGCCCGTACCGCGATGGGCAGGTTGCTTGTCTTGATCTGCCTCTCCAAGGCGGCCATCGCGGTGGTCGCCGGCTGGCCGATGTGCCCCTCGATGCGGAACAGGGAAAAGCGGCCAAGCGGCGCGGTCAGCGGGTTGGCGGCGGCCCCGGTGGCGCCGTAGGATCCGGCGTTGTAGGAGTAGTTGGCGGTGGCCATGCCTCGGGCCTCCAAGCGATAATTCCATTGGCGGTGAATGGGATTGTCCTTGGTAACCGGATAATAGTGGGGAATGGCCCGTTCCTCCAGCGGTTCCTCTTCGCCGCAACTCGGGGTGATGCGGATGGCGGCGATCTCGGGCAGGGCAAAGGTGCGAATCAGGGTGTCGATCTTGCGGGCGAGGAAGCGGGCGTGCTGCAACGGCTCGGCTGTGCGGCTGGGCAGCGGCGAGGGATACCAGGCGGTGCGCAGGCCCTCCGAGCCGCCGTCGGTCCGGCCGAGCACCAGGTGTTTGGGGAAGGCCAGGGGATCGGGGCAGCACCAGGTGCGCTCGCCGGCCAGCTGGTAGCGAAAATCGTTCCAGGTCTCCGCCAAGTCCTTCAGGAAATCGTAATAATACTGGATTTTCTCACGGGACGCGGTGAAATGGCTCTGCCAGCGGTTGAGTTGCTGGGTCCAGGTCGGGGCCGGATCGCCATCGGCAAAGAGATCGGCGAGAAACTGGGCGCAGGCCGGATAGAGCTTGGGCAACTCGGCGAGCAGGCGGCCATGGATGCCGGCACAGGCGGTGCGGAAGACCTGGGCCAACTGGTTTGGGGTATTGCTGGTTGCAGTAAACACCGGCCGGGTGGCAACGATTTCTCCGAGCTGGGCCAGGGCCTGGTGCGGCGTTCGCACCGTTTCCTTGAGCTGCGCGGTCAGGGCCTCGTCCAGCACCAACAGGCGGACCGTGTTCCGGCACTGCTGCCCGAGATTGTCGCAATCGGTGCTGGTGCAGAGATCGAAATCGGTGACAACGCTCTCCATGAACAGGAGGCCGATCATTCCCTCCAGACGGGCGCCGATTTGAGCGGCGAAGTTGGCCAGCGGCTGCATCCGACCATCGCCCTGCTCGGTGGTGGCGATCAGTTCGTACACCGGCTGCATCGATCCGGCGACATTGCCGTTGACAAAAAAAGGTCCGTAGGCCGGTTTGCCGGCGTCGTAGATGCGGAAGCGGTCATAGACCGTCTCGCCTGCCATCTGGAGGAGATCGCCGTCGGTGGTCAGGCCGATGCCCCTACTGAGCACCACGGTCTCGCCCCGGCGACTCAGGCGCAGGCCGCAGGCAATGCCCGCCCCTAACAGCGTGAGCCGGGTCAGCCGCGATTGATCGTCCAGGTAGGCGCCCACGCTGTTGAGTTCTTCGTGGGTCAGTACCTGATTCTTCTCAAACACGCTGTACGTGGTGGCGATCGTCTCAAGACTGCGATGAATTTCTGCCATGGGTGCCTCTCCCGCCGAAAACCGGCGCGGTGTTTTCTCTGCCGCCCCGTCCCGGTTGCCGTCTTCTCGTTGTTATCCAGCGTTGTTTCCGGTGGCCGCGCCGTGTCGGAGTACAGACGCTGTCGTGTCCGTTGTGGCTGACCCTTTTGGTCCGGCCCTGCTAGTTAGTCTTCCCCGCTCGATTCCGACCCCAGGCCGGTCCGGCCGAGGATGAATTTTTCCCGATGTTCGTCCGCATCGCACTCATAGAGCCGCTGCTGCGGATAGACGTTGCGCAGCCCGTAGAGCTCGCGGAAAAACCGGCGCAGCTTGTCCCGCCGCCCGCTCCGCTCCCGGCCCGATTTGAGAGAGAGCCAATCGCGGTAGGCCGCCTCGAAGCGGGCCATCTCCGCCTTGCCTGCCCAGCAGATCTTGGGCAGGATGTGGGCCGGGGTCTCCTCCCGGATCAGCTCCTCGGCAAAACGGCGAAAGGCCATCGATTGGAAGCGGCTGCCATAGGCCGGCAGGACGATATGCAGCCGGTAGCTGTAGGGATCGTTGTCGGCGCTGCCGGTCCGTTCGGTTCCCCGGCAGATCGGCAGAAAGGGATCGCCAGCCTCCTCGGGCCGGAGGAGGATGTTCTCGATCAGGTACATCCCTTCCTCGCTGTAGTTGACCCGCAGGTATTCCATGGTTGCGGCGATGGCTGTCTCCATCCGCGCAGGATCGGCGAAATACTCGATCCGCCGGGCCACCACCTCGCCGGTATCGTCGACCACATTGAAATAATGGCGGCCGTCGCTGGTGATCTTGCGCTGGTAACTGGCCTCCAGCTGGCCCCAGGCGAGGGCGACGCGCAGCTCGGCCCAGGCCAGTTCCGAGGTGGCGTAGCGGGTGGAGCTGCTGAGGATGATCTTGCCGGTGTCGCGGTTGCGCACACGGAAGCGGAACTCGTCGCCCTCGGTATCGTCCACCTCGACGTAGATGTCGAAGGCGACATCGCCCAGGTTGCGGCGCAGCGAGTTGCGGATGCCGAGCAGCCGGGCCAGGCGCCGCTCCAGTCCCGAGATATTGTCCGAGTTCCACAGGTCGCCATCGCCCCGCAGGCGGGCGTTGTAGGCCAGACCGCGTTCGCTTGACGTTTTTGGATAGTCGCGGAGGAAAGCGCATTTGTGGGCGATTATCTGCTGCGGGCTGGCTCCGAATTCGGCGTACATCAGGTGGGCGAATTCGGTGAACCGCTCGGCGAAGCGGGCGATGAGGTGGTCGAGGAAACGGTTGCGCCGCTCCCACTGCACCTGCCGGTCGGCCTCGGTGCCCTCCATCGCGGTTTCGATCGCGGCGAGGATCTCGGCCGGATCGCTGGCCCCGTAGAGCTGCTCGTGCTCCCGGAAGGAGGTGACGGCCTGATGGGCATAGGTGCGGAGCATGGCCGGATCGGTGGAAAACAGATGGCGGACATGGGCCAACTGGGCTAGGTAATCGGCCATCACCTGATCGAAGAAGAGCAGATAGCCTTTGAGTTGCAGGGCCTGGGCCCGGCGGCTGGGCGAGGCGGCACTGTCGAGACCGTCCTCGCCCAGACCGTAGAGCTGGGGAAAATGGTTCTGGAAGGAATAATAGCTGTCGGGTGAGCGGAACCGGCCCAGGGGGATGGGTAGGTCGTAGGGCTCTTCCCGGTCGGTGCGGGCGGTGGCCGCCGCTTTGAGTCCCTGTAGTCGGGTCTGCATCCACTCCGCATCGATCACTACCGGCATGGCCCGTTTGTAATAGACGAGGCGGCAGCGCTGGTCGTTCAGCAGAGCCTTGGCGCCGTCGGCCACCGGGATCACCCAGGGGTTGGCGGACGGTTCCTGGCCATCGGCCTGGATGACGATCTCCCGTACCGCCTGTACCCCCTCGATGTCCATGATCAGGCCGATCAGGTCGCTCAGACGAATCTCGGTGCGCAGTTCGGCCTTCTCCAGCTCGGCATCGTCGATGAAGCCACAGTTGAGCAGCGGTCCGTCGAAAATCGTTTCGATAGGATACGGGCTGCCGTCATCGGTCCGCCGCGCCAGCATCTCCTCCAGGCTGTAATTGCGAACCGGGGGCGCCAGGTATTCCTGCACCCGGAAGAGGATCTGGGCGTGGATCTCGCTCTGGTCGGCGTCGGCGTGGAGTTCCAGTTCGGCGCAGAGGGTGAACGACTGGGTGGCGACCCGGTCGAAGGCGACGAAATCCTCGCACAGGTTGCGATTGGCCTGCAATACCCCCCGCACCTCCCGTTTCACCCGCTCCTGCTCCTCCAGCAGGGTGGAATCATAATCGATCAGCACCCGGTACAATCCGGCAAGCATGACCTCCTCGATTCCCGGCAGACCGGGATGGCTGTGCAGCAGCTCGCCCGCCAACGTGTCGGCGTAATAGCGCTGACTGGCTGGCCGCAGCCAGGCGTTGGCCACGCCCTTGATGTCGATCAGCAGTTTGCGGTAGTCGAGCAGGGTCAACGGCCGGTTGGGCAGGATCTGGGCGGCGGTGACGAATTGCTCCGCCATGTTGCCGTCATTGGTGGTCTCGGTGGCCAGGAGATCGACCAGGGGCAGCGAGGCGCGGTTGCCCAGGTCGGTCAAGGCATAACAGAGCAACTCCAGAATGGTGATGCCCGGATCGTGGATGTTGTAATCGGTCCACACCTGCCGGGCCAGACGCTGCACATGGCTCAGCCCGATGGCGTACAACCGGCGTTGATCGAGCGCCGCTTCGTCGGTCCGCTCCTTGGGAATGGTCATGGTCGGCACGGTCATGGGTCAGGCCTCGCGGATGCGGTGGTTCGGCGCCGAAACGAGGATGGCGTCCGGCGTCTGCGGCCGCACCTCGTCGAGATCGATGGTGTTGATGGCGTCCCCGCTGTATGTGTGCATGCGCAACTCCTCGACATAATCGACATAAGGGAGCGCCTCGATGAAGTCGAGCAGCACCGACTTGAAGATCACGCCGCCAAAGCCGATGTCTTCGCCCGACTCGTCGAAGGCCCAGGGTGAGAGCCTGCGGACAATCGCCTGCTCCATTTCCTTGCTGGAGGTGTTGAAACCATAACCCCGATGGAGGCGGATCTTGCAATCGAGGAACACCTGCTGATAGCGCGGGTTTCGGACCCTGATCGCCACCTGGCCGCCGCAGCGGGCCCGGACGTGTTCGGCGATGCGAGCCAGGGTATCGGCATCGACCTTGGGCTCGAGCGGATTGACGCCGTTGCGGTTGCGCAGGTCGGGAATCACCACCAAGAGCACATTGCCCGGCGCCAGCCAACTGTCGCCGGTGGCGTGGGGGATAGATTTCACCCGGTGCACGGCGGGAAAGGCCGCAAGCACGATCCGCTCGTAATCCCACGGGGTCAGACAACGATTCTTGTGGCGCAGTCGTTCGGCCACCCGCCTACGAAAATCGATCTCGCTTTCCACGCTCCGGCCGCCAAAGGTCGCATAGGGCTGGCGAAAGGATTTGATCCCTGCGGGCTGGGAGCGCATCTTGCCGATCGAGCCGGCAGGCAGGACCGTTGCCGGCAGGGTCGGATCAACGCTCGTTTGCCGGACAAGCACTGCATTGGCCGCCACTTCGATCAGTTGGGCGACCGAGGCCGGATCGCGATCCACGGTCGCCCGCAGCCAGAGGAGGCCGCCCGGCAGCAGGGTGTTGTCGGTCCCGGCCCCGGTGGGCAGGACAAAGGTAACGATGCCGCTGGTGAGGAGCTGGTTGGTGGTATCGCGCACTACCCCCTCCTCGCCGAGCGGCCGCCAGTAGTTGTCGCAGAGCACCGACCAGGCAATGGGTTGGGAAGGCTGGTCCGGATCGGCGCTGCCCTCGGCCACCTGGAACAACAGGCTGACGCTGTCGCCGCCCTGCACCCGCGCCAGGCCGATCAGCAGTTCGCCCCGATGATCGAAGCCGGGCAGCAGGCGAACACGTTTGTCGGCTAGGAAGCCCATCTGCACCCGTTGAAAGCCGTGCTCGCGCATCTGGCCGAAGGGCGTGACGTTAAAAAACTGGAGTTCGGGATCGAGGCAATCGTCCAAGGTGACCGGTTCGCCCCCGATCCGGCCCACACTCACCGCACCGGAACTGGCCCGGTAGCCCAGGGTGAGGCGACGAATGGCCGGGGTATAGGGTTCGTCGATCAGACTCAGAGTGCCCTGACGAGACCGGCTATAGGTGACCACCAGCTCGATACTCTTGCGGCGATAGGCGGCGTGGAGAAAATCGCGCTCCAGGCTGAGCGCGACAATACCCTTGCGGGTCTCGGGGGCGGTTGCTTTCGGTTTGCAATAAGCGGGTTGGGTGAGCAGCCTGCTCTTGACCATCGAGGTGGCCCACTGGCCCTTGATCTTCTCCAAGGCGCGCAGGCGTACAGCCTCGGTGGGCTGGAACGATCCCTTGGCGTGACTGGGCGCCCGGAACGTCATGACCCGTTCGTGGGTGGCATTGGTGCTGGCAAAAAGCGGCTCGCCCGAACAACGGCAATGCCAGGTGCCGCCGTCGTCGAAGGAGATGGCAGCGGTAAAATCGTCGTTGGCCACATTGCGCTCGCCATACCCCTTGTACCGCGTGGCAAACTGCGGCGGCGCGTCGTGCCACTGGATCGACAGACTGAGTTCGGTCAGCCGTTTTTCGAGGGCTTCCGGGCAGCCGATCAAGAGCCGCGAGCCCTTGGCCGGCTGCTTGCCAAAAGGCAGGAAGACCTTGTTGCCGTCAAGGAAACCGGCGTCGCTTTCCAGGGTCTGGGGGCGCAAGCCCGTGACCTCTACCTCGATTTTAGCTGTGCCGAGAACGAGGTGCCTCAATTCGTTGTAGCCGACGCTACGGCACTCCTCCCGCAGCAGCACCTGGAGGATGGGCGCATCGCTGGCCCAGGCACCGCCATGAATCTTCTGGTCGTAATCGACCAGCGCCTGTTCGCCGGCGGCCAGGGTCAGGGAAAAACCAAGGAGACTCGACCCGTTTGGGCCAGCGGTCACGGTCGGTGCATCGGGACGATAGGGACCGAGCCACTGCTTTTCGCCGGTGAGAAAGACCTCGAAGGCGTCCCTGAGCGCCGAAGCCTTGACCGCCTCTTGCACCGGGGCAAGAGTCAGGGTCACGAAGATGGTTCTGGTTCCTTCGCGCATGCGCAGCACCGGCGCCGCCAGGGCAAAGCCGATCGCGGCCTGGGGCAGGTCCGGATGGCCGAACCCCTGCCATTTCGGGTCGACGGGGTCCAAGGCCGCACCGAGGCCATCGCCGGAGTTGGCCACCGGGGCCATCAACACCCGGCCATGGCCGATTGTTTCGACAAAAAAACTCTTCAGCTCACATACCTGGGCATGGGTGAGCACCGTGGCGAACTCCGGCGTATAGCACCTGGTCTTGCCGGCGACAAAGTGATGTTCCGGCCCGATGATCAGCGGCGGGGCATTCTTTTTTAGTTCAACGAGCAGGTGGGCGCGGTCGGGGTCGGCCCCTTTCCCTGCAAAGCGCAGCACTTCCCGATAGAAAAAATCCAGATGGTGGCCGGTAATCCGGTTGAGCATCTCCTGGGGCAGCTTGTACAGTTCAAGGAAGGCCGCCAGAAGGGCCAGATGGGGCGTGGCCTCACCGCCGTCGTGCATGAGCAAACCTGCGATTGCAGCATCGTCGGCAGGGAAAAAATCCGCCCAATTGCCCGCGGGCGTGGTCGGATCGTCGGCATAGTAGTGGATCTGGGCCGCCAGCTTGCGGAGGGAGCGCAACAGGTCCGCACCGGTCCGCTCGTCGACGTCGGCATAATGGGCCCAAAGGGCCATGGGCATGCGCTCGGCCTGACTCTGTCCCGGACGGAGGATCATGTTGAGGAGGATATCGTGTTCAGTCATGCGTCTGCGTACCTGCCTGCATCAGGTTGATTTGACCGCCACTGTCTGCCGCATCTCGTTGCCGTCGGAGAGATAGAAGGGATAGACCAGGTTGTAGCGCGAGTTGGTAGCCCGCACCTCATACTCGACCACGATGCCGATCCGCCCGTCGTATTGCGCCGAGGTATCGAGTTCGAGCGCCAGCAGATTAATCCTCGGCTCATGGATCAGGATGGCGGTCTTCACCCGGTCCTTGAGATAGGTCTGCATGGTCGTGCTCAGCGACTCGAACAACAGTTCGTGCATGTCGATACCATACTCCGGCACCAGGAATCGCTCGCCCGCCGCCGTGCCCAGGAGGATGATCAAGCTGGCGCGGATATCTTCCTCATCCGAGGTCATGCGCACCGAGGCCGTGTTTTTGACGAACTCCGGCGGAAAGCTCCAGCCAGTGCCAAGAAAGGAAGTGCGGAGGGTATGGGTATCGCTCATGGCCGGGTGATCTTAAAAAGTTGGTCAGTCATCAAAAGCGCTTCTTCCCCGAAAAGAATCTTTTTCTCCTGCAATATGACAGAGGCACACAGGTTATCCCTTTTGCCCTCTGCGACTACGATGCAATGGATGTTGTCATTTCGAGTGGTAGCGAGAAATCTCAACTTTTCGTCCAAAGAGATTTCTCCCATTGGTCGAAATGACACAACCTCACCACTCATTCTGCCAAAGCTCATCAGCCAATCAGTACCGTGGGCTCGCCGACCGCCGCCATGGCCCCGCAGATGCAGGGGTCCGTGGTCCGGAGGGCCGGCAGGCCACCGATCAGCACCGTGCTGCTGCCGGCGGGAAAGGCGCTGACCGTGGGTTGGTGGCCGCTGGGCGGCAGGGAGCAGACATGCATGTCCCCGGCCACCGCTGCCGGCATGCCGCCGACCAGCACCGTGGCCACGCCCGGCCCGACGATGGTGCCGCCGTGGTTGCTCGTATCCCCGACCCGCGCCGCTGCTGGCATCTGCGCTCCTCCTGAGCCACCCTTTTTATGAAAAACCCCTCGAAGCGCTGGCCTTGCCATGTCGGAGCGCAGAGCTTTCATGGTTCATTGTAGCTGGCCGATTTGGTATAGCTCTGCTGGTTAGTTGATCTGCACCAGGGAACCCTTGACCTTGGTCACCGCGCTGCTCGACAACTCGACCCCGGCGGCCCCCTCCATCTTGAGTTCGGCACCGCTCTTAACCCCGCAGGCGCTGCTGGCCTCGATCTTGAATTCCGTGGCCGCCTTGAGGGTAATTGCCTTACTGCTCTCGATGGTGATGCCCTGCTCGTTCATGGTCAGCTTGTTCTGGTTCTGATCGACGATGGCGATGCCCTTGTCGTCTTCGCTCAGGGTAATGGCATTACCCCCTGGGGTTTCCAGATGGATGACCTTGGCCTCGTCGTTGAATACGAGTTTCATCTTGCTGCGGCTCTGGTACATCTTCTCGTGGTTGTCGTCAGAGCCGGCTAGGGGCGCCGCCTTGGCGCTGCTGTGCAGCATGCCCAGGATGACGGCTTGGCGAGGATCGTCGTTGACAAAGCCGAGCACCACCTCGTCGCCGATCTCGGGCCGGAAAAAAAAGCCCCGTTCGTCGCCGGCATCCACCGAGGCGACCCGGCACCAGGCGCCGTCCTCATCGCCGCTGACCAGGGGCATGCGTACCCGCACCCGGTGCTCGCCGTCCTGGTCCTCGTTGCCGGTCACCACGCCGAACTGCAAGCCATTGATGCCGGGCAGCAGGGCTCCGGCCTTGGGCGCGGACACCGTCTGCTCGCGGCCGAACCAAGTATCGAGCCCGCCAAACTGGAGATGGGTCTTCCAGCCCTGAACCAGGTCGAAATCGTGGCGTACGCCGCTGACATAGCCGTTGCCGTTATAGCGGTCGCCGACACCGCTCAGGGCAACGATATCGCCGGGGTTGACCGTGCCGATGCCCTCACACTTGATCCGACCGCTGATCCGGCTGAGCTGCGATTTCAGCCACTGGGCGTCGGCCCAGGCCTGCGCCTCCTCGACCGCCACCGCACCATGCTGCAAGCGGAAGCTCTCCAGCCCGACCACCGCAGCAAGATCGCTCGGGCCAAGGTTGCCGGGGCTGGTCAGGCCGGGATCGCTGGCCTCCATCTCCACCAGCTCCTGAGCGCTCGCATCCCAGCTGACGCCGGTCACCGCCCCATACTGGCCCCTGGCTTCCATCTGCACGTCCATCTCCAGGATGGTGGCGCCAAAGAGCAGGGTGCACACCGGGGGGCCGCCGGTTGCCGGCGCCTTGACCGCGACCTGCTCGCCGCTTGCGAACACCAACAGCCCATTGGCCTCGGCCCGCATCAGCAGAAAATCCCAGTCGGTGCACTCGTACTGCACCAGCTGCTTGTGGGTGGCCGCAGTGCGCTCCACATCGGCCGACACCCCGGCACCTTCCAATAGGGTGGCAATGACGTCGCTGTCGGCCTGGTCATGGAAATAGCGATTCTTTGCGCCCACGGTGAGCCTGACCACCTTGTGGCGACATTCCACCAGCAACTGTGGCGTCGACCGTTCGCGAAGCTTCAGGCTCTGCCGGACCACGATGCCGGTAAACAGGGACACTTGGTCGTTGGTCGGCCCAGCGAGAATCTCCACCGTCTTGCCGGGTACGAAAAGTTCGCCGCCGCTCAAGGGAAACTCGCCGGTGGCGGCAGCCCCGTCGGCGTAGACAAGCCGGGCGCTGGCAATCCGGTTGGCCGCCTTGGTTACACTGACGGCCAGGAGATGATGTTCGCCCGCCACCTCCGTCCCCTCGACCTTGACGGTGAAGGCGCGGTGTTCGGCGGCAATGGGCAGGCTGCGTTCCTCGGGAATGGCTATTTCTCCAGGGGCGGAAAGATCAGTTTCACGCCCGGTTGCAGGTTGCGGAAGTTGTCAATTCGGTTGAACCGGGCCACTTCCAGATAGTACTGGGGATCGTTGTAAATGGCCGCGCACAGCCCCGGCAGGGTATCGCCCGCCTTGACGACGCGGATATGGGTCAGGTCCGGGGACTGATCCCGGGCCATGGCTACCCGCGTCCGGTCGTCGGAGTTGTCGGTAAAGGTGGCGTCGATCACCGCCCGCAGGGGCACGCCGTCGGGCTTGAACAGCTTGTAGACGATGGAGACACTCTTGAGGATGCAGCGTCGGACCTGCAGGGTACCCCAGACCACCTTGAGATAGTTGGGCCGGTGGATGTTGCCGTTGTAGCCGGTCACGGTCTGGAACCGCTCCACTTCCTCCTGCACGTCGATCGTCCGTCCACTGGCGCCGGTGCCGTCGAGAAACAGCCGCAGGCTGAGGTCGCCGGGCTTCTGCTTTTTGAACTGCATCCGGCTGTTGTTGGTCCCCGCACCCTGGGCGCTGTCGTATTCCATCTCGTAACTGAGGGTGATCTCGCCGGGGTTGACGAACACCTCGAACTCGCCCACCGACTGCCCCGAGTAATTGGCGGATTCGTAGGCCAGAATCATCAGTTTCTCCAGCATGCCCCGTTCGCTCATCGCTCAGCGCTCCGCCTTCTGTTCGAAAATTTCCAGCACCCGCTCCACGCATTCGGCCACCAAGGCCTGGCGGTCGTCGCTGCCCAAGGAGGCGGGAGCGGCAGTACCGCCCGATCCCTGGTTGTCCACTTCCACCGAAATAATGACCTCGTCGATGATCACCGGCATCGCTCACCCCCTGTCCACGGTGAAATATTGATAGAACAACTGCATAGTTTCGATGCTCACCGCATTGTTCACCGCGTTGAGATCGCCCACCGACCACTTGGTCGGATAGGCATTGACCAGATGCCAGGTGAACAGGGGCTGGTGCTCGTCGTTCAACAGCTTGATGTCGACGTTTTTGGGCTGGATCACCAGATTCTCGATGCAGGAACGGATCCAACCGAGGAGTTCCGAATCCACCAGCAACCCGCGCTTGAGCACCAGCTCGGGATACTTGGCGCGGGTCGGATACTTTTGCACGAACCGGTTCTCGCCGCCCTCGACCACCTCCTCGGTCTCCAGGTCGACCGACAGGCCGCTGACCTCGGTGAAGCGGACATCGTTGCTGTTGCCCGAGAATCCCAACACCTCGACCAGGAAATGAAAACCGACCGGCGGATAGTAATTGGCCATCAGTCGTTCTGCACTTCAAGCCCTTCGTGGGCGATCTCGATCGACTCGATCGCCACCTCGTTGGCCGAAGCCTTGAGCTGCGGCCCCTCCACCTTGACCGGGAAGGCGTTGTGCACCTTCCACACCATCACCGGGTTGTGCTCCTCGTTGAGGAGTTTGATCACCAGGTCGCGCCGCTCCACCTTGTTGAGCTTGATGGTGTTCAGCCAGGCGAAAAACTCGTTGTCGCTCTTGACCACGCCGCGCTTGAGGGTGATGTTGCTGAACTTGCGCAGGCCGGGCATCTTGATCGACGAATACTCGGGGAACGAGCCGTCGCGGTATTCGATGGCTTGATTTTCCTGGGTGAGTCCGGTGACCTCGGAAAAGCCGATGCGCGTCCCGCCCCATTCGACGGAAAAATGAAAGACCGGAAGTGGATAGTTTTTCTCCATGATATCATCCTTGTAGAGTTGGGTTCGATAGCGTCTTCAAGCCTGCGCGATCTTCTCAGGAAGTCTGCATCTTGTGCGAGAACTTGAGGATGATGAACTCGGCCGGCCGTACCGCCGCCATGCCGATTTCCACGTTCATCCGTCCTTCGAGGATATCCTGGCCGGTCATAGTCACCCCCAGGCCACAGCGGACGAAAAAGGCATCCTTGGGCGTGGCCCCGGCCAGCGCGCCTTCGCGCCATTTCTGGATCAGGTAGTTCTCGATCATGCCGCGCACCTTGACCCAGGTATTGGCGTCGTTGGGTTCGAACACCGCCCAGTAGGTCGATTTCTTGATCGATTCCTCGACCATGTTGAAGAACCGGCGAACCGGCACATAGCGCCACTCGTTGTCGTTGCCGGCCAGGGTGCGCGCGCCCCACACCAGAGTGCCCTTGCCCATGAAAGCCCGGATGGCATTGATCGACTTGCCGGTAGTCGCATCGACGTTGAGCGAGTCCTGGCGGGCGTTGTCGAGCTTGACCACCGGTTCGATTACCCCGGCCAGGCTGACATTGGCTGGCGCCTTCCACACGCCGCGGTTGGCGTCGGTGGCGGCATAAATGCCCGCCACTGCGCCGCTGGGCGGCAGAGTAAGAAAGTGTTCCTTCAGCGCGGCCTTGACGAAGTTGTAGAGCGCGGTGTTGCCGGTCTTCAGGGTGTTGAGCGCCGCGGTCGGGCTGGCACCGTAGGTGACGTTGACGTTGGTTTCGCCACTGTTGACCGAGAAATTCATGGTCGTTTTGAGAAAGGGGTAATAGGCGGCCGCGTATTTCAGGTAATTATTGCCGAAATAGCCGCGATTTGTGGCCAGGGTTGTAGCATCGAGGACGCTCTTGCCGTCGTAGAGATCGAAGATGCCGAAACGGTCGCCTAGGGTATTGCACTGGAGCAGGACCGCCTGCACCAGGGTGGTGTAATCGGCGGTGCTCAATTGCACCGCCTCGGGAATGACGATCAGGGTGGGTTCATCCTCGAGCCTGATCGCGTCCAAACCATCCTGCAGACCGTACATCGAGGTGGGATCGGTGGAGGAATCGCCGGTGAGGTCGATCACCGGCGTCGATTTATAGGTGCCCACCGAAACGATGTAGCACTGACCGCCGCCATTGTCGAAGAACATCTTGACGCTGTAGGCGAGCAGATATTTGACCGTCGGCTCGGTGAACGAGGTCACCTTCATGCTGCCGCTGCCGTCGTCGATAACTGTCAGGGCAATGGTGTCGTCCTCGGGCAGGCCGTAATACTGCTCGTACTCTTTGAACGAATAGATCTTGGTCGGCTTGAGGATCAGATCGTTGTCGGTTTTGCTGCGGGCAATCTCGGTGTAGCCGATGAAGGCCGGGATGGCTGTTTCGACCTCCGCCACCGAAGGTGGGAACACCGAAATCTCTTCCACATACACATCGGGCGTCTTGTACGTTGGCATGTTGTCCTTCCTCTAGGGTTTAGAAATATGAATCACCACGTCTCCATTCACATCGGCGGCTCCCACCTGGGGCAGATGCTTGATGAGGACATCTCCGTTCTTCCGTAACTGGATATTCTTCCGCCCCCGCTCCTGCCGGGTCACCGGTGTGCGCGACCTGAAGAGCACCACCTGTTCGCCGCTTCTCGCCAGCATGGAGAGGGCAAGCTCCTGGCCGCCAAAGGCCGCGGACTCCACCCGGTCGAAAACGATCTCGGGCCGATGCTCTTCCCCGAACCCGGTATCGACCACCGCGAGTGAGGCGAATTCGGCGTCGGTGTACTTGCCGACCACCAGGTAATAGTTGAGGATCTCTTCTTTGGCGGCAAAGGTCAGGGTGAACGCCGGCGGAGTTGCATAGAATGAGGGATCGATGGTCAACTCGACCATCCCGAATATGCCGGCAGCCTGCATTTCGGGATCGAGATAGCACTCGGTTGCGACTGTTTCAGCGGGATAGCGCTCCTCCACCCGAAAGCGTCCCGCCGGATACGCCCGCAAATCAAAGCCGACCGAACTGCGATTCTCCTCCGCGGTTACCGTTGCCGCCATCACCTCCCGATCGGCGGCGTCGAGGAGGGCGACGGTTGCGGGCCGCTCCGTCCGGGAAAGGGCGTGGCCGTACAAACGCTCGATCAACTCCACCGTCAGCGGCGAGTCAAGGGTGGCGGGATTGGTACCGTTGCGATACAAGGGCGTGGCCGCCACCGGCTCGGTCACCAGGCTGAACGTCGGGTTGATCAATTGCAGGCCAAAACGCAAGGTCGCCCCGGCAAGCGGCCGCAACGGCGTACCACCCTCGTCGGCCTCGAAGAGGAGATGCAGCCTGCCCCGCCTCGTTTTGGCCAAAAGTTTGCCGTTCCTGAGCAGCAAAGCGGTATCTGCCGGCACCAGGAAACCAAAATCGCCACAGCCTTCGCTGGAGTATCCATGGGTCACGCCAAGGGTGCAGAGAGATCGGAATGCGGTGATCATCGGCTGCGCAGGGTGGTGCGGATGGTGGTCAGCGGTGGCTGAATGGCTGCGGGCTGGCTGTCGACGAGGGGGACATGGCGTAGCCGGTAGACCACCGATGGCAGTTGTCTAGCGCCGACAAAGGCCCAGAGCTGATTGAGCTGTTCGTAATTCAGGGTCAGCAGATCCAGGGCAAGATTGTCGAGACCTGCCGGCATAGCTGGCGAGCGGTCGGCTGCGAAGAGAGGATGAGACTGAAAAAAAGTGAGAATCAGGGCAAGGTACTTGAGGGCCTGATCGTAGTGGGTGAAATGGGCGGCAAAGAGCAGGTGCAGGTTCAACTTGAGGGCGGGCGGTGTCGCCACTTGCTGCCCGCCGATCGTCGCATACTCGGGAGCCTGGTTCCTGAGCACCCGATCTTCTTCGAAGGAAACGACCGAACAGCCGATGCTATCGATGGGAAAGGCATATTTCCCCGCCTCGTCCGCCACCTTGCTCAGCACAACCCTGACCGTATCCGAACCGGTCCGGAGCGCCAGAAAGGCATTCACCTCATCCTTCAGGAAAATCAAGGCTGCATCCAGCATCGTGCTCCTCTGTACCGCTTCGGGAAGAGAGAGTGCTCGCCGCAATGTTTCTGGCATTTTCGCCCCTCAAGCGACGGAACAAAAAGATGTTCGGATTTGCAAGGGGGGCGCACGCTTCATTGCCGGCGGTTGACACCTGAAGCCCTAACTTAAAGGAAGATGCAAGAAAAACAATGGAGGAAGAGTAGAGACAATTTGGATATATTATTTACCCTTTATGATCGACTTGTTAGTCGGGACAACGGCCTCAGCCCACCGCTGGGGGCCCTGGGCGGTTGAGGCGCGTTCGACACGCTTGCCCAACAAACCCCACCCAGGGACCTCTCACCGTATCGAGGGAAGCCGCGCACCATGCCCAGCGCGAAGGCATAGCGGCAACAGCCCCCCTCTTCCTGCACGCCCCATCCGTCTCCCCTTCATGCACCTCGCCCTTCCATTACCAGCGGTCACGATACCAGTGCTCGTGCCGATAACGGGGATGGTTGTATTTGTAATGCGGGGGCGGTGGGGGGGGGTGGTGGCGCCACCACCGCGGCGGAGGCGGCGGGACACGGTGCCAATACCCCCTCTCATAATACCCGGGAGGAGGCGGAGGGGGCCTGTAGTGGACGGGACGATGGTATCCATCCCCAAGGTTGAACCCCAGATAGACCTGGGTCCCGGCTTGCGCCGTGGAGGGTTTTCCGCTCATTGCCAACAGGGCAAAAAGCATGAGACTGCCGATAGCGATGATTGTTCTGTTCATTGTTGTTCTCCCTTTTGTCTTATGCCTGCCGTGCTGTCGATCTCAACAGCCTTCCTCAACTTTGTGCCTGACCGAGCGCAGATACACCCGGTCGTCGGCCTGCAACGCCTGTTTCTCCGGACACCGGAGGATGACCCTGCCCCCTGTTGCCGTTAGCACCTGGCAGGGTTGCTCTTTTTCCGGTACGCTCGGGGCGATCAACAGGGTTGCAACGAGTATGCATCCTACCACCATGTTCTTGTTCATCGATCCTTTCTCCTGTTCCATGGGATCACCATAAACCGCATCGTTGCCTCCACTGTAGACGCTCGCGGAGAAATCGTCAGTGGACATAGGGTGGTCCGGCACCCGACAACGGGCCATGTCGGGTTCATGTCGGGTCGTTTTATCGCGCTGTAATTCCGTTTATCCCTTCGCATTGCCCTTGACTTCGCCCAACGCCATCGAATCCCGCGAAACTAATGCCGATCCAGGAGGGGCAGGGAATCAGGAACCCCTACCCACTTTTGCTTGGATATTGGCTTCCCCGGCTAGGCAGGAATATGGTAAGGGGAGGACGATGAAAACAGCTTATTCTTGAATATCTCATGGGGGCACACTCAGCGGTGAAGAACCAGCACGCGGATCGATTCATCTACATTATCGGCGAACACCAAAACGGCATCATCCCGGAAATGCCGGAGGTGTTTGCCTTCACCCGAGAGTCCATGCGCAAGGTCGACACGAACGAACTGGCCATGGTCATCGCCAACGTCTTTGCAAAAGGGCAGACCTTTCCCGGTCCCGATGGCGCGTTGACCTCGGTCATCCATGAATTTGTCGGGAGATCGGAACGGTATTCCGAGATGCGCGCCAGATGCAAGAAAGGGCGCTGCACCCTGGTGGGCGCCTTCAAACGGCTCGATGGGGACATCTCCGTCAAGGTGGTCGCAGTCGTTCCCGTGCAACCAGGCTCACTGGACATGGAGCAGCCGGAAGGGTTTCATAGACTGTTCCTCGCCTCCTTGCCCACTTTTCAACAGGCCTTGACCGAAGAGGCCTACGCCTCCGACTCGAAGCTGATCGACATTGTCAAGGAAGCGACGTTGCACCACATCCACGACACCCTCCAGTAATGCCGCTCGGCAAGGTCCTGCTCATTGGGTAAATCCTTGCCCCCTTTTTCGGTGGCATCGCGGTCGCCAGGTGATTACTATCGACACAGTGAACCGGCTCTTGCCTCTCAAGACTTCTGCAGCGGACCGACATGGACAACAAACATAAATACAACGTCATCTTCGCCATCTTCGCTACCTTTGGCATTCTCATCATCCATGAAATCTGGGTGGAACAGCAGACCATCACCGCGGTTCCCTACAGCCAGTTGGAAAACCTGCTCCAACAAGGCAAGGTGGCGGAACTCTCCATCCGCGAAAAATACATCGCCGGCGAATTGAAGGAGCCCGACAACGGCAAGAAGATCATCGTCGCCAACCGGGTGGACCCAGGATTGGCCGAACACCTGTCCAAATACAATGTGCCCTATACCCAGGTGTACGAAAGCAAATTCCTGGCGACCCTCCTCTCCTGGATCGTGCCGGCCCTGGTCTTTTTCGGGATATGGATGCTGCTCGCCCGGAAAATCTTCGACAAGCAGGGCATGGGCGGCGGCTTCATGAACATCGGCAAATCCAAGGCCAAGGTCTATGTGGAGCATCAGACCGGGGTCACCTTCGAGGATGTGGCTGGTGTGGAGGAGAGCAAGGCCGAGTTGCAGGAGATCGTCGATTTTCTCAAAGCCCCCGACGATTACGGCAAGCTGGGGGCGCGGATGCCCAAGGGCGTGCTGCTGGTCGGCCCTCCCGGCACCGGCAAAACACTGCTGGCGCGGGCCGTGGCCGGAGAGGCGGGCGTGCCCTTTTTCTCGATCAGTGGCTCGGAATTTGTCGAGATGTTCGTGGGCGTGGGCGCGGCCAGGGTGCGCGATCTGTTCGAGCAGGCGCGCAAATCCGCCCCGGCGATTATTTTCATCGACGAACTCGATGCCTTGGGCCGGGCCAGATCCGCCGCCGGGTTGGGCGGAAACGACGAACGGGAGCAAACCCTCAACCAGTTGCTGGTGGAACTCGACGGCTTCGACCCCACCAGCGGACTGATCCTGCTGGCCGCCACCAACCGGCCAGAGGTGCTCGACCCTGCCCTGCTCCGCGCCGGTCGCTTTGACCGCCAGGTGCTGGTTGATCGCCCGGACAAACTGGGCCGCATCGCCATCCTCAAGGTCCACATGAAAAAAATCCAGATGGGGCCTGATGTCGACGCCAGCCAAGTAGCCGATCTGACCACCGGATTTTCCGGAGCGGATCTGGCCAACCTCGTCAACGAGGCAGCCCTCTTGGCCACCCGGCGTCAAGCGGTGGAGGTCAGCATGGTCGATTTCACCCAAGCCATCGAGCGGATCATTGCCGGTTTGGAGAAAAAGAACCGGCTGCTCAATCCCCGGGAACGGGAAATCGTTGCCTACCACGAGGTTGGTCATGCCTTGGCTGCCCTTGCCCTGCCCGGCACCGATCCGGTGTACAAGATATCGATCATTCCCCGTGGGATCGGCGCCTTGGGCTACACCCTGCAACGGCCCACCGAGGACCGGTTTCTCATGACCAAGGAGGAGCTGGAGCACAAGATCGCCGTGCTGCTCGGGGGGAGGGCCGCCGAGAAACTGATCTTCGACCATCTCTCCACCGGCGCCGCCGACGACATTGCCCGCGCCACCGACATCGCCCGCAACATGGTCACCCGCTACGGTATGGACCCGGCCATCGGCTTCGTCGTCTACGAAGACAATCAGCCCACCTTTCTCGGTCAGCACGGCCATGGCGTCAACGGTTGCCAAATCAGCGACAGCACGGCCCAGCAGATCGATCTCTCGGTACGCACCATCATCGACGAAACCTTTGCCCGGACCCTGCGAATCATGGAGGTCAACCGGCCGATTCTGGAGCGGTGCGCCAAGGTGCTGCTCGAAAAAGAAACGCTAGTGGAGAAAGAGTTGGTCGAACTGACCGGCGATTTGCAACGATAGTCGGCAGGCCCGGCGGGGTTGTCCTCGCCGGGTCTGTCGCCCAAGAGCTTACGGCGTGGGTGTGTGCGGCAGGAAGGGGCGCAGATCCTGCTCGTAGCGGGTCAGCACCTTGAACCCGCCCGCTTCTAAAGCGGCAACGGCTTTGTCCCCCGTTGCCTTGTGCACCCGGATTACTAGATGGGAAATGTCGGCGTAGCCGCTGACCGGCCAGCAGAAAAGACTTTGAATATTGACCCGCTGCTCCTTGAGCAGGGAGGTCACCTCGGCCAGCCGGCCGATGCGATCGTCGACCAGCACGCCCAGCCGCACACTCTCCTCGCCCATGCCGATGGCCTCAAGGAGCACGGCCATGACATCGGTGCGGGTGACGATGCCCACCAATTCGTCGCCGTTCATCACCGGTAACGAGCTGATCCTTGCCGTCTGCATGATGTAGGCGGCCCGCTCGATGGTGGTGGCCGGACTCACCGTGGTCACCGTGCGCACCATGATCGCCCCCACCTGCACCTTCTGCAGGAGATAATGCAGCTCATAGGTGCTCAACGAGGTGGCTGGCGAGGCCCAATTCAGCTTCAGGTCCCGGTCGGAGACAATCCCCACCAGTTTTCTCGTTGTATCGACAACCAGCAGGTGCTCGATGTCGTGCCGCTCGATCAGCTCGCGGGCCTCGACCAACGTCGTTTCCGGGGACACCGTCACCAGATCGGTGTGCATGATTTGCCCGATGTACATGCAAGCCTCCTTATCGGATACGTTCAGGCGACTGTGACGCCGCCTCGGCTCGTTGGCACGTTTGCGCGATGTGCCTACTGCTTGCCGTCCGCCGGCGGCGCGGGAATGAAGGTCTGAGTCTTTTTGTTCCAGGCGTATCTGCCGGCCATCCACAACTCCTCGATCGCGGTGAAGTTGATCAGATTTTCTCCGGCAATGGAATAGGTTTCATAGGCTTTGCGAATCTCGCTGTCGCTGATGACATAATCCTTGTCGCTGTCCGCCCAGTGATAGGGGGCGACCGCGATCCGCTCCGCTCCCCCGATGGCATCGCCACTGCTCTGCCCCTCCCTGGAAATTAAATCCCCGGCAATCCGGATCTCCTCGTCGATTCGCATCTTTTTCCCAGGCTCGACCAGGTAGAGAAAGGCCGCCCTGCCGTTGCTCAGCTTGCCGATCCAGCGGGGGTTTTTACCGAACTGCTTGAGCGGCCCGTCGGCGGAGGCGCCGACGGCCTCGGCATCCCCCTGGATCTCTTCCCGGACCAGCAAGGTATTGGTGGTCTCCACCTCGCCTTCGAGGCGAATCATCACCGGGAAGGGGAGATTGGGGCCCGTATGGCTGGGCATGATCCGGGTCGCGCTCACTCCGGGCCGGACGACCACAAACACGACGGCGGCGGCCAGCCCGACAAGCACGAACAACCCGCCAGAGACAGCGATCAGGGTGCGATGAAGGTGGGCCCATTGCCGCCATCGTGCGCCCCGATCCGCCGGATCGGCCGCACCCGGCTCAGGAGCCTCGGGCGTGGCGGAAGACGTGACCGAGGGTGTCTCCTCCCCCTGGGCGGCCAACAGTTCCTCAAGGGAGACCTCCAAAGCCTCGGCCAGCTTTTTGGCATTGTCCAGCTTGATCGAGGGATACCGACGATTTTCCCACCTGGAGATCGTGTCGGTGGTGACGCCCACAACCGTTGCCAGGTACAATTGGGTCAACCCCTTCTGTTCTCGCAGCGAACGGATCGCATTCCCGTTGATGTCGACGCTGTTGATGTTGTTCATGCCCGTATCGCTTTCATCGTCTGACGGCGCAACAAAAAAACGCCCCCTCGTTCCCGGATCGCGGTCGCACACCCCGCGCAAGCATACGCGCATCGCCGGTGGCCTTGCGCAACCGGAGCGCCGCTCGGCGCGATCCTTTGCTTCAAACGGACGCATTATACGCGAAGCGACGAACGAATGCTACCCGCAGCGCCAAGAAACTCCGCCGGCAGCCGGAACCGTAGAGGCCGCGCAATCCGCCAGCATCGTTCCCTCTCGCCGCGCCTCACCGCAAAAAAGGGGCATTCCCGGAAGGAATGCCCCATCGGTGCAACCCAAGAGCCGACTTGGGTCGATCACTGTGATCAATATTTGCTCAGGTAGTTGTCCAACTCCCAATCGGTGACCGCGATGCGGTACGAATCCCATTCCTTCTCTTTGCCTTCTATATATTTCTCGACGATATGGGCGCCGAGCGTTTCCTTGGCGATCGGATTGGCCCTGAACTCCTGGATGGCCTCATACAGGTTGGCCGGCATGCTGGCGATACCGGCCTTCACCTTTTCGGCGGCGGTCATCTCGAAGATATCGACATCGGTGGAAGCCGGCGCCTTGAGGTTGTTCTTGACTCCATCCAGGCCGGAATTGAGCATCATCGCAAAGGCCAGGTAGGGGTTGCAGGTGGGATCCGGGCAGCGCACCTCGGTCCGCGTTCCCAGACCGCGGGAGGCCGGGATGCGGATGAGGGCGGAGCGGTTGGAGGCGGACCAGGCCACATAGACCGGGGCCTCGTAACCGGCGACCAGCCGCTTGTAGGAGTTGACCAGCGGGTTGGTCACCGCCGCGAAACCTCGGGCGTTCTTCATGATGCCGGCGATGTACTTGTAGGCGACCTCGCTCAGTTGCAAGGGGCCGTTCTCGTCGTAGAAGGCGTTGGTGCCGTCGAGGTTGAACAGCGACTGGTTGGTGTGCATGCCCGAGCCGTTGATGCCGAAGATCGGTTTCGGCATGAAGGTGGCATGGAGGCCGAATTCTGCGGCGATCGAACGAACGACCCACTTGTAGGTGATGGTGTTGTCGGCGGCGGTGACCGCATCGGCATACTTGAAATTGATCTCGTGCTGGCCCTCGGCGACCTCGTGGTGGGAAGCCTCGATCTCGAAGCCCATGGCTTCGAGAGTCTCGATGATTTTGCGGCGGCACTCGATGCCGCCGTCGTCGGGTTCGACATCGAAGTAGCCGGTGACGTCGTCGGTGATGGTGGTGGGCCGGCCGTTTTCGTCCCGCCGGAACAGGAAAAATTCGCACTCGGTTCCGACGTTCATGGTGAAGCCGAGTTTTTTCGCATCCGCCATGACCCGTTTCAGGGTATTGCGGGGGCAGCCGGCAAAGGGGGTGCCATCGGACTTATAGACATCGCAGATGATGCGCGCGGCATTGCTGCCCTCTTTTTCCCGCCAGGGGAGGACGACAAAGGTGTTGTAGTCCGGCTTGAGGTACATGTCGGACTCGTTGATGCGGACAAAGCCCTCGATGGAGGAACCGTCGAACATGATCTTGCCGTCGAGCGCCTTTTCGATCTGGCTGCGCGGGATCGCGATATTTTTCATGAACCCGAAAATATCGACGAACTGCAAACGGAAAAAATTGACGTTTTTCTCTTTGATGATTTGCATGATTTGATCACGGGTCATAACACATCTCCTTGTCCTTTGACGATTCTGATTACCAGCCGACTCCCTGCCACCGATACCCTCCGGCCAAGACTGGCGATTGCAACGGAAACAAACCGGTTCTTCTCGCGACGTGCTGCGAACACGACGTTCTTGAACATGAAAAGACACTGCACGACCATCAACGCCCCCACAGTACGAGACTTACGCGTACAGGTCAACCGGCAATATGGGGGCCTGGACCGAGAGCGGCAAGGGTTGGATATGCGCACGGTCGATGCGGTACAAAAAAAGGCCGCCCCCCTGTAGGGAGCGGCCTTGCATCCTTGGACCGCCAATCGCGATGCAACCGCGATTAACGGATGAACAGCATCTCCTGGTAGGAGGGCAGCGGCCAGAGGTCGTCGGCCACCACGGACTCCAGGGCATCGGCGTAACCGCGCACCGCCTGCATGGCGGGCATTACCTTGTCGCACATGTACTTGGCGTGGGCCAGGGTGTCGCCACCCTCGTGGGCCAGCAATTTCTCCAGCTTGTCCACCTCGGTCTGCATGGCGCGCAGCTTGGCAGTGACATCCTCCAGAGTGGCCATCTTGATATCGTGGCCGATGGCTTTGAGATTGGCGCAGGTCTCGGCCAGCTGGCCCTGGTAGCGCATGGCGGCCGGGAAGATCACGGTGCGGGCCATGCGGATCACCAGGTTGGCCTCGGTGGCAATGACCTTGACGTATTGCTCAAGATAAATCTCCTGGCGGCTCTTCAGTTCGGCCTCGGAGAGAACGCCGTACTTGGTAAACAGGGCCATTACCTCCTTGCTGGTGAGCACGGGCAGGGCCTCCGGAGTGGTCTTCAGGTTGGGCAGTCCGCGCTTGGCCGCTTCCTTGTGCCATGCATCGGAGTAACCGTCGCCGTTGAAGACGATGGCGTCGTGCTCTTTCATGATCTTCTGCAGGAGCTTCTGCACACCCTCGTTGAACTGGGTCTTATTCACCTTGCCCAACTTCTCCAGTTCGGTGGCCACGTAATCCAGCGATTCCGCCATCATTGTGTTCAGGGCCACCTGGGCGCCGGCGATGGAGTGGGAGGAGCCCACGGCACGGAATTCGAAACGGTTGCCGGTGAAGGCAAAGGGGCTGGTACGGTTGCGGTCGCCCGGATCCATGGGCAGCGGCGGCAGGGTATCGACGCCGATGTTCATAACGCCTTTCTGCTTGGACCCCTTGACCTCGCCCTTTTTGATCTGCTCGAATACATCGGTGAGCTGCTCGCCCAGGTAGGCGCTCATGATCGCCGGCGGGGCCTCGTTGGCACCCAGGCGATGATCGTTGGAGGCGGAAGCCACGGTGGCGCGGAGCAGTGCGCCGTACTTGTGCAGGGCGCGGAGGGCGGCGGCGCAGAACACCAGGAACTGGGCGTTGGCGTGCGGGGTGTCGCCCGGATCGAAGAGGCTGCCCAATTCGGCGTTGCCGATGGAGTAGTTGAGGTGCTTACCCGAGCCGTTGATGCCGGCAAAGGGCTTCTCATGCAGCAGGCAGATCATGCCGTAGCGCTTGGCCACGGTACGTAAGGTAGTCATGACCAGCTGGTTGTGATCGGTGGCCAGGTTGCCCTGCTCGTAGATGGGGGCGATTTCGAACTGCGCCGGAGCCACTTCATTGTGGCGGGAGTTAAACAGCACCCCCAGCGTGTCAAATTCGCAGCCCCCTTCCCTCATGACGGA
>Ga0074195_1001256_pt1 | contig 37168 bp, 34 predicted proteins | sample EPASupsiteHSE623_FD_64525 | JGI IMG/M metagenome (GOLD analysis project Ga0074195, IMG submission 64525) | Bioremediated contaminated groundwater from EPA Superfund site, New Mexico - Sample HSE6-23 | ecosystem: Environmental > Aquatic > Deep subsurface > Groundwater > Contaminated ... | reverse complement strand
TTTGCATCATGATGGACATCAATGAGGATTGGATAACTGGTAAAAGGTATTTATCCTTGGAGGAGTAAAATTGAATCAGGATACAGGGCCACTGCGATTTTACAGCAATTTTGGCACGCTACCCTACTGGAATGCAGGGAAAGTGGGGAAAGTGGGGAAAAGAAGATGGGTCAGAGAATAAGGAGGGAGGCAAAAGTCCTTGTGGTGTAGGAGGGAGAAAAGAGCACACGACTTTTGCCGTACTACTATACGTTATTTGTCGATATTTAAGGATTTCGGCCAAGCAAATCGGACCGTACAGGTTAAGAGCGAATGGTTCGAAAAGAGGCGGATCTGTTGCTCGATTTGACCCTTTCGACGGCCCTGCCGCATTTGAGCGATCATCGCGGACTTGAAACACTTGATCAGCCACGCTTGATTCAGCCACAGGGGAGCCAATCCAGGCCGCTTGAACCGAGTGTGCTGTTGGACCAGAGCTGAATGAACTTCTCGATATTGAATACTCCGGATAGGTCTTCGGCGGAGCGGCTGTAGGTGGGGTGCCATCCCTTGAAATTCGGCTTAACATCTTTGGACTGCCAGGCGAGATGGGCTTTGCCGATGACATTGGAATTCACGTGGACCTCCAGGGAGGCGTTGCCCCGGGTGTAGTCCTTCTCGCTGTTGGATGTATTATAGGATCGGCTGACGACCTGCGTGTCCTTATCCAGATGCTCAAAATCGGTATAGGCTTCGGTAACACTGGCGCCTGCATCGTAGTTCTTGACGCAGAGGATGTCCTGGTTCTTCATGCCGCTCATGGCTTTGTAGAACGATTCGGGCATATCGGAAGCGGCAAGGCTGATCAGCATAAGGCCAATGGCCACCAAGATCAGTACTCTTCTCACTTCCCCGCGCCTCGAGCGGAGGAGCGTTGCGATTCTATTTAAGGTGATGGGACGGATTAGGACGGCAATCGCTGGAATAGCAACCTCTGCACACCGGTCTTTAGCCGATCAAAAATAATATAAAAATTAATGCTATTTCGTCGATACGATCTTGATCACATCGCCGTCTTTCAGCTCGTACTTCTCGCCCAGGCGCATCTTGCTCTTGGCATCGATGGCAAAGAGGAAGCTCTCACCGATATCGGAGTGAACCCGGAACGCCAGATCGCGTGCCGTGCTGCCCCGCTTCATGAGGAAGGCATCGGGAAGGACCACGCCCTTGCGATCGGTGTACTTGTTCTCGTCCTCCACGGGATAGAGAACAATGTAGTCCAGCAGCTCGAAGACGGCACGGTTGATGCACTGCTGCACGCCCGTGCTGCCATACTCCTTCATCAGCGCTCGAATCTTCTCCAGGCCCGCTGTCTGGGCTTTGCTGAGCTGGCCCGCGATCTCGAAGTCTGCATCGCCCGGAAGGTACCTGATCAGGCCTGCCTTCTCGGCCATGCGCAGCGCAATCTCCGCGGCGCCGCTCACGGGCAGAACGATCACGTCTTTGAGCGCCAGGAGCCTTTTCACATTCTCCGGAGGCGCTACATCCATCTTGTTGGCCGCCAGGATCATGGGCTTGCTGTAGGCGCGCAGGAGTCCGGCAAACCTCTTCAGATCCTCTTCGTTCCAGCTGCCCAGGTCCTTCTTCATCTCCGCCAGGGCGCGCCGGATGTGCGTGTCCGAGACTCCGGCACCGGCCATCTGATCTATCAAGACCTGCTCGGGCTTGCCTCCCAGGGCCTTGTAGTTGCGCATCAGCTTCTCCCAGTTGCGGTTGAGGATGCCGTTCAGCCACATGCTTATTTCGTACTCCAGGAACTTCACATCCGAGACGGGATCATGGTTGCCAAGGCCGATCGGATTTCCTTCCGCGTCCGTGCCGCCCGAGGCGTCCAGAACGTGAATTACGGCCTCCGCCACGCGCAGTGCGTCCAGGAACTCGTTGCCCAGGCCCTTGCCGAGGTGTGCATCGGGAACGAGCCCGGCCACATCGATCAGCTCAATGGGAATGAAGCGCACGCCGTCTTTGCATCTTCCGCAGCCATGCTTGATGCCCAATTCTTTGCAGGGGCATGCCACTCGCACGTAAGATACGCCGTGATTGGCATCGATGGTGGTGAAAGGATAGTTGGCGATATCCACATCTACCAGGGTCGCGGCCTTGAAAAAGGTGGATTTGCCTGAGTTTGGCTTTCCAGCCAGCCCGACAGAGAGCATATGAGGTCAGTGGTTCCTTTCCACCCGCTTAGCGGGTTATGCCGCTGACGTTCATCTCTACGGATTTGGTCTCAAAGCGCTTGCCTTTGTTGCCGGCCAGCCGCTTTGCCAGAGCTATGCCCTTCTCGGACAATGCCTTCTCCTGCACACCGCCAGCGGCGAGGATTGCGGCATACAGCTTCTCGCCCGCATCCGTGCGCGTGAGGACGGTGGACCAGCCATCCGAGGAGCCCACGCTTCCCACCGAGACATCAGACAGCTCGCTGGCGAAGTCGAAGCACGGTCCGCAGCCTTTGAAGGTGAACGCATCCGTCTCCTCGATCTTGACCTCGTGGGCCGTGCCGCTCTTGTCGATGACGCGGAACATGCCCTTCTTGATCTCGAAGCGTGCCACATCCTTCGGGTCCAGGCCGAACTTGCCCTTCACGAGACCCGTCATCAGCTCATCGTAATCGAAGTTCTCCATGCAGAAGAGACCAACCAGAAGCGCGATCTTCTTCTGGCCGAAGTCGTAGGGCTCGTCCAGGAGCTGCACTTTTCGCAATGCCTGAATCTGGCAGGGTGTGCCCACGAATCCTATCTTCTCGAAGCCCTTCTCCAGGGCTTCCTTGACGGCATAGACGCTGTTGGAGATGGTATATTTCGTGCCCGCAGCAGCCTTGACTTCGTCCGCGGTTGTGGCAACGCGCGCGACGGTCTTCCACTGCTCATCCCTGTCCGTGACCACGGCGCAGTCGATGATGCCCGACTCCAGGGCCTGAACCAGCAGGGCGGTGGCAACTCCTCCATCCTGGGCTTTGCTCTGGCGTGCACTGGCCTGAGCGGAGACGGCCTTCCTGAAGATGCCAAGAGCCTCGTCAGCGTTCCTCGTCCGTCCGAAGAGCTTTGCTTCCAGTTCGCCCATGTCCAGGAAAGTCCTGGGGCAGTAAGCAAAGCACAGGCCGCAGAGAGGATCATATTCCACGAGCGCGGGCTTATTCTCCTTGTGCTCAATCCTGGGACAGAAAGCCTCGCAGGTGCCGCATCGGCAGCATATCTCCGGGCTTATGACCTTGTGTTCCAGCTCTCCGAATCCACATTCCAAGTAAGTGGGTTCAGCATATTTCTCTTTGGCAGCCATGATCCTGATCTCCGAAAGTTGGTGGCTTAAAGTTACCTCCCGACCTAAAGCTTTTATGGTTCGATATGGCTCTTAGCTAAGCAAATGATTCTGGGTCTGGATATCGGAGGAGCCAACACGAAGCTTGCCAGCTCCGACGGCCTCTTTGCCGAGAGCGTCTACCTGCCCCTCTGGAAGGGCGCGCCGCTGGCCGAGGTGCTGAAGCGCTATGCGGCACAAAGGCCGGATGCAGTGGCTGCGGTCATCACGGGGGAGCTGGCGGACTGCTTCTCTTGCAGGCGGGAGGGCGTGGAGAGCATCACTGCCACCGTTCGCAAGGCGTTTCGCTGCCCGGTGCACTTCTGGGGCTTGAACGGCTTTGTCCGGAAGGGGCCGCTGGAGCTGGCTGCGGCCAACTGGTCGGCATCAGTCGCGCTCCTGGCTCGCGAGGTGGGAGACTGCCTCTTCGTGGACATGGGCAGCACCACCACCGACCTGATTCCGATCATGGGAAAGGCAGGCGCTTTGCCGGCAGCGAAGACCGACTTTCAAAGGCTGGCCGCGGGCGAACTGGTTTACACGGGAAGGCTTCGAACCGGCCTGGGTGCCCTGCTGCCCGCGGCGCGCATTCGAGGCGACGCGGTCCCCCTCTCCCCGGAGTTCTTCGCCATCACCGCCGACGCCTACCTGGCCCTGGGCGAGATCGATGAGGATCGCTACTCCTGCGATACGCCCGACGGTGCCGGAAAGGACCGGGCGGCAGCCTTGAGGAGGCTGGCGCGATCTGTCTGCTCCGACCTGGAGGAGATCGGCGAGGCCGGAGCCCTGGCCGTGGCCAGGCAGGTCCGGGAGCGGCAGAAGACGCAGCTCATTATGGCCGTGGAGAGACAGGCAAAGAAGCATGAGCTGAAAGGCATAGTGGCCGCGGGAATTGGCGAGGGACTGATTGCTGAGGCGGCTTCATTCCTGGGGATGGAGTGTCTGTTGCTCTCGCAGAGGTATGGCCCTGAGATATCGGATGTGTTCCCGGCCTATGCTGCAGCCAAGCTGCTGGAGACCTCTCAATTTATATGAGCACGACCTGTTCCCCAAAAGCAGATCGGGCAATCGAGCCGCAATAAATGTTCGATGTTCGACGGCAGGAGAAAGTGAGAAAAATTATGACAGAAGAGTCCGAGTCATTTCTGAATTGGTTCGGGGCAGAGGTCCCGGAGATTCAGTCGAGCCTGGCTGCCGCCCAGGTTCTCTTCGAATGTCGAAATTGCGGCGAATGCTGCAAGGGTGAAGGCTACGCCCTGGTGACCCATGATGACCTGCAGCGGATTGCCGATCTCCTCGGCAAGAGCGCCAGCTCTATTTTTTCCCAGTTCACCGACCGCGATCCTGAGGGACGAGAAGGCTGCCGGATTTTGAAGAATATCGGGCCGGAGAGGCTCTGCTGCTTTTACGATGCGTCGTTGCAGAGGTGCAAGATTCATGAGGGCAGACCGGAGATCTGCAGAACCTTTCCCATGCTCAGCATTGATGTCGAGCAGGAAGGGCCAATCAGCCTTTACTCGGACTGCCTGGGGACCGCCGATCTGATGGAGATGCTGCAGGTGAAAGCCCGGGATGTGGAGGTCAGAGAGAATATGAAGAGGCTGCAAGAGAATGACGATCAGATAACGACTTTGCGGCTAATGCTCTTCATAAGACAGCTGCAAATAGCGGGAAGGGAGGAAGAGGCCGAACATGTCGGTATGCTCGCCGGAATAAAATTGCCCTTCGATGAGACCCGCTTCAAGAAGGACTGTCTTGCTTATGTCTTGCTGACCTTTGGCGAAGGGCTTGGTGAATGAGAATGAAGGGACTCGTGCACGGCAATTATTGCTAGTACCTAAGTATTGCTCCAATTCCCCCGATCGATTCCAGGAATGCGTCGTCCTCTATCAGCGCCACCTCGGCACCGGTACTCTCCGCCTGCTGATACAGCTCCTCCAGGCTCAGGGACTGCATCTGCCCTCCGCAGGTCGGGCAGCTTTCGCCTTCCCCGTGAAAATGGCATACTTTGCAGATCATTTGCGGAAGAGTGAAGCTGTTGTGCAGAAGCAATACGTTCACCCTTCCCTGCAAAAGTGCCTCTCCCACCTCGGCAACCCCGTAGGCGGCAGGCCTCCCTTTGAGCACCGCCTCTCGCAGCTTTTCTGCCAGTTCCTTTTCCCGTGACCGCTCGCTACCGGCAACCTCGTTCCCCAGCTTCACCAGATCGCTGGAAGACGTTTGCATGGATACATCCAGCACGCCGAGGACCTTTGATTTCCAGGAAGCCGGCAGCAGCTCAACTAACTGGCCCTTGGCCTCGCCAGGACCTGCCACCACCAGACCTTTGATCTCCTGGATGTCGAGGCTCTTCAGGTCCTCCACGGCTTGGGCGAGGAAGGACTTTATCGCCCCTCTTCGCAAGCGGTTAAAGCGCATCTGGCTCCACCCGCCCTTCTTGTGCTTGTTCATGAGATCTATGGACTGCTTCTCTTTTTCAACGGCCACCTGAGAGCGGACCAAAAACAGCCTGAACTCCTGGGAATCGATGAGCAGCAGGCCATAGTCTTCGTAGTCTTTCCTGAGCCGGACCAGCGGAAGCAGAAAAGGAGAGCTGTCCCAAACCACAAGCGGCTCCAGCTCAACACCGACCCTGTAGACGTGCAGAAAGTCGCTTGGGGCGGAAGCCAGGATCATCCTGCCCCTCTCGCCTTTTATGGCAGCGGAAGCAATGGCGGGCTCGATCAGATCCAGTGTTTGGGCAAAGGCATTTTTAAGGTTCTCCGGCAGAGCTTTGCCTATGGCCTTCAGCCTCCCATCAACGAAGGTCCGGGCGTCCTTGATATTCGTAGTCAGATAAACGGAAAGGAAAGCGTCCATTTCCGTCTTTACTTCGGTCAGGGCGTGCAGATCGATATCCGTAACAGGAGTAAGGCCCTCCGGAGCCACCCGGTTTGACAAGGAATTCATAAAATATATATGACGCTGATAAAGAAAAGGGTATCTGTCTACGGAGACTGCACAATAAACATTTAGTTTGCATGGCACGGCCTGACGACAAAGGTCGATGGTTTAAGCGTGAAGCCAATAATAAATCCAATATGAATGCCGAATGCCGCAATGAAAGAAAAAAGAGATGGACCCGCATCTCAGCATGGAGGATTTCTCATAGACCAATCCTCTTTGATGCTGCGAGCAGCGAGCTTTGCCGTGGAGAAGGCCGCCTGAAGATTGTACCCGCCCGTATCTCCATCCACATCCAGCAGCTCGCCGATCAGGTACAATCCGCTGACCAGTCGTGACTGCATAGTCTTGGGATTGATATCTTTTAGAGATGCCCCGCCCCTTGTAACCATGGCTATGTCATAACCGCCCAGCTCCGATACGATCAACGGAAAGCCGGTCAGATGGTCGAGCAGCAAAATTCGCATCTCGCGGGTCAGATGGGCGCAATCGAGATCTTCGGGAATATCGCAGCGCTCGATAATCCATTTTATGAGCCTTGCAGGGAGAGGCACGTAGCTTGGCAGATCAGCCAAAACCGATTTGAGGCGATGAGAGCCATCCTGGCCTGCCTTTTGCAGCAACCACATCTCCAATGCGGATCGCTCGCTGGCGGGGGCGAAGGAGAGCTTTATCGTATCCCCTGCTCGAATAAACCGGGAAAGGTCAAGAATTCCCGGACCCGAGAGTCCCTGATGCGTGAATAGAACATCGCCCCGCACTTCCTTTATCTTCCTGTTGCGGAAGAGTGAGATAATGATATCGGATAGGGAGATCCCGGCCAGATCCAAGATGGCTGGATCTTTGACGATTACCGGGGTTAAGGCGGGTGCAACTTCGGCAACGTCGTGTCCCAGGCTTCGAATGAATCCGTAGCCGTCGCCGGTGGAGCCTGTGGCGGGATAGGACATTCCGCCTGTGGCCATGACCAGAAGATGGGATTGGTAAATATGATCCTCGCCGTGACGGTTCTTGCAGCGCACCGTGAATCCTTCATCCGTCCTGGATATCGATTTTACGTCCTGTTCGCATTTGATCCCGATTCCATCGGTCTCAAGTTCATCCGTTAAAATCCTGAGCACATCTTTTGAGCGCATCGTTGCCGGAAATATCTTGCCGCATTCTTCCCGGATCATGGCCAGTCCCCGCTCTTCAAAGAAAGCGATCAGGTCTAGGTTTGTGAAGCTCTGCAGAGCCGAACGCAGGAACCGGCCATGATCGCCATAATGGTCGAGGAACGCCTGCACATCGCCGTCATGCGTCAGATTGCAGTGACATGAGCCGGTTATGAGCAGTTTTCTTCCCGGGAAGCTGTTCTTCTCCAGAACGAGGATCTTCTTATCCGGCTCGGCAGAGCTAATAGCGCAAAATAGGCCGGCGGGGCCCGCTCCAATGATGATCAGATCGAACTTCAGATCAAACGCCTTGCGTGTTACTTCCGTTCTTTTCAGATCTGCTGGATCGATATTGCTCATCGATGTCTCATCCTATCCATTCCACAACATCCCGGTACCCGGCGCTATTTATATCAGATCTCTTTTTCCGGCGATTGCCTGAATGCTGTCATCACTATTACTATCTCGTGGATGAAAAGCTTGCCATCGCCAGCAGATCTTTAGCAAAAAATTAAATAGTAACAAAGACTTAAATTACTTAATTAAGTTGATGCCGGAAATGAAAAATCGCTCTGTTGGCATATAAATTGTTGGCGATGACAAAACGCTCTGCATATTGAAATTATGAAATTATAAATAATTGTGAGGTTGGAGTTATGGAGGAAGAGGTTCAAGCAACTTTGGGAAGCCCTAAAGGGGCTCTAATGTATCAGGGAATTGTGATAAGGCTCATATCATTAATCATCGACAGCATAATCATCGGCATCATCATCGGCATTCTGGGGAGCATTATCGGCGTCGGCATGATGGAGCGGGGCATGGTGCCGTGGTGGATCGGCGTCCTCTATTTCATAATATACATCGGATATTACACATACCTGGAAGGATCGAGAGGACAGACCATCGGCAAGATGATCACCAAGATCAAAGTTGTCACGGAAGACGGCAAGCCGATCGATATGAACCAGGCCTTTACCAGGAATATTCTGCGGATCATCGACGGGCTGTTCGCTTATCTGATAGGTGCCATCCTTATCTGGCGCTCGGATAAGAAGCAGAGGCTCGGGGACAGCATTGCCAAGACGGTAGTAGTAAAGGCATAAGCATAAAATCTTTTTTTATATTTGGATTCGATGAGCTCAAATAAAGTATTGCAGCGATAATTGGAATAGCCCTCGTGTTTTTGATTTCCTTGAAGGCCGCTCGAGCCCTTCTCCCCTATTCGCTCGCCAAATCACAAATAAAATCACAATATCTATTTATAGTTGCCTTTTAAATAATGTACTCAAATTGCTGTAAATTAATGTCTGAGGTGTGGTTAATGAAAGCGAAATTTGCACTAATCGCAATGCTTCTGCTTGTGGCTCTGGCCTCGGCGAAGCCCGAAGAAGCATCTGTGGGACCGTACAAGGTTTCATTTGATTTAAACACTACAATGAATTACACCGTGACACCGGATTATCAAAAGAATGCAGATAACTCATCATCCGGAACCGTCAGGATACAGTTTGACAATCAGACTCAAGCGCTCATAGGAATAACAAACTTCAACACCTGGCAGTATGCAGGATTCACGCGCTCGGACTATCTCTACATGGATCTGGCCCTAAAAACCGATAAAGACGTTGTCGAGGGAAATGTGACGCAGGGATTGATTGACGGCAAGACCGGCATGATCGTTACTCAGACGCGCCGCCAGCCCAGCGACAACAGTACCTTCGATTCCATGATCGCCGTATATTGGCCGGACAGCAAAGAGATTGAAGGATACGGCATCCCGGTCGCGAAGACCAAGGTCGAGATTCTAGCAAACCTGCCCGGGCTTCTGAGCAAGAGTTTGCTGGAATCGATCCACGTGACGCAATAAACAGGAAAAGATATAGCAGGAAGTAACATATCTTCCATGCTTTTCCTATTTTTGGGCTAGAGATTTTGGTTCAAGTGTATCCGGCCTGCAAAGGGAACGCTCTTCTTTTGGTTTAGTCGTTGTCCGGCGGCAAGTGCGCCAAACTGCGTATCCATGCTATGGCCTGACCTGCTAGCGCCCATCGCAGGAGCCTTCAGGGTCCCTCTCAGGGCCAGTGAACCAGTCCGATCTTTGCTGCCTTCCTGGTGGCATTGCTGGCGCCCGCATTCGGGTCATCATTCCTGAATCGGCTGATGCTCGGTGTAAAGGTGGGACCTGATGCCAGGCCGCCTACTTCCGTGCTGAATGCAGAGTTCAGAAATACCACGGGATCTGTGCCCGAGAGGATGATTGCCTGCGGATTCCCCCAAATGTATCCGGGGTCCATCGGATTTATTATGGACGCATTGGGTATCTGCGCAGCTCCTCGATTCGCACTCAGGGCATCCGCGGGCGATTCTGCAACGGCTGGCACCATTATAGCTATTAGTATTACTCCTATCATTACGCTAAAACCGCTAAAATCTCTCGTCATATAACCTTCACGCTCCTCTACTTTAGCAAATTTTCGATCTTTGACGAAGTGCTTTCAAGACGGATTCCTCATGCAGATCTCTAAGATCTTAATGTCAAATATCTTAACGTTACGACAAATGACGTATAGCTGACTAATTATAAACTTTGTGGTAGGCTGCAAGCGGTCACGACGATGTTAATGCTTAAATATGATCAGAATGTTGTCAAAATCATATTCTGATCGATTGCATGCATGCGAGCGCCTCAAGGTGAACGCACTTCAAGATGTAATGGGGAATGGAAGGGAGCATGAGCCAAGACCAAGACAAGCGGACGAACTATGTAGCGGCTGGAAAACAGGTCGACGATGATGCCGGCTCAATCACGAAGCAAAGAATGATGTGCTCGAAGGCGGGCGATGTCCATCTCTCTGCCGAGGTCATCGACTTTCTTCCCGATGCCATTTTAGCCATAGACGACGGTGGCAGGGTTATCGCCTGGAACCAGGCTATGGAGAAGCTCACCGGGGCGAAGGCTGCGGATATGATCGGCAAAGGCGATTTTGAGTACGCATTGCCGTTTTATGGCCAGAGAAGGCCCATTCTTGCCGATCTGGCGCTCATGCCCGATGAAAAGGTAACGGGAATGTATGATCGCCTGGAGAGGGAAGGAAAGACCCTCATCGCCGAGATCTTCATCCCCACCTTCGGCCCCAGCGGTTCATTTATCTGGGCTAAGGCGACTCCTCTCTACGATTCCACAGGCCGGCTGATGGGAGCCATCGAGTCCATCCGCGACATTACCGGGAAGAAGAGGGCGGAAAGCGCGCTGCAGAGGTCGGAGCAGGAGAAGGCGGCAATTCTGGGCGGCCTGAAGAACGTGGCCGTCGAGTACCTTGATCCGGAGATGCGCATCATATGGCTGAACTATGCCGTGACAAAGCACCTCGGCCTCTCTGAGGAAGAGGTGCGGGGCAGGCACTGCTTCCGGCTCATTCAGGGACTGGACGAACCCTGCCCCGGCTGCACGGCTATTCGAGTTCTGGAGACAGGTCGTTCGCAGGAAGGCGAGCTCGTCACGCCTGACGGCAAGACCTGGATCTCGCACAGCAGCCCGATTTTTTGCGGCGAAGGCAATGAGCGGGTGAGCGGCGTCGTTAATGTAGCGGTGAACATCACTCACCTGAAGCGGGCTGAGGAGAAGCTGGAGAACATCATCGACTTCCTGCCCGATGCCACCTTCGTCATCGACCTGAAAGGGCGGGTCATGGCCTGGAACAGGGCGCTGCAGGATTTGACCGGCGTGAAGTCCGAGGAGATCCTGGGCAAGGACGATTATGAGTATGCCCTTCCATTTTACGGCACACGCCGGCCCATGCTCATCGACCTGGCATTGAGCTTCGATGACGCGGCAGCGGAAAAGTACCCGAGCATTCAGAGAGAGGGCGATACATTAACCACAGAGGTCTTTGTTCCCAAATTCAAAGGAGGCGGAGCAAACCTCTGGGCCAAAGCCACGCCTCTTCGGGATTCTGCGGGGCGGCTCCTCGGCGCCATCGAGTCCGTCCGCGACATGACCAGCCTGCGCAAGGCGGAAAAGACGCTGGAGCGCTCCCAGGCGGAGCTTCGCATCGCCTCCGACATACAGAGAAGCTTCCTGCCGGAGCATATCCCTCCCGTGCGGGGCTTCGATCTGGCGGCCACCAGCATCTCGGCCATGGAGGTTGGCGGCGACTTTTATGATTTTATTCCCGGAAAGGAGCGCATGGGCATGGTCATCGCCGACGTTTCGGGAAAGAGCATCCCTGCCGCCCTCTTTATGGCGCTGTCCCGAACCATCGTGCGGGCCAACGCCACGCACCACGAGAAAGGAACCGAGGTGCTGCAGGACGCCAACGACATGATCGCCGCCGACTCCCGGTCCGGCATGTTCGTGACCCTCTTCTACGGAATCCTTGACGAGCAGACCAAAAGCCTGGTTTACGCCAATGCCGGACACCCGCCGCCGCTTCTCATGCGCAGGGGCGAGGACAGGTTCCGGGCTCTGAAGGTGACGGGAATTGCTCTTGGCGTGGTAGAGGGCATGAAGTACGAGGAGCGGCAGATCGATCTAATGCCGGGAGACATTCTGGTTCTTTACACGGACGGCGTGAATGAGGCCATCAACGACTGTGAGGAGCAGTTTGGCCTGGCCAGGCTCTGCCGGACGGTCCGGGGCTCGCGGGATCTGACGGCCCAGGAAATACTGGACAGTATTCTCCAGGACATTTCTCGGTTTGCCGGAGAACAGGAGCAGTTCGATGATATCACCATGATCGTGGTCAAGGCAAAGTGAAGCCCGATCGATCGGACTCGATTCAGACCCTAAAAAATTTTAAAAATTATAGCGTACTAACCCAAGAAATATATTTAATTACTTTCCCATCAAAAACACGAGTATGAACGCCAGACTTCTCTTGATGTGCATCATGGCGATGTTTGCATTGACATTCACCGCCTGGGCCGACAGCCCAAAAAATATGGAGAATATAAGCATCGGTGCCCTTGTCCCCCTCACCGGAGACTGGGCATCCAGTGGAGAGCAGATCAGGGAGGCTCTGTCCATGGGGTCGGAGGATGTGAACAGATTTCTTGGAGAGATCGGTTCGGATAAGCGGGTGGTCTTGGTTTTGCTAGATACAAAGGACAACCCTGCCACGGCTCTGGAGAGGCTGTCGGCCTTCCATGATCAGGGAATGAAGATCGTCATTGCCGCCGGTTCCAGCCAGGAGCTGCAGGCCATGAAAGATTATGCCGACAGGGAAGGAGTAATTCTGGTTGCCTCAAGCAGCACCGCGCCTTCTCTTGCCATCCCCGGCGACAATATCTACCGCCTGGTGACGGACGATACCCACCAGGGAGAGGTCATGAGCCGGGTCCTGGCGTCAGGCAATATAAGCGCCATAATTCCCATAGCCAGGGACGACGTTTGGGCCGATGATCTGCTCAAGGCCACCGGCAAGGGCTTCTCGGCCGAAAAGGGAACAGCGCTGGACGGCGTCCGATATGCGCCCAACTCCACTGACTATTCTGCAGATGTCCGGGCTCTGAGTGTGAAAGTGAAGGAAGCTGTGGCCCGATATGGCGCGGACAGGGTTGGAGTCTATCTGGTGTCTTTCGAGGAGGGCGACAAGATCATGGCCTTGGCGGCCAAAGATCCGGTCCTGGCCTCGGTGAAGTGGTTCGGCTCGGACGGCATCGCCAAGCAGCCGAGTCTGGTGCAGAACAGCACCGTGGCCGGTTTCGCCGCCAAGACCGAATTCATTGCGCCCATTTACAGCGGCGAAGAGGACCGGCAGCTCTACAAGAACGTGAGCAATTTCATCAAGAAGGCAACGGGCTCGGAGCCGAGCGCTTACGCAGTTGCAGCCTACGACGCCCTCTGGATTGCGACGGAGGCGGAGCTGCTGGCCGGGAACGGCAGCGTTTCGCAGTTGAAAGCAGCTTATGAGCAGATTGCCGACAACTATTGCGGAGCGACGGGCCGAGTCATGCTCAACGAGGCAGGAGACAGGGATTTCGCGGATTACTCTCTGCTGGCGGTAAAAGAGACGGACGGCAAGTATGCCTGGAAGAAAGTGGGGCTGTTTTATGAGGACTTCAGCGGAAGCGGGTTCGAGTGGATAAAATAGAAATAGCAACGGGCGTTTTTTCAACACTTTTTGATCAAATCATTCCAGCGTCTTCCACATCCGCACCGCGTGCTTGCCCCGCCCGTAGTAGTTCCGGACCAGCTCTCGCTCACGGTAGCCGGCCTGGCGATACAGCTCCATCGTCTCCGGCTTCTCCACCGCCGCCTCAAGGCGGACGGCCTTTGCGCCTTCGGCCTTCAACTCCTCCTCCAGAGCCCTGATGAGCGCCCTGGCGATGCCGCGCCTGCGAAAACGGGGATGAACGTCCAGGGTATAGACCGCACCGGCGCTGCCGCTGGCGTAGCCGATGATGAATCCCCTCACCATTTCCGTTGGCTCGCAGGCCACCAGGGCCACGGAGTAGCGGATGAGGTAGGAAAACATTCCGGGCGGAAAAGCGGTCTCTTCCGGGAAGCAGAGATTCTCGATCTGCACCATCTGGGCCAGGTCTTTTTGCTCTGCTCTCCGGATGATCATCTCTTCTCTGCGTCTTTGACCTGTTTCAGAACGTTTTCATAAGCCCCGAAGACCTCGGGAATATCGATGGTCCCCACCACATCCACCACGCCCACGGCAGCGATGGCCCTGCCCTCCACGATGATGGGAGCCACGGAGACGGGAATTCCCCTGTAGGCTCCCTTTTCGGGGACGGTGCGGATGGGCAATCCCTTGCGGATGACCTCCTCCAGGATGGGGCCGCTGTAGCTGCTATCCAGAACCCTGCCCTTCTCCACCCGCACGCCCGGGACGTTTCTGCTGCGCAGCGTCACGGGCAGCCGGATGATCTCATTAAGGGCAAGGGCGAGCGGAGCCAGGTCCTCCGACCCGGCATCCTCAGATATCACAAGTCTGGCCATACTCCTAAATATTGGCTACATTATCAAATAAATCCTGCCCTTCCCGCGTTTTTTGCAGGGACTGTCGAGATTATTGCCGGGCGGATTTTTTGCAATGTTTCAGGCGCTCTTTCGCTTCAGGAGCCTGGCCTGGAAGCCGTGATACTTGGCAAAGCCCTCTGCATCCTTCTGGCTCAATGTCTGGGAGTCGAAGGAGACCATGTCCTGGGAATAAAGCGCATCGGGAGACCGGCGTCCCACAGAGATGGCATTTCCGCAGTAAAGCTTCATCCTGACCGAGCCGTTCATCCTCTTCTGGGATTGGTCCACGAAGGCATTCAGGTCTGCGTAGAACGGGTCCTCCACCAATCCCATGTAGGCCATCTCCGACCAGGCCTCATCCACCATGACCTTGAACTTCAGCTCGAACCGGGACAGGACCAGATGCTCCAGATCCTTATGCGCTGCGAGGAGGATGGTGGCAGCGGGATGCTCGTAATTCTCGCGCGCCTTGAGGCCCAGGACCCTGTCCTCAACCATGTCCGTCCTGCCCACGCCATGCTCGCCTCCCATGCGGTTGAGCTTCTCGATGAGATCGAGTCCGCTCATCATCACGCCGTCCAGGGAGACGGGAATGCCCTCAGCAAAGCCGATCTCCACAATCTGCGCGGCCCTGTCGCTGGAAGGCGTCTTGGTCCAGCCGTAGATCTCCTCGGGCGGCTCGAAGTAGGGGTCCTCCAGCTTTCCGCCCTCAATGGAGCGGGACCAGATGTTCTCGTCGATGGACCAGGGCTTCTCCTTGGTGACCGGCACATCAATGCCGTGCTCGCGAGCATAGTCTATCTCCCACTCGCGGGCCAGATCCAGCTCTCTCATGGGCGCAATGACCCGGCAGTCCGTGGCCCGGAAGATGGCCTCGAAGCGGAGCTGGTCGTTGCCGCGTCCCGTGCAGCCGTGGGCCAGGTTCTTTATGCCCTTCTGCTTGGCGATCTCCGCCGCTTTGCTGGCGATGAGCGGCCTCGCTATGGCCGTTCCCAGCACGTATCCTTCGTAGGAGCCGTTTGCTTTGATGAGCGGGAAGAGGCATGTCCTGACGAATTCCTCTCTCGCGTCGATGGTGTAATGCTCATCAGCCAGCTGCTCGGCCCTGAGATTGCCGCGCTCGATGTCCGATCGCGGCTGACCGACATCCACGAGAACGGTAACAATCTTATCAAATCCATAGCGCTCTCGCAGGAGCGGAATGCATACTGATGTATCCAGGCCACCGGAATAGGCCAGTACAACTTCAGACACTAGATTTCACCTTGAACGCTTTACAGGAGATACGGTCGATTTAACTCTATCTCTTGCTCGTGGCCGATAACTCTATAACTGCTCCGAAAAAAGAGCAAACTCGATGACCCAGTTGATCAAGACGGCCGCCCTCAGTGTGGACTTCGACCGTGACCTGCGGGCATTGCAGGCGCATGGCGCTCTAGCTGCCATGGTCCAGCCCATTTTGAAGATGGTGAACCAGAGGCTGGCTGATGAGAAGCCCGCCCAGCTTCGACTGAAGGATATCGTTGCCAGCACCTGGCTGCCGCCTATCCCCAGCGGGCCTTTCAAGCGATTGATCCTCAATGAGGCGCGAGCGGCCCTTGGCCGTCCCGTGCCCCAGACGGTATCCATCGAGGTCACGCGTCAGTGCGGTGCCAGGTGCGACCACTGCCTGATCCGGGATGGGGAAGGAGAACTGAGCCATGATGAAATCCTGCGCATCATCGACGAGGCCCTGCAGATGGGCGCATGCATCATCACATTTACCGAGGGCGATCCGCTTCTGCGGGAGGATATCTTCGAATTGATCCGCCATGTCGATCCCGAGAAAGCGGTGGTCAACCTCTTCACTCCGGGCCTGGAGATGACCGTGGAAAAAGCGGTCAAGCTCAGAGAGGCCGGGCTCTACAACCTGATCGTGGGCGTCTACAGCCCGGTTCCCGAGGAGCATGACCGGGTGCGCGGCGTTCCGGGTGCCCACGCCAAGGCAGTGGAGGCCATCAAAATCGCCCTTGATACCGGCCTCCTCGTCACCATGTCCTGCCACATCAAAGCCGGACAGGTAGATCGAATAATGGAGCTTTACGAATTCGCTGCGTTGCTTGGTGTGCAAGAGCTGTCCGTCTGGGAGGGCATGCCGAAATCCCCGGAAGAGCGGCTCACTCAGATTGAGCGCGAAAAGATAATCGAGATCTATCGCAAGATCAACTCTACCCCCGGCGGCCCTCGCCTCTTCGCCAATACCTATTTCGAGGGCCAGATGCTGGGCTGCATGGCAGGCAGAAAGTGGATGCACGTGGGCGTGGACGGCGGCGTGCGGGGCTGTCCTTACCTGCAGGAGAGCCTGGCCAATATCCGCGATTCCTCCCTGCAGGAAGCATGGAAGGCCCTGAGGCGATCAGGCAAGTTCAACGACTTCATTTGCAGTTGTCCGGCTCAGGACCTCTTTGTTTGAAGCAGCCAAGGGCTGCTTATTCTCCTTTTAGCGGCATTTGATTCCGGCCGGTAGCAACGAGTCACTCCGTATCTCTTCTCATTTCCTGAGCTTCTCCTGCTCGTTTTCATCTCTCCATCTTCATTCTTCAATCTTTAATCTTCATCTTCCTCCTCTTTTGTTCTTGCTGCAGAAGATTTATAAAGTAACGATTTATTAATAATATTCTTAAGATGGCAATTCTGCTCTCCGAGCCGGGAGGGCCATTCTCGAATATAAGTTACGGAAAATTATTAGTACAGATATGGACTTATTCTCCGTGAGGTAGGACATGGGTTTCTTCAATGGCCTCAAGCGCAGTCTCGGGGCCTGGATCAATAGCATATTCAAGAAGAAGAGGGCCAAGATCGGTCTGTACGGGCCGCCCAATGCCGGCAAGACCACCCTGGCCAACAGAATAGTGCATGACTGGAGCGATGGAGAGAGCTTTGGCAGCGTCTCGCCCGTCCCGCATGAGACCCGTAGGGCCATGCGAAAGGAGGGCGTGGTGATCAATGCCAACGGCTCGAGCATAGAACTGGACATCGTGGACACGCCGGGCATGGCCACCAAGATAGACTTCAAGGAGTTCATGGCCTTCGGGCTCTCCGAGGCGGAAGCCAAGAAGAGGGCGAAGGAGGCCACCGAGGGCGTCATAGAGGCCATCAAATGGCTGGACGACCTGGACGGCGTGCTGTTGGTTATGGATTCTACCGAAGACCCCTACACCCAGGTCAATGTGACGGTTATCGGCAACATGGAAGCCAGAAAGCTGCCGCTTCTTATCGTGGCCAATAAGATGGATCTGCCCAATGCCTCTCCGTCCCGCATCAAGGCCGCCTTTCCCCAGCATGCTATGGTGCCGATCTCGGCCCTGGAAGGATCGAACATAGATGACCTCTACGAAGCGATAGCTCATAATTTCGGGTGATTCTGATGAGAGAAGTGCAGATGGACCTAGTCTCCGGGGAGAAGCTGGAGAACATGACCTCGATGGAGAAGATCAGGCTCATCCTGGATAAGGTCAAAACGGGTCGCATTGTGGTCTTGGAGAGCGGTCTCACTCCGGATGAAGAGGTGCGTCTGATCGAGATGACCATGACCGAGATTCGCGTGGACGAGTTCTCCGGAATTGAGATCGAGAGCTACCCTTCCAAGAAAGAGGGATCGCTCTTCGACAGGCTCTTTGGGAGAAGCATCAAGGGAAGACTGACCGTCATCGGCCCCGCCAACCAGCTGCGCACTATTGAGAAGGATAAATACCAGATCAGCACCAAGGTCTCCGTGGGAGATTAAGCAGGGGATAGATGCCTCATATCTGCACTCGCTGCAATAACATCTTCGAGTCCGGGGAGGATATCCTGAAGGGCTGTCCCGTCTGCGGCTGGAAGAAGTTCATGTTTGTGCGAAAGAAGCCTGAGAAAGACGGTAACGCCTCATCCGCTGAGGCGGAGCAGATCATAACCAGAGCCATGGGCGTGCGGGTGCCTCCCAAGAAAGTGCAGAGAGAAGAATACGAGGTTCAGAGAGTCGAGAGAGCGCCTCTCTCCGTTCGCGCACCTGTGCCAACCTATCCCCAGGACCGGCAAGATCCGGCCCCACAGAGTGCGGCAGATCGGCCTGATGCAAATGCTCTGCAAGCGGACATTTTGCAAAGCGTCGCTGTTGCTCAATGCGATCCATATGACGCATCTCATGCCGTCAAGCGCATTGAGACGCAACCTGCGCCGGAGGTAGAACCGGTAGATGAAAATAAGCTGGAGAGCATCAAGATAACCGGGCCAGGAACTTATGAATTGAATTTGCCTTCCCTCTTCGAAAGGGACGAGTTGATCATGGCTGTGAAGGAAGGAACCTATTTTATAGATCTCTCGTCCGCCTTCCGAAAGGGTAAGAAGGATTGATCTGATCAATCATCGGTCAATCCCGCACTATTTTGATATTTATCTCCTTCCAGTCCGCATTTACGCCACGCAGGGATTCGGCCATGGCGATAGCGACGTTGCCCATGAACTCCTGGGTGAAGGCATTTAATGCAATGTCTTTGTCATCAACCTTCAGCTCTACCGGCATTTTATTCCCTCTTTGGTCATAGATTTTTCAGTGGATTTTCCGATTCTGTTTGTGAGCTATTGAGTCGACTGGAATTCTACCAAACCACTACCTGACCCGACATTCGGCTTTAGGCTCCGCCGAATATTGCGATTGGGGGAGTGTAGACTGAGGCATTAGCGGCTATTGCTTGGGGCAATGTGAAGACGGTTCCGGCAACGCCTGTGACATTTGTGTTCTTAACCGCAAACATGGGGGTAACGGTTATGGGGGATGCGCCCTTGATTGAAGTCGCTGCCACATTTGCCTCGGCCTTTTTTCCCAGGGTGCTGAGATCCAGTACGTTGCTGTTCACTTTGCCGCCCAATGCCGTTGGTGCAATGGTCGGCATGGTTGGGGATAGTTGCGGCAACGCAATAGGCTGCTGCTGCGTAGTCTTTTTATTTAAAGTGCTCAATTCAAGAACACCTGCAGCGCTGGCTGAAACCACGACGCCTGCCAGGAGCATAGAAACTACAAACACTGTGAGAATCAACTTCATTTATGAACCTCCATTCTCTAAGGGTCTCTGATTAACCCCTTTTTTCTCGTACTTGAGCTTTAACCATTTATTCCTTTTGCTGATATTCAATGAGATTCCCATGCAAGCCCATGATTGTTGCATGGCAATTGATATGATTGGAGATGATCGAATTCACATGGGAACATCTCGTGTGCACTGATATCTTGCGGAATAACTTGCACTAAGTGACATCAATGTCTCATAGCTGTCGAAGTCTTTCAGAAATTTATATATTCTTGCTGATACAATTATGTATCTTTTTTTACATTAAAAGCTTAATTTAAGATACATAATTAATTTGAGTCCTATGTCCAGCAATATCCAGATATATAACAGATACAAGTTCTAGATTAATAAATTACTTAATTAAAAACGAAAAATTGATATAGTAAAGAGATGTAAAATGAATTGGCGAAGAAAATCATGGAAAGAGTCCATGAATGTTCTTTCCACACCCCCGATGTCTTCGCCTTCTCTATTTATGTCTATCAAGCAACCGAAATCAAATTCGAGATGATGCTTCTATTGCCAACCCGATAGCCGTCTTGCAGCTGGTCAAGGGACAATCGTAAATGCTACAGAAATCGTTTTTTGAATCGCGTAGATCACTCTCTGTGACATGCTGCAATCTGCCCCAAAAAAATAGAGAGCTCAAGTAGACTTCAAGAATTTATTCAGGTTATCTGCGAATTTGTCGCACGAACCGCTTGAGCAGGGACTGTTGACAGAACTGGCAACGCTTGGGCTGCTAATAGTTGGTTCTTTCATGCAATCTCCTTCGAAGCATGGTGTTCTGATTGCGGGCTCATTTCTGAAGAGAATTTTCCTGTTGATCTCGAAAGATCCCAGATATTCCTCGTGCTCTTTGAGGCTCTTTTGGCCTGGAATCGTCTGTTTGGCGTCGATGAGATAGAATCCCGTGAAGTTGTCCGCCGTCTTGAACTCTGCCGTCTTCTTTTGAGATCCAGTCTGGTGCAGGTCAAAACTCTGGCTCTTGAACTCCATCTGCTGAACGTCATAGCTCTCCAGCACTTTTGCTCCGACTCCGCCGAAGATCGCTGAACTCTTGAAGCTCTCTGTTCCAATAAGAGCGTCTCCAAAATTCACGGCGTTATAGTTGTCAACCGCATCCTGTTCCTCGAAGTTGGGGTTTTTGCCCCTGGACCGGTCCACCATGTACTCATTCTTAACCAGGGCATCCACGCTGCCGCTGAAGAGGACGTTCTTGTTGGACATCATGCCTGAATTCAAGGATCGCACATTTTTGTCAAGCTGGAACATGCCGGTTCCGCTAATTGCAGTCTCTGAGGCGTAATCCAGGCTCTGCACCACGAACAGACCCTTTGCGGATTCGGATTTACAGCACCTGCCCGATGCATCCGCGGTGAATTCGTACGCTCCTGCCTCAGCGTCTACACTCGGGCAGACGGCAAGCTTCAGCGAACGTGTGCTTCCGGAAGGAATCTGCAGGCTCTCGGATGTCCAGCTGAACCATTCCAGCGGGCAGCTCTTCGAGCTTACGCCAATATCTGCTTGCAGGGTAGATGAGCCGCTATTTTTCACGCTGACCAGGAACTCGATGGTCCTTCCCTGGGTCACGTATTTTGCATCCTTTGCCTCCTTTGAATTCGGGTTTTGCGTTGGCCCTAAAATATCAACGCTTACCTTAAAACATTCCTTTGGTGCCGGGCAAGGGCTGGGAGGGTAAAGTGACAGTACATCCGGCTCAGATGGTAGGATGCCGTTCATGGCGGTATTTGATCCTCCTCCGGGGTCTTCCACAGTGGCCGAGGCCTGATGATAGGCCATAAGTATCAGTATCAACAAAAATCTCTTCATACTAACCCCCATAAAATAAAAAAAAAGCTGCCGGGCTGAATCAGCCTAGCAGTCTATGCCTTCACACGGTGCGCGAATCCTCTCAGGTACTGGATTCTCATGGAACTTTATGGTCTTCTCGGCCTCGAACGTTCCTGTGAACATCTCGTGAGCCTTGATGTCCTTGTAGAATATCTTGTGCCATGTGGCGTCGGTGCCCCATGTGCCGTTGAAGCTGTTCTTGGTCTCAATGCCGATCAGATGGGACGGGATATAGACGCCGTCGTCTGAGGTCATGAGCTCCCCAACTTCGGTGGTGTTTCTGCCTGCATCCTTGAGCTTGCCGATGAGATTCTCCGGGCTGACATTCCTTGGCTGATATGGTGTGGTCGAAGCGTAGAATGAGGTTTCATCCTTTTCCATCTCATTCACGGAGAACATCTCCTGAACATCTGCGCCGATTCCGCCGTAGAATGCCTTGGAGTGTATGTACTTCCCGCCGGTAAGAGGCGTTTCACCGGAATAAGTCATCTTAGTTGTCTCGAAGAGATTCAAGCCTGACTCATTGCCTCCATTGACCGTGCTCACGTTCCTCTTGAGCTTGTCTGGATTCTGTGAGTAAGCATGCTCTGAATCAAGCTCCAGGTCGCCGTCTCCGGCCATGGTGTTATAGTATTCGAGAGCGATTTTCTTGTCGATAATGGATGTGCTGACGTCAACCACTCCCGATCCAGCTACCTTCTGATTTTCACAAAACTGCTCATACTGCACTGGCGGTACCACTGGTGGGTTCGCCAGCACAGTGCCGCAACCCCCTATCATGGCGATTGCTAACATTACTACTAATACTCCCTTCATTTTCTTTTTTCGCCCCCTTTTTCAAAGTGGTTAATTTTAAGCCAATTCGCTTGTTCTGCGAGATTTAGCCTTTAAGCAATCTGTTACATTTATATTATATAAATTTATCCTTTTAAAATTCAAATAAAAAACCGGATATTCTTGGAAGCAGGGACATTTTGGGTTTTTTTTAGCAATATTTCATCAATCTTTATCGTTAGGCGGTCTCAACTCGCGGGATTCGGCAAAGCAGAGCCTGCCGCTGGAGCTTCCTTTGCCTGCTCGTCAATCCTGCGGGTTAAATACGATGACACCTAAAGAATCTATTATGTCTTCTTGCCTGGAGCATCCTCTCCTCAAGCCGGGGTGCGTTGAGAAGCGACTCTTCCAGTTAGACCTGGCAGCGAATGCCCTCAAGGCCTCCAGCCTGATCGTTGTTCCCACCGGCCTTGGCAAGACGGTCATCGCCCTCATGGTACTTCTGGCCAGGCTGGAAAAGGGCAAGGTCCTGTTTCTGGCTCCCACCAAGCCGCTGGTGGAGCAGCATGCGACATTCCTGGCCCGTGTCTTGAAAGACGAGTCTCTGGTAACGATGATGACCGGGGAGACGCCCCCGGAAAAGCGAGCCGCGTCCTTTGAAAGAGCCCGGATCGTAACATCCACGCCGCAGGTAATCGAGAACGATCTCCTCTCCCGCCGCATAGATCTCAAGAATGTGTCGCTGGTGATATTCGATGAGGCTCACCGTGCCACGGGAAATTATGCTTACGTTTACATCGCAGAGCGTTATATGCGGGAGGGAGCCGATCCACTGGTCCTGGGCATCACGGCCAGCCCGGGGAGCCAGAGCGAAAAGATCGCCGAAATCTGCACCAACCTCGGCATCAAGAAGATTCAGACCAGGACGGAGAACGATCCCGATGTTGCGCCGTTTGTGCATCAGCGAGAGATAGAATGGGTGAAGGTCATCGTTCCCGAGGAACTTCTCAAGATTCGCACGGAGATAGAGGACATCCTGAAGAGCAGGATCGACGACCTCAATCTGCTCGGCGTCAGCCCGGCCAGGATCGACCCGCGCGCCTCGAAGAAGGAACTCCTGGGGTTGCAGGCCGTCCTCATGTCCTCGGCCAAGAGACAGGCAGATGCAGCGACCTTTAAGGGGATCTCCGTGATGGCAGAGATTCTCAAACTGCAGCATGCCGTTGAACTGGCCGAGACGCAGGGGAATGAGGCCTTGCTTAGGTATTTTCAGAGGCTGCAGGGAGAGGCCCTCTCCCGGAGCGGCTCCAAAGCCTCCCGGCGAATCATGCAGGACCCCAGGTTCAGGCAGGCCATGAATGCTCTGCAAGAGACAAAAGTCGAGCATCCCAAGCCTGCCGCAGTCCGAAAGATCCTGCAAGATCAGATCAGTGCCAAGCCCGATTCACGCATAATGGTCTTCACCAATTATCGGGATACCGCCTCGTCGCTGCTCAAGTACCTGAAAGACGATCCCGCCATCAAGGCCGTCCGGTTTGTGGGCCAGTCCAGCCGCGAGGAGGATCTCGGACTGAGCCAGAAGAAGCAGGCAGAGATCTTGCAGAAGTTCAGGGCAGGCGAGTTCAATGTGCTCATCGCGACATCGGTCGGTGAAGAGGGGATCGACATCCCCTCCACGGACCTGGTTCTGTTCTACGAGCCGGTTCCCTCCGAAATTCGCAGCATCCAGCGCAAGGGCCGCACCGGCAGGGCAAGAGCCGGAAGGGTGGTGGTGCTGATGGCCAAGGGCACTCGCGATGAGGCGTACTACTGGATATCCGATCGTAAAGAGAAGACGATGCAAAAGCAGATGCGGGGCTTGAGCGGCGATTCGACCAGGGAATTTCTTCCTCGCCAGATGCAGGCTCAAATCACGGACGTGGCTGAAGGTACCGGCGTGATCACCTCTGAAAACGCTCCGGAAAGCGCACCTTCAAGCAGTCCTGCAAGCATTCTTCAAGGCGTTCCTTCAGGCATTTTTGCCGGTGCCTCAGATGATGATATGAAAAGCGCCGTCATGGAGCAGGCGAGCGCCCACTTTGCAGGCGTTTATGTGGACCCGCGAGAGCGGGAGATGGGCAAGATCCTGGAGGCTCGCGGCCTGGCGGTCACGCTGAAGAACCTGGCAGTGGGCGACTATGTGGTCAGCGACCGCGTGGCCATTGAGCGCAAGACTGCTCGGGATTTCGTCTCTTCCATCATCGATCCCGAGAGAAATCTGTTCCGGCAGCTCTCCGATCTGAAAAATGCTTACGATCGCCCGGTTCTGATCCTGGAAGGCAGGGATCTGTACACCCGGCAGGTGAATCCCAGCTCGATTCTGGGAGCACTGGCGTCGGTGGCTGTGGACTATGGTATCCCGATCATCCCCACCGAAGATCAGGAGGACACGGCATCGGTTATCGCAACGCTTGCGGATCGCGAGCGAAAAGAAGGCCGGGAACCGAAAGTGCACGGCCACAAGACCGCCCGCACGCTTGAGGAGCAGCAGGAATACCTGATCTCCTCCATCCCCAGCGTCGGGTCGACGGTGGCCAGGAACCTGCTCCGCCACTTCGGATCCGTCGAGAAGATCATGACCGCATCGGCTCAGGAGCTACAGCAGGTGGATTTGGTGGGTCCGAAAACGGCAGAGAGGATTCGGGAGCTGGTGGGCGGAGCGTACAAGGGATGAGAGGCCGGAATTTGCGTCTTCGGAGCGCTTCGTCTCTGATATTCCGCCTTTGCCTCCGGTCAAGAGAGCAGGGCTAGAGATGAGTTGATATCCTATCCTCCGTCATCGATCTGTCTGCGTATCCGATAAACTTGTAGATGATTGTGCCATTCTTGAAGAGGATCAGCGTAGGCGTTCTTGTGACGCTGAACTTTTTCATGGAGACCGGATTATCGTAGATGTTGAGCTTGCCGAATGCGACTTTGCCTTTGAGATCCCTGGCTATTTCGTCCATGGTCACATTCATGAGTACGCAGGGATAGCATCTCGGCTCCCAGAAATCGATGAAAAGCGGCGAATAGAGCTTCAGCATTGAGTCGATGTTGCTGTCGTTTATGGTGAGCGGGGAATCTGGAAATGAGGCCGGGGAGCGATTGAGGCTGGCGTTTGATGGAGTAGATTCTGCGGCTTGCACTGGGGCGGCGGTCGCTGAGATGGCGAATGCAAGCAAGAGCACCAGGCTCAGAGCAAGAAGCGGCAGCATGTTCCGCGGTCCCTCCAATCTTGGCTCTCCTGCAAATAACTCCCTCGTATCCTGTCTATTCCTGGTCGATAATCTTGGGGTCAATCCAATCAGGGTCAATCCCCCTGCGAACCATCCCCTGGACAATAATCTTTCAGACTTGCTTCCAGAACCCGCCATCGCCGTCATCACCGAATCTTTCTAAGAATAATGGGTCAATGATAATTAAATCTTTTCCAGATTAAAGATCCTTGCATAATTATATATTGTGACCGCTTATGATTATCTCGGAGAGGCTCTCCGGGACCGAAAGGTATATCAAATAGCTGCCCCTTTTATAAAAGGCTGCATAAGCGTCGCTTCAATTGAGTTTGATGGGATGTTTGTAGCAAGGATCGATTCATGGAATCGATGCCAAAGGTAAGTGAAATAAATGGAGAGATACGGAAGCGGAAGCAGAGGCGGCTTCAACAGAGGCCCAAGAGAGATGCACGATGCGACCTGTGCAGAGTGCGGAAAGACATGTCAAGTTCCCTTCAAGCCCGATGGCTCCAGGCCGGTTTATTGCAGCGATTGCTACCAGAAGCATAAGCCAGCCAGGCCGCCCAGAAGATACTAAACCGAAAAACCGCTTCATGCGGTTTTCATTATCCCAGATTCGGATAGTAATTCTAGCTGGATAGTTGGGGCAGGGCGACTTGTTGGCCCTGCAGGACTTTATTTTTCTTGCGGATTTTACTTCATAATCTTCTATGATCGTTGAGCCTTCATTATTTGATATTTTCATGAAATGCATCGCTAGATAGTGATTATTATCTTCCGGGCATGAGTCTTTGAATCAATGGTGTTCCGCAGCAAGTTTGATGCATTATAGAACAATATCTGTAACATCCGGCTAAAATCTCAACGCAAAAGAAAATAGGCAAGCTCAGGGTTGGCCTGCAGATCCACGCGAATTTAGGCAATTTATTTAAGTGCTTATCTGATCTGCGCCGAATCCCTTCTTCACCAAGATCTCTTTTATCCTTTGAATATGGTTGCCTTGCAGCTCAATCAGGCTCTCTTTCACGGTGCCGCCGCAGGCCAGTTTGGACTTAAGATGTGTGCACAGCTCCTGCAGATCGATCTCATGGGGATCGATCCCCTGGATGACTGTCACCTCTTTCCCGTACCTGCGTTTCTGGACTTTTACCGCGATCCTCTGCTGCTCCTTGGCAACCTCCTCGCAGATGCAAAGCTCCTTGGGAAGGCCGCAGACGGTACACATTTGAGAACTCATTTGGTGGCAGTTACCTCCGCAAATATACCATCAATAAAGCTGATTATGCTATTAAAATCTGATGGTGAGTCGCCGAAGTCATTTTGCCCCTCGACCGCGGCGACCCCGCCTTAATTCACCATATTTTCGCAGGATTACTTCCGCCAGGAAGACAACCAGGGCGAGGAGCAGCAATAAGTCTCTTCGAGAGACTCTCTCCTGCACTGTTCTCTGGCTGAGCCTGCCGGCTTCCGCAACCAGGCTATGTTTGGCCTCTTCCTCCGTGAAGACCTTTCCGCCGCTGGCCATGATCAGCTTGGAGAGATCGGGATTAAAGCCGATGTCCCTGTACTCCAGCGGATAGTTGACCGCCACTCCCACCGGGCCGACGTAGTAGATGCCCGTGCTGTTGGGCGTGATGGTTGCAGTATAGCGATTGTCGCCCACCTTTTCCACATCGGCTCCGGCGATATCCGGCCGGGCGCTGCCCGTGATGGTGATCTGCAGGGGCGTTCCCTGCCAGCCGTCCTCCGCTTCAACGCGATCCTTCTCGGAGCGCGGGTCTCCCACGGCCCAGTTGACCATGGACGATATCAGCTGAGAGGTTGGCTTCTCGTACAGCTTTCCCGCCCAGGCGCTGCCGTCGTCCGTGGAGAAGGCCGCCACTCTGCCAAGGCCGAAGCGCCAGGTCGTCAGAACGGGCTTGCCGTCGGTCATGGCCACCAGCCGCTGGCTCCCCGGTTTGGGCGTGACATCGTTGAATCCGGTGATGGTGGCATTCAGCTCCAGGTCGGAGGTGATGTAATGGTTCTTATTGACAACAGCTATCGGAAAGCCGGAGAGCGAAGGCTCCTCGGGAGGCTTTTCTTCCTGTGGCTGGGATACTTTGGTGGTAATCGAATCCGGATAGACGAATGATGCAAATTCCACACCGGTCTCGCTGGCCAGATCGTCCAGGTTTCCGGTCTTTCCCGGGATGGCCTGCACCTGAATCAGTCTGGTAGTGGTGTTCATCTCTTTGAGAAGGACGGCGGAGTGTTTGAGCACATCCTCATAGTTCCAGAGATTGCCGTCCGAGAGCACCATCAGCTCACCCTTGCCGCCGCTGACGTTGAGCATATCCCAGGCCAGCAGCAGGCCGTTATCCAGGTAACTGTTCTCCGTGCCCGTGGGCGAGAGGGCGGTGATCCTCTCCTCCAGGACGCTCCGGCCCCGGGAAAGTGGAATGGGGTCCAAGACATCGTAGGCCTTGGTGCCGAAGACCACCAGGCCCACCTTGTAGTCCTGGAAGTCCGGAGACTTGAGCAGCTCCACCGCCAGGGCCTTCTCGTAATCCAGGAGCGGTGTGCCGTCCCTGGTACGCGTGGAGAGCAGGCTGAAGGATATATCGAGCACCAGGATCACGGTCTTTCCGCCCTCGAAGCTGCTGGGAGAGGAGACCACGGGCAGGTACCTCTCCAGGCTGGAGTTGCGGTAGCTATCCAGGTCATAGGAATCCTGGCCGCCCACTGCGACCAGCCCGCCCCCGTCGCGCACATAGTTTTCCAGGACATTGAGCCTGGCGCTGTACCTTTGGTCATCGAGCACAACGGCCTTGAAGCTCGTCAGATCGGCGGGCAATTCGGGAGCCAGCGTGAGCTTGTAAAGATCGGTCAGGTCAGTGGCCAGAGGCGAATTGCTCTCCGAGACCAGCAGGACCTCGGGTTTCGGCACAACATAAACCGCCTTCTGGTAATTGTTGTTCACAGGCTGGATGTCCGGAGCGATCGTGGCGCGCAGGATGTGGTTTCCCGTCTCCAGGAAGGCATGAGAGATCTTGATGGATGCACTGCCGTTGGCATCCAGTTTGTCGCTGTAGATGAGCTTCTCGTCCGCAAAGACCGAGAGCGGCCCCTGGTAGCGGCTGGCGGAACGAACCATCACTGTGAAAGGGAAGTCTCCGCCCAGGACAGCAGTGTTCGTGCCTGAGATCTCGACGCCGGAATCATCCTTCACCGGCGCGAGGGATATGGCAAAGGTCGTCGTATTCGCGGCCTTGGCCAGAGCCAGGGCATCGGCCAATGGCCGGCCGCTGTTGCTGTAGCCGTCCGAGACCAGCACCAGGCTATTGCCGGCCAGAGCGTACTGAATGATCTTGTCACCCAGGGGAGTCGAATCTCCGGTGAAAGAACGCACCTGGGCCCTGGCATTATCCGCCACCCGCGCCGCGACATCCGGGTCGAAGACCTGCATGGACCCGGTCCTGTCGTCCAGAACGATTATGCTCGGTCTCTCCGATTGGGTGGTATGCGTCTGCACAAAATACGGATTGGCGGCAGCGGCGATGATCAGGCAGAAAACAACCAGCCGGCTGGCGGCAAGGAGCTTGTTCTTGGACCTGGCGCGGATAAACAGCGTCCCCAGGATCAGGAGAACAGGAATGGCATAGAGCAGCTGTGGAGTGGCAAAGTACAGATCCAGGATCATGTCTCCCGCCTCCAGCGCAGGATGGCCAGCTCGAGCAGGATGGCCAGGGCCGCCAGGGCAATCACCCAATTGGAGATGTCCTTTTCCACAATCGTCTCCCGGCTGCCCTCCTGAAACTCTCCGGCCTGAACGCTGCCGCTGCGGCTGAGGGAGGACTCCCTGGCATTATACATATTTGCCGCCAGCGCCTCTCCCCGATAACGGTAGATTCCGACCTCGTCCAGAAGCAGATTGGAGGTAGCAACCGTGCTCGACGGTGTCTCGACGCTCACCGCGTCGCCCAGGGGAATCATCTCTCCTGTTTTGCGGTTGGCCTGGCCGATGTCCGGAACTCCCGTGATCCAGTTAGTCATCTGGTACCAGAATATGGGGTACTCGGGCCGCGAGTAGAAGTCCGAATCCTTCTCCAGGCCGTCGTAGATGACGGTGCCTCTTCCCAGCCGCCAGTAGGAGAGGACGGGAACGCCATTGGCCTCAACCATGGTGGTGGAGCCCCTGCGTGCGGCGGCCTCCAGATAGCTGAAAAGTCCTATCTCATCGAAATGTATACCGTCGGCGAACCCGGCGTTTCGCACCCACAGGCTCGCGGGCCCCTGCGCCACGCTCGCCACCCGCACCGGCAGGTACTCGGGGCTCTCCAGATCCATGGCGATGTAAATCACCCTGCCGCCGCCATCGATGTAGCGGTTGAGCTTGCCGTCCAGCGAGGCATTCCTTCCCACCACGACCAGGTCGAAGTTTGCATAGTCGCCGGAGGTCTCGACCAACACGTTGGGCAGAGAGCGCAGAGCCGCCAGGGCCGGCCCGACCTCGCCCTGGCATAGTACTCTCTTCTCGCCCATGTCCGGCACGTAAACGAAGGCATGATTGTCCCAGGCGATGGCGTCCTGCAGATCGAGCGAGATCTGGTTTACACCCGGGTAGGCGGTGAAAGAGAGATAGTAGTCGCCGCCTGCGGCTATGCTTGCCATCCGGCTGCTGGACCCGCCCGGCCCTTGAATTACGATGGGAACCGATCTGGCCGGTCCGAAGTTGTGCACCTGCGCGGTGTGGTTGACGTAGCCGGGTCCCTGCACATCCCAGCCGTCCACCAGGGCAACATTATCTCCTCCCCGGCGCGAATCGGCGAAGACGATACCAACTTTTCCGTCGGCCTGCAGGACTTTTCGCGTGGCCTCGGGATCGTCGCCCGTCCAGCTGATGAAGTCCGAGGCCACCAGGATGTTGCCGCCATCCGGGGCGAGCAGGTTGCTGGCCAGGACCATGCCGCTGGATAGATCCGCGGAGACGGCTTTGGGCTCAAGACCGGCCAGCGCGTCCCTGGCCTCGGCGCTGCTGCCTCCCTGCAAAACCGTGATGGGAACGCTCTCCGCCAGGACGATGCTGATCCTCTCGTAGCGGTCGAGGAACGGGTTCACCAGGGCTTTGGCTGTGGCCATGCTGTCCTGCATGCTCGCCGAGCCGTCCAGGACCACCACCAGATGGCTGCTGGCCACCCCTTCCTCGGTGGTGTAGGGTCCGGCTGCGGCCACTGATAGCGAGCAGAGGACCAGAAGCTGCACCCAGAAGAGCGGATCGTAGATCAGGCGGCTCAGGACGGCAGAGCGCTCCGCCTCACCTTCCCGCAGGAACATGGTGGAAGAGAAGATGATCTCTTTCGGCTTTGGCCGAATGAGGTAGATGATGATCAGCGGGATTATACTCAAGAGACCCAAGAGGGCGAGTGGATTCCTGAACGGCATTGCAGTATCCTACTTTAGTTTAAGAACTATGAAAAGGTTTGCGCAGGCCATAAATATAATCCGGCCCAATAAGCAAGTGCATCTTTCCTAAAATGAGGTATCAGGTTATGGTCAGCGCCATGGAACTTTACATGTTGCTGCCTAAGACCAACTGCAAGAAGTGCGGGCTTCCCACCTGCATGGCATTTGCCGTTGGCCTGCTGGGCAGAGAAAAGAAGATTGAGGAGTGCACGCCACTCATCGAGGAGAAGAAGTACGAGGCCAAGCTCAAGAAACTGAGAGAGGTGATGGCGCCCCTGGAGAAGGCCTCGGAGACCGGCCTGATCGTTCATCCCGAGAAGTGCTACGGCTGCGGCAACTGCGTCGTGGCCTGTCCCGTCAACGTTGCCGCGGAGCCGACTAGATGCGCCGTGGGTCTGGGCCCGCAGGGCGAGAAGGTCATCCTGCGCGTGGAAGACGGTGTGGTAGTGTGCAATAACTTGAAAGAATGCCGGCGCTTCGGGCCGAACAAGATCCTGTGCAATGCCTGCACTGTGACCTGTCCGAGCAAGGCCATAGAGTTCGTTTAGGCAAGAGCGGATGGTGAAATAAAATGGCGATTTGCACAGGCTGCTCACTTCTCTGTGAGGATATCGAAGCGACAGTAAAGGACGGCGGCGTTACCGGCGTTCGGAACCTCTGCCGCAAAGGGAACGGGCACTATCAGGCTCTCAAGACCGACCGAACAAAGCCGATGATCGACGGAAAAGAGGTGACACTGGACCTGGCCATCAGCAAGGCGGCACAGATCCTGAAGAGCGCCAAGAATCCACTGCTCTGCGGCTGGTCCAATGTTACTCTGGAGGCTCAGGCGGCGGGCATTCTTCTGGCAAAGAAGCTCGGCGCGACCATGAGCGACACCTCGCCCTCCTGCCAGGAAGACCTGATGGAGCGGATCATGGCCGGAAAGATCCCCACCTGCACTCTGGATGATGTTCGCAACTTCGCCGACACATCCGTCTTCTGGGGTTCCGATCCGTCCAACAGCCATCCCCGCCATCTCTCCCGCTTCTCCTACTATCCGCGCGGCGAGAAGAGGCAGAAGAGCTACGAGGAAGAGCGGATCTGCATCGCCGTGGACGTGAGAAAGTCTGCGACGGCAAAACTGTGCAGCAACTACTACTTCCGCCAGCCGCCGGGCGGCGATGCCGAGTTCCTGGAAGCGATCCTGACCGTGCTGGATGGAAAGATCCCCAAGGTCGGGGACAGGAAGCGCATGATCGAGCTTGGCACGCTGCTGAGCAAGACCGAGTACGGCGTTATCTTCCCCGGTCCCGGCATGCTCCTCGCGCTGCAGGGAAAGATGGACCTCTTCGAGAGGCTGGTGGCCAGGCTGAATGAGATCACCAAGTTCAAGGTTATTCCCATGCTGGAGCACTGCAATACGCGCGGCTACTACCAGCTCATGCGAGAGCAGACCGGATTCATAAACGGCGTCTCCTTCCGGGAAGGTGCGCCGGTGCACGGGCCCGAGCAGAGCCTGGTCGCCGCGGCGAATAGCTGCGACGCGGTCCTCGCCATCGGCTCCGATCAGCTGGCGGAGCTTCCCCCGGCCACGGCTCGCGCCCTGGCCAAAGTCCCGCTCATCGCCGTCGATCCGCACCGGTCCATGACCACGGATGCGGCTCAGGTGGTCATTCCCTCTGCAATGTCGGGCCTGGAGGTGGGAGGCACGGCTCTGCGCATGGACGGAGTGAAGATAGCAATCGATCCCCTCGTCAGGGCGGGCAAGCCCGACCTGCTCCCGGACGAACAGATACTGGCGAGAATAATGGAGGCGATCTAAATGGAGAGCACAGTTGCGATTGTAACCTTCCGCGACATCTTCCAGGACGAGGCGGGAAAGAAGAGCAAGTTCGCGGACGAGTTTCGCAATCTTGCTGCCCAGGTGCTGCTGGACAAGCAGGACATGTCAAGGCTCGGCTTGAAGGACGGTCAGAAGGTTCTGGTCAAGAATGATATGGGCAGCGTGGTCGTGGCAGCTAGGACCTCGGACGACGATCCGCATTCGGGACTGGCCTGGATGACGGTCAGTCCCTGGTCCAATCAACTGCTGGCCCAGGACTTCTGCAGCCAAGAAAAGCCCTGGACGGGCATCATGGCCACCCTCTCGCTCACGGAGGAGAGCGTCACCCAAATATCTGAGATCGTGCAGAGGATGCGATCCTGAAAGAATCAAGGAAACAGAAGAAATCTGAACAATCAGAAGAAAGCCAGAGGATAAAATGAATCTCATCTCGTTCGCCGATCTCTCCAAAGAGGACGTCATCCGCCTGCTCGACAGCGCCGAGGCCTTCCGGGTCCGGCGCGGCCATCACGGCGAGCCGCTGCAGGGCAAGAGCCTGGCCATGATCTTTGAGAAGCCGTCCACGCGCACGCGCGTCTCCCTGGAGGTCGCGGCGTCGGAGCTGGGCTGCCACCCGCTGTACCTGTCTGCGGGCGAGCTGCAGCTGGGCCGCGGAGAAACGGTGGCCGACACGGCGCGCGTGCTATCGCGCTACGTGCACGGCATCACCGCCCGCGTCTTTTCCCACAACACCGTGGTCCAGCTGGCCAGGCACGCCAGCGTGCCGGTGGTCAACGCTCTCTCCGACTGGGAGCATCCGCTGCAGATCCTGGCGGACCTGCAGACCATGCGCCAGCGCTTTCCCCGGCTGGAGGGCCTGCGAGTGGGCTGGATCGGCGACGGGAACAACGTCTGCAACTCTCTTATTCTGGCTTCGGCAATTCTGGACATGGAGATCACCGTCGCCTCGCCGGAAGGCTACCAGCCAAAGGCCCAAATATTAGAAGAGGCGAAGAAGCTGGGAGGCCGGCCCAAAGTCGTTGCCGAGCCTGCCGATGCGGCCAGGGATGCCAACGTCCTGGTAACGGACACCTGGGTCTCCATGGGAGATGAGGCCGAGGAGGCAGAGCGCCTCCGGGTCTTCGGAAAGTACCAGGTGAATGCCGATCTGCTCGGTCTTGCCGCTGAGGACGCCATCGCCCTGCACTGCCTGCCCGCTCACCGCGGCCAGGAGATCACGGATGAGGTGATGGACGGGCCGCAAAGCGCGGTCTTCGATGAGGCGGAGAACCGGATGCACACCAGCAAAGCGGTCATGGCCTGGCTGATGGGCCAGAAGCAGGAATAAGAACGAACACAAGCGGGGGTTGCCAAGTGGTTAAAGGCGCAGGGCTTAGGACCCTGTCACGAAGGTGTTCGCGGGTTCGACTCCCGTCCCCCGCATAAAACCTTTTTACTGATATCTGTTTTCTTATTTGACTGCCTTTATTAGACTTTTGTCGCGATCATATAAATCTTTGCGGGTCCATTTCAAGGGACCCTGTAGCTAAACTCCATTCATTATTTAGCCTGAAGCCTATGCCAAATCTATGATTTTGATGAAATCTCTTTGGCAATGTATTATTCCCGCGAGTTGTTTGAAGCTCTGCTATGGGCCTGTAATTGCTTTAGGTGCCATTTAATCATAGATCTATTATGTTACAATTATATAATATGTTGGAGCTTGCAGGAAGAGTATATGGCATCGTAAAGGATTTGATCGCGATAAATGGGATTAAAATTACGAATCAGATAGGAGAGTAGCTTTGTATCTGTAAGCGGTGCATATAAAATGGTACACAAAAATCTCTATCATTATATAAATCTTAAAAGCAAATAATTATTTGATGCTTGCTTTAGTTGATCTGCTACTACCGTTTCGGTTTCGTTTCTATTATAATAGCAAGTGAATACTATTTCTTTGGTGTGATAAATATCTGAGTTGTACCGATGCCATTTGAAACGCTCCGTTCTATGATATTATGAGCGACTATAGGAGACTGTCATTTCCAAAATTGCCAATCTTGTTTGGTTAAAAAATCTTCCCGCATCGCGTCAATCAAATCAGATTTAAATTCAAGATATTGATTTGCATCTGTAGGATACTTTTTTAAAATATCATGAATGTTTTTATGGGTTTGATCGATAACCTTTTTGCTTCCGCATAAATCTATCATAATTAAAGCTTTGTTAAATTCATGTATCCAGAGAATTTGTTTTACCAGTATCATTTTTGCATTTTTTTCGTGGTTTTCATCTTTTTCCAATTCTTCTGCGGTCTTTGCCCGTTTAATAGCCGCTTCCGTTGCATAAGCCATGACACCTTCATTTAATAAATCAAGAAAATTGAAATACGCTTCCTTCTTCAATTCAAAGCGACGTTTCTTTTCTTCGCTAGTTCGAAGTCCGTAATATGCGATGACACTTCCAATAACTACACTTACAAGTGGAATCAATATAGATGCGTCGACCATTTTCTTCTCACCGCCAGAACTGCCACCATCCCTTTTTCTTAAATCTCTTCTTCACCGGGCTTAAGGGTAAATTTGCTGATGCCTTGAGTGAGCCGGACCATATGCGCTTGGAGGGAGCCTATCATTTCATCTTTCCTATTTGATTGTGTTAAGTCTATAAGCTTACTGAGGTCGAAGCCATTTTTATCTGGATTTTTTTTATTTCTTCATATTTGCCACAACTTCAGTTCTTTTGATGGATAACGCTAGAATGAAATGCTCAGTTTATTTACTTTTGCATAAATTAGCCGCTTAATGAAGATATGGCCTTAATCGCTTTTGTAGGTCAATCTTATTTTTGGATGCAAGATTTGCTAAGATTGATATATGCTATTTTATAGATATATAAAATATATGCGCATCCATGATCAATATTGCAAGGAACTGGTGTTTTTAAGGTGAGATGGATGACTGAAAAACGAGCGATTCGACGGCCTGATTTGTCAGCCATTTTTTTAAAATCTTAAAATTATGATGTAATTATTAAATTTTAGACATTGAACAGATCTATTTCCTGCAAAATCATGATTGATGATGTTACGAATTTAGGCATCAATAGGAATTCGCAGAAATTGCAAAGAATTGTACAAATCGAGAATTTGAGAAATAATCATATATCGTTTACGCAATAGATTCGATAACTCAAAAGTTGATTTATTGAGAGATCAAAAAAATGGGATTTACAGACATGATAGTTTTTAAGATTAGCGATTTTAGTATGATCTGTTCATTTGTTAGAATCCATTCATTAGGAGAATAAACAATTAAATCACGAATTACGAAATTAGAACTATTCAATCTTTGCTACATTACATGAAATAGCAATTTTACATTTATCTAATTATAACTCAATTTCGCGATAATATGCACAAATTACTAATTTTTGACCGAAAGATATATAAAGGAATCTTGGCTATATGACTAATGCTATTCTTAGGGGTAAGGGTTGCTCCTTACCTCTTCCATTGCTCCGGCATGGAAGAAAAACCGAGAAGGGCAAACAGGGAGCGATGGATTAAGAGAGACTTTCTAAATGGACATAGTGGAACGTTTTTCTAAGTTCATTTCTCCTAATGTATAGAATTTAGAATAAAAAAGGAGAATGATAGAAATGAACGATATAGCATTTGTGTGAGGAAAATGTAGCTATAGACTTAATCGTTTCACAAATGCGAAATGGATATAATAGCCTGAATGTGAAGAATGAAATTATCGCGATTAACGATAGAACGGAAGGATGAGATAAATGTCAATATATTTTGAAGTCCAAAGTTTTGAGGAAAAGTTAGCTTCAGAACGCAGCGCACACGAAAAGAAGATTATCGAAACAAGAGAGAAAATTACCATTGCAATTAAAAGCCAAGAATTGGATGAGGCCAAGGATTTAAGAAATATGCTGTTAGAGATTGAAAAGGAGCATGAACTTATTGATCCTGTGGAAATACAGAAGGCAATTAAGATATTACGAAAAGAAGATCCAATGCAATATTTGATAGACTTTATTCAGCTAAAACATACTGGAGACTTGGTTCTTGGAAAGATACTATTTCTAGCAATTGCAAATCAGAGCATCAGTAATAGCAAAGGTATTCAAGTTCATTTAGGTGGCAAAAGTGGAACCGGAAAAACCGACTTAATCAATGCTATAATGGACACGATACCAGAATTGCGATATAAGAAATCAGGATCATTATCATCAAAAAATTTATATTATCAGAAAAATTTGCCAAATGGTCTAATATTCTTTTGTGATGATATTAGGATGAATGATGATTTAGAAGACACATTAAAGCAATCTATGACGAACTTTCAAACAAATACAAAACATAGTACTATTATAAATGGTGAAGCGTGTACTTTGATGTTACCTAAAAGGATTCTGTGGCTATTACCGGAGTTTATAAGATCCTTAAGAAATACGCCTCAGCCACATGATTCTTCCTGGGTATAATAAAAATTAATTCAAGCCGGTATGAATCGCTCAAGTTGAAG
>Ga0074195_1001254_pt1 | contig 37224 bp, 34 predicted proteins | sample EPASupsiteHSE623_FD_64525 | JGI IMG/M metagenome (GOLD analysis project Ga0074195, IMG submission 64525) | Bioremediated contaminated groundwater from EPA Superfund site, New Mexico - Sample HSE6-23 | ecosystem: Environmental > Aquatic > Deep subsurface > Groundwater > Contaminated ... | reverse complement strand
TTGGCATATGGCTGTCTGCTCCCAAGGGGCACCTGTAGTCTGCTCCAGAGATAAAAAATTTTAGGACTGTCTAAAAGTATTAAGGACTGAGCGGCTTGTCAAGTTTTATTGGCCGGTACCTGCGGGAGTCTGAGAAAGTTCTTGAAAAACTCTGGCGTGATGGCTGGCGCGTGTTTGGTCGGGCTTGAGTTGCAGGTAGATCATGGCCAGCTCTTTGTGGGGCAGGGCAAACCGGCGGTCCGCGGCAAGGGCCTGTTCAAATGAGGCAATTGCCTCATTGACCTGACCCATTTCCCGCTCAACCAGGCCAAGGTTATAGAGGTAGGCTGATTTTTTTTCGGGTTCCAGCCGGATGGCCTCGTTAAATTCCTTGAACGCCTTGGGATACTCCTTGAGCTGCCAATAGGTCTTGCCCAACTGGCCGTGCGCCGCCCCGGCTATGGGTACGACCTGTACCGCCTTGGCAAAGTACTGCTGGGCTTTCTGGTAATCGTGCAGGCCGGAATAGGCGGTTCCGGTATTGAGCAGGGTGATGTAGTGGTAGGGGAATTTTTCCAGCATGGTCAAGAGATGGGGCAAGGCCTCGCCGTAGTTGCCCTGGGCCAGATGGGCCGGGCCGATGTAGGCGTGCGGGGTCACATCGTCGGGCTGGTAGCGCAAGGACTTGCTGCCGGAGGCAATAACCTCCGGCCAGTTCTCTTGCACCGTGGCCACGCAGGTTTTGAGATGGAAATGATCCGCGGCAATACCCTTGAGGTTGTCCACCACCATGATCGGCGCAAACATGAGGAGTACGACAGCGGCATAGGCGGGAAACCGTTTGGGGATATGGATCGGCGTGTCGGGTTTTTCTTCCCGCGCCAGGGAGGCGAGAAGCCCCAGCAGGACCATGATGGTGAAAACCGGGATTATCCGTTCCAGCGGGAAACAGAACAGGGCATTGATCCCGATTCCCGCCAGGGACAAGCCCATGGCCTGAAGTTCGAGGGTTTTGGCGAGATGGCCGGTGCATTCCTTGTGGGTTCTGAAAAGAAATACTCCCAGCGAGCCGATGAAAAAGATGAAGAGCGTCAGCCCGACAAGCCCCAGTTCCGCCCAGATTTGCAGATAATCGTTGTGGACGTCTTTCAGGTACTGGTCATAGAGGAAAAGCGATTCCTTTTGAACCGAAGGGAAATGGACCTTCAGGTTTCCCAGGCCGACCCCGAGCAGCGGATGCTGTTGGATCAGGGTGATGGTGTCCGTCCAGATGGCAAAGCGGACATGATTTCCCTGGATGGAGGCAATGGAGGCTGCCCTGAGGCCGACGGCTTCGTAGCCAGGGATGAAACCGGCAGGGCCGATGTTCATCATGGTCAGGACAACGAGCAGGGAGGTGAGCATGGCCCATTTTTTCTGGCGAGACCAGAGCAGGGACAGGTTGAGCCGGGTTGTCTTGCGCAGGACAACGAACAGCAGGCACTGGCAGGTAACGGCCAGCCAGCCGGCCCGGGTTTGGGTGTAGATGAGATAGACCACGATTTGGCTGAGCATGAGGGACGTGGCCCAGGCGGTGGTGTCTTTTTTTGCGGTTAGAAAAAGAAAGGTTCCCACCGGAAAAAGCAGGACGATGAAGTGCACTGCCATGTTCTTGTTGGCAAAATTCGCGGCAGGCGGAGCAAGCTGGGGTATCCAGGACAGGCCGAAGAGATGCTGGCTGATGCCCAGCATGGCCACCAGGAAGGCGGCAGTGAACAGGGCGATCAGGACTTGACGGCGTCGAGCCGAGGAGATCATCAGTTGCGAGGCTAAAAGAAAAAATAGGAGAGCAGCCAGCCATTGGCGGCCTATTTCCCAAGCCTCATAGGGATTAAGCGCATAGATCCCAGTGAACATGGCCCAGCCGAGAAAACCAAGGAGTGGCCAGGTGAAAAATGGGAATCTGTGGAAAGGCAGACCGTTATCGGTGGCCTGGGTGGTTAACCAGGAAAAGCAAAGAAGTATCCCGAGGGTTTCTAGAAAGATGCGTTGCGGAAGATTGCTGAAATCACTGAGGCCTGGAAACCAGACGAGCGGTGCTAAAAACACAGTGTACAGAAAAATAATAACGGGCGTCTTTTTGAGGATGGTCATGCAGGTTGGTTGTTGTAAGATTTAACAAAGAAGGCGGCAATAGCCGCCTTCTTTGTTAAATCGAGCTGTAGGGCGAAATCAAGGCGATTTGACAACTCCAGCAGGGCTTGTCGCTTGTTCCACAGGAGAAACGGTGTAGGTGTAGAGTTGACCGCCTATGGTTGTCGTAAATGCATTACCTGATGTGCTTATTGTGTAGCCACTTGTGTCCATCTGTGCCACAAGGGCGGCGGCATCAATGATTGTTGGGGTTTGGCTCCCGGTTGGCAGCCTCTTGGCAAAAGTCATGACAGCCGCACCTCTTGCCGCACCCAGCAAGCCTTCGGAAGAGGCTTTGTGCGCGTCTGCAGTTAGATCCTGATACTTGGGAATCGCCACCGCAGCCAGAATGCCCAACAGAACAATGACAACGATGAGTTCTATCAGAGTAAAGCCTTTTTCATTTCCCACCATATTCTTCTTCATACCGTTCTCCTTGTGAATGGTTATGTTTGGTAGCGTACTCTGTTTGTTGCGCATCAGTCAAATCATTTCTGCAGAGTTTTCATGTTATTTTAGTGGGTTGCGCTGTGCGCCGTCACTGTTTTCCCAGGGTCAGCTCCCTCCCCGGACAACCTTGAGCATATCCCACATGGGGGTGAAGATGGCCAGGGCGATGAGGCCCACCATGAGCCCCAGCACCAGCAGGAGGATCGGCTCGATCAGGGTGGAGAGGTTTCTGATGGTGTAATCGCTTTCCAGATCGTAGTAATCAGCCACCTTTGCCATCATTTCATCCAGCCGGCCGGACTGCTCGCCCACCGCGATCATCTGGGGAACCATGGGCGGGATCTCCGGGTGACTGGCCATGGCCTCGTGCAGGCTGACGCCATCCTCCACCTCGCCGGTGATCTCCTCCACCATCTGGAAGAGGACCAGGTTTTCCAGGGCGTTTGTCGAGAGCCGCAGGGTCTTGATGATATCGATGCCGCTGGTGGTGAGGATGGAAAAGACCCGGCAGAAGCGGGCCATGTAAATCTTGGTGCTCAGGGGGCCGAAGATCGGCACCCGAAGCAGCAGCCGGTCGCGGAAGAGCACGAACTCGCGGGAGCCCAAGGCCAACCGGTAGGCAATGAACAGGGCCAGCGCCGCCCCGACGATGCCTAAGGTGTTGTCGGCGAAAAAGGTGCTGACCCCCATGAGAATTTTGGTGGCCAGGGGCAACTCCACCTTGGCAGCGGCAAAGAGCTTGGCGAATTTCGGCACCACGAAGCTCATCAGGAAGAAGACCGCGCCGGTGATGGCGATGATGACGAACTTCGGGTACCGGGTGGCGGATTTGATCCGTTCCTTGATGGCTTTTTCGTTTTCGTACAGCGCGGCCAGATAGGCAAAGGCCTTGTCCAGGGAGCCGGTTTCCTCGCCCACCTTGACGATGTTGTAGAACAGGACGTTAAAGGCCTTGGGCTGGCGGCTTACCGCGTCGCTCAGGCTGGCGCCGCTTTCCACCTCGGCGGTCATGGCGAGGATGATCTCCCGGAGCATGGGATTGGAAACCTGGAGAGCCAGGATGCCGAAGGATTCGATGATGTTGACCCCGGCGGCCAGCAGGGTGGCCAGTTGCCGGCAGAAAAGGATCTTGTCTTCCAGGGTGATCCCGAAGAGCCGCTCGCTGAGCGTCGGCGCGGCAACGGCCTGGCTTGCTTCCTTTGCCCGGGCGGACTGCTGCTCGGAGAGAACCTGGATGTTCACCGGGCTCAAGCCGCCCTTTTGCAGCCAGGCTTCCACCTCCTGCATGATCTCGGCGGGATGGGTGCCGGAAACGATGCGGCCGGCCGAATTGATGGCCTCGTAACGGAAGATCGGCACCGGCTACTCCTTCAGTTCCATGGTGACGCGGAAGGCCTCATCCACCGAGGTCTGGCCGCTGACCACCTTGGCGATGCCCGATTGGCGCAGGGAGGTGAGGTCTTCTTTCTGCGCCTGCCGGAAGATCTCCTGGCTGGAGGATTTTTTGAGGATAAGCTCCTCGATGGCCGTGGAAATGGGCATGGTTTCGTAGATGGCGATCCGCCCTTTGTAGCCCGAGCCCTCGCATTTGTCGCAGCCCACGGGTTTGTAAAAACGTCGGCTCGGGTCATGGGCAAGGCCGAGGGCATCCTGAAGTTCTTCCGGCGGGGTGAAGGGGGCTTTGCAATGTGGGCAGAGCAGACGCAGGAGCCGCTGGGCCACCACCAGTCCCACGGCCGAGGCGATAAGAAAGGGAGGGATGCCCATGTCGATGAGCCGGGTGATCGCGCCGGCCGCATCGTTGGTGTGCAGGGTGGAAAGCACCAGATGGCCGGTGAGGGCCGATTGGATGGCGATCTCCGCGGTTTCCGCATCGCGGATTTCGCCGATCATGATGATGTCCGGGTCTTGCCGGAGGATGGAGCGCAGGGAGCTGGCAAAGGTGAGGTCGGCCCGGATATTGACCTGCACCTGGTTGATCCCGGCCAGTTCATACTCCACCGGATCTTCCACGGTGACGATGTTCTTCTCCACCGAGTTGAGATAATTCAGCGCCCCGTAGAGGGTGGTGGTTTTGCCGCTGCCGGTGGGGCCGGTGACCAGGATGATCTCGTGGGGCCGGGAGAGATGCTCCATGAACAGGGCGCGCTGGTAGGGCTCAAAACCCATCTCCTGCAGGTTGAAGCGCATGGTGCCCTTGTCCAGCAACCGCATCACCACCTTTTCCCCGGCGCTCAGGGGCAGAATGGAAACCCGCACGTCAAACTCCTTGCCGGAGATGGGCAGCTCAAAGCGGCCGTCTTGGGGCTTGCGCCGTTCGCCGATATCGAGATGGGCCATGATCTTGATGCGGGAGATGAGGTTGGGGTGCATCTCCAGGGGGAAGGAGCTGCCCTCGCGGAGGATGCCGTCCACCCTGGTGCGGACCCTTACCCGTTCATGGTCCGGCTCGATGTGGATGTCGCTGGCCCGCTGGCGCACGGCCTTGAGCAGGATGTCGTTGATGGCGCTGACCGTGGCGGATTCTTCCCCGGTGTCTTCGAATCGCTGTTCGATCTTGACCGCCGAGGTGTACAACCGGTCCATGGCGGCCATGATCTCCGATTCGATTCCCACGCAGACCACGGTCTTGTCCTGAATGTAGCGGCCAACCTCGTCAATGGCGAAGATGTTGAGCGGGTCGGCAAAGGCGACCAGCACCTCGCCGGGCCGCTTGCCAAGGGCGATGACCTTGTACTTTCTGGAAACCCCCTCCGGAATGATCTGGGCCACCTCCGGGTCCACCACGATTTTGCGGAAATCGATAAAGGGAATTTTCAACTGCCTGGCAATGGTGTTGGCAACGGCGATGTCATTGACAAAGCCGAGTTCGCGCAGGGCCTCGCCCAGTTTGATGTCGCGGTCGGTGCCATAGGAGAGCGCCTGCTGGAGCTGGGTTGCCGTGATCAACCCGCCTTCCACGAGGATGTCGCCAAATTTTCTTCGTTTCGGTGGTGTCGTCATCGCGAAGGCCACGGGTGATGGGTTGGCGAGGAATTTCGCGCACGGTTCAGGGGCCTGATGGTATGTGGGCTTTTCATTGTGGCCCCCTCATGAAAGGCGAGGGGTACTCGGGCCTCACGCTCTCCACCACTGGTTCTCCCGCCGGGGCGGGATCATTTTTCTCTTCCTGCGGAAGAGGGGTTGGAGGAGAGGGCGGAGCCGGCAACGGCAGGGGCTGCGGTGATTGTGACGGTTGGCTGGATTCATTGATCAGGCCGTTGAGCCAGGCAAGCCCTTGTTCGTGCCAGGAAGCCAAAGCCCGCCCGCCATTCTCGGCCAGGCTGGTGGTCCAAGCCGCCCCATGGGCAAGCCATCCGGAGAGGGCCTGCCTGTCGACGGAGATGGTGTTCGTGAGCCGGAGCGGAGAAAAGGCGACTCCCCAGAACAGGAGCAGAAGGAGAAGAAATCCTGTTGCCCATCGGGGGGCAAGGGTGGAGAACCACCCCTTCTGTTTCGGGGTATTGAGGGAGGCAATTGCCTCACGGACGATCTTGCGGGAGATGCGGGTTTCTTTTTCGGCGTAGGCCACCAGGAGGGTTCTGCTCATGATCTTGTTGATCAGGCGGGGACAGCCCTTGGTGAAACGCCAGAGCAGGTCGGTGGTGGCGAAGGAGCGCGGCATTTCATAGACCCCGCTTTTCTTGAAACGGTGGAGGATGTAGCTGACCATCTCCTGTTTTGAAAGGGGGGAAAGGGTTTCCATGATGCTGACCCGCTGGGCAAGCTGACGCATGGTGTTCTGGGCCAGCTTGTCGCGCAGTTCCGGCTGGCCGAAGAGCACGATCTGCAGGAGCTTCTGGGTGTCGGTTTCGAAATTGGAAAGCAGCCGGAGCTGTTCCAGGCTTTCGTCGGGAAGGTTCTGCGCTTCGTCGATGACGATGAGCAGCTTCTTGCCCTGTTGCGCCAAGGCGTACAGGTGGTCGTTGAGGATGCGCAGGAGCGAGTCGAGGCTGGCCGTGTTGTCCGTCGGGACGGGCAGGCCGATATCCTGAAAAATGGCCAGGAGCAGTTCCAGGCGGGAGAGGTGGGGCGAGAGGATCAGGGCGGTCTCAAACCTGTCCGGCAGATCATCCATCATCAGGCGGAGCATGAGGGTCTTGCCGGTGCCGATTTCGCCGGTGACGATGATGAACCCCTCGTCGCCCTCAAGGCCATAGCGGATAACCTCGCGCAGACCGGCGTGTCCCTTGGTGGGGAAGTAGTAATTCCTGTCCGGGGTCAGGCGGAAAGGATCTTCCTGTAGGCCGAAAAACTCGAGATGATTCATTGCGGCGGTAGCGGGGTCCCCTGGGTCGTATTTTTCGGATTGTCAGCCGGAATCGCTTCTTCCTTGGGTTTTTCCGTGGAAGATGCGGGAGAAGGCATGGTTTCCGTTGCCCCGCCGTTTTCCTTGCGGGTCATGGTGACAATGCGGGGGGTGATAAAGACCATGAGTTCCGACTGGTCGTTGCGCTTGTCTGCATTCTTGAAGAGGTTGCCAAAAAGCGGGATATCGCCGAGGCCCGGCACCTTGCTGTTTGCGCGACTCTTGTTTTGCTGGACAATGCCGCCGATGACCACGGTGACCTTGTCCTCCAGAAAGAGGTTGGTGGTGATCGCCTGCTTGTTGATCAGCAGCCCGCTTGCGCCGGAGGTTGCCTGGTCAACGCTGTCGTTGGTGACCTCCACGTCCAGGATGACGTAGCCGTCCTGCAACACCGTGGGCTTGACCTTGAGGCCGAGATTTGCCTCCCGGAAGGTGGTGTTGACCGTGTTGGCGGTCTGGGTCACATAGGGAACCTCCTTGCCCTGCTTGATCTCTGCCTCCTTGCCGTCGAGAACCAGAACGCTGGGAGAGGAGAGGATTTCCAGCAGGCTGTCGGACTGCATGGCCTGGAGTTCCACATTGAGATTGATGTTTTCGCGGATGAAGCCGAAGGCCAGGCTGGTGGTGGGCTCGACGGCAGGCAGATTGATGCTGGAGGTGATGGGATTGATCTTGGTCGCAAGGGCCGCGGCATCCCGGTAGTTGTTGTAGCCCCAGATGATGCCCAGTTGTTTCTTGGCCTCGTTGGAGATGGAGACGATCCGGGCTTCTATGTGGACCTGGGGAATGGGCTGATCAAGCTCGATCAGCATCTCGCGCAGACGGGGGAGGTTTCCGGCCCGATCCTGAATAACCAGGCAGTTGCCGCGGTTGGTCACGGTAATTGAGCCATTCGGGCCCAAAAGGGGTTTCAGTTGATCCACATAGGCCGTGGCATTGCCGAATTTTGTGCAGAGCCGCTCGCTGACAAGATCGCGCTGCTGTCCTTGGAAGTCCGCTTTCTTCTCCACGAAGATGACGTTGTTTTTCTGGTAATACCGCAACTGCTTGGCATCCATGATCACCTGAAATGCCTCGTACAGATTCAGTTTTTCCACGTCGAGGTTGATGGTTTCGGTGATGTTGTCCGCCACCAGGATATTGATCCCCGCCTGACGGCCCATGCCGCGTAACAGCAGGGAGACCGAGAGATTCTCGGTCCGCAGGGAGGCGGGGAACTTTTTCAGATCCTCCAGCAGGGGCGCGTCGTTATCCGGCTCCCGCGGAGCGGAGGTCAGGCCCGGGGCAGGGAACAGCCCCAGGAGGGCCAGGACAAGCACGGCCGAGAAGAGCATGGCGGGCAAGGAAGAGATTCGCATCAGGGTTTTTTATCCTTCATGGGCAGGGGCCTCGGAGAGGCATCCAGCCACAGTTCATGGGAGACGCCGTTTTGTTCAACAACCACAAGATCCTTGAGGATCTGCTGGACGACCGAGCCGTTCACCTTCTCTCCCTTGGTGACCAGATGGTCATTGATAACGGCTTGGGGCTTGGTCTTGTCCCAGATTATACCAGAGAGGGTCAAGCCGCCAATGGAATTGCTTTTTTCCCTGGGTTCCCGGCTTTTAAAAAAGTTGATCTGGTCACGATTCCAGTTGAAGGGATCCCGTTCCAGGGCAGGGCTGGCTGCGGTTTGCCCTTGATGGGGCATGATTTTTTCAGGCCGCACCGTGAGGATGTGCGCCCCTTCCGCCTGAAGCGGGAGCGCGCGGCCGAGGAGGAGAACGGTAAAAAAGAGGAGGCGCCGGGTGTTCGTCATGGCTTGTCCAGGGTTGTCCTGCCGACAACCATACTGAAGGTAACCTTGGCCTGCTGATCATAGCCTGCGTTGGCAAGACGCGTCACGGCAAGATCCTCGATAATGCCTATCTCGGGGCGGTCTTCAATGTATTGCAGATACTTGTAAAGCAACGGGAAGGGAACCTCCCCGGCCAGATTGACGGTGCTCAGGGTGAATCCGTTCTGCGAGCGGTCTTCCAATTGGCTCATCTGGCGCAAATGATTTTCCATGGTGATGGGCGCGTTGGCATGCAGGGCGAACAGGGTCTTGGAAAACTGCTCACGATCGGTCAGCGACTGCCACTGCTCCTCGATGAGGCGAATCTGCAGGGCCAGGGTCTCGGTCTGTTCCCGCAGGCTCTGTTGTTCCGTTGCCAACTGGGCAACCTGCATGGCCAGGGCGCTGCCCAACTGGGCGGGAGCGGTGCTCTCGATCTCGTTTTTCTGGACACGCTTCTGGCGCAGCTCCTTTTTCTGCGGCGCCAGAAGCAGGGTTGACCCGCCATAGAGAATCGCGGCGCAGACCAGGATTCCAAGGCAGAGCTTTCTCAGTTCGGCAAAGGCTTCCGGGTCGCTTTTTAACAGGAAAAACCATTCCTTTAGTTTGTTCCCGAGAATGATGAGTTGCTGGTTGTTCACGATGGATCGGCTTCCCGTTTCAGTTGAAAGGCGATGGTAAAGGTGAAGTCCGTTTTTTTTGCGTCCGGGCTCCGGTCAAGGTCGCGGAGCATGACATTGGCAAAATGGGGGGTGTTGCCCAGCGCTTTGACAAAGGCGGGCAGCTCCCGATACTGGACAGCGGTGCCGGTGATCTGGCCGCCATCCTTCTGGAAGATGATCTTTTCGCAACGAACCGACGAGGGCATGGTCAAGGCAATGGCTGCAAGCATCCTGGAAAAATATTTTTTCCGTTCCTGGATGCCGGTGAGTTTTGCCGCCTGAACGCCCAATCGTTCCCTTTCCTCTTTCTGCTGCGTGATGCTGCCGGTCAGTTGCGCAATCCTCGCCTGGGTCGCGGTTATTTCCCCGGCCCGTTGCTGGGCCGCGGCAATGTCGCGGTTCAGCGAGCGGATCTGGGTTTTGAGGATCCGGTCATTTGCGGCAAGAAAGAGGATAACCAGGGCGAGAAGAATCCCCACCGTGGGCAGGGCTGCTTTCCGGATCCTTTCGTCAAGGGGCAGTTGGGGAACCAGGTTGATCCGTTCAAGCATGGCTCACCACCTCGCGCCTGTGCCGAGGGCCAGGACATGCAGCAGGGGAGAGCAGTCCGGGCCTCCGGTGGTGGCGGTCAAGGATTTGCACTGGGTGCCGAGGAGGTTGTTGGTGTTCTCCAGCAGTTCCTGCCAGAAGGAATCGGCTCCACCGATAAAGATGTTTCTGACGGCGGCGCCTTTTTGGATCGAGGCGTAATAATCACGGGTGCGCAAAATCTCCAGGGGAATTCTATGCAGATACTCCGGCCAGGAGGCGCTGTCCGTCGCCTCGAACACCCCTTCCTCCGGCGAGGAGGCGAAGTCGGCGCTGGCCGCCGGCGCCGGTTCGTCGCCGGACCCGGAACCTTCCTTGGACGCGAGGATGGAGAAGTCGGCAAGAATGGAGGCGGTGTCGACCTGTTCATCAAAATGCGGGTGGTCGTCGTCGAGAATGAGCAAGTCGTCGGCTAGCTCCGGCAACGCTGTTGATGCAGGGAGCTCGATGTCCACCGCCGGCCGGAGGGTTACTTCCCCGTGGGGCTGCAAGGCTTTTACCGTGCGGATGAGGGGGAGTTTGCCCTTTTCGTACACTGCAAGGGAAATGCTGTCTTGCCAGAGCAAGACGCAGAGGGCGGCCTCATTTGGCGGCAGCATTTTTTCCTGGAAAAGAAAGGTGAAGGCCGCGAAGACATCCGGTTCAAAAAAAGAGAACTTGATCTGTTTTCTGGTGAATTCCCGGCGAATTTTGTGGAACACCCCGGCAGGGAAAAGGTAGACCGTCACCTGGAGCCGATCCTTGAACCGGCCGGTGATCTGCCAGTCGTAAATGAACTCATTGAGCGGCTTGTGCAGGGCCTTGGCAAGATGGTAGGGCAAGGCCTTGCCCACTGCGCCGTCTGGCATGACGGGGATGCTGGCAGTGATCACTTCGAAAAAAGTGAGCGGCAGGGACAGGGAGACCAAGCCATGGAGATTGCCAACCCCGGCGAGCAAGCGGGGAATGGTGACATCCGCGGTAATGGCGCTGCCGGTTTTGGCAAGGATATGCAACTGGCCCGTGCCTGACGGCCCCTTTGACACCTCCGCCAGCATGGTGCTCTGGCTGTCGCCGGTCAGGGCGAGATATCTTTTGGTGCTGAAGGGCAGCTTCATGGAAAAGATGGTCTCATCCTCGTTGTCATTGCGGTTCCTGCAGGGGGTCGGTTGTCCCGGCGAACAGGGAAGCCACCCATTGGTCGTCAAAAAAATCCATCTGCCCGAGAAGATCGAGATTCTTGCGGAGCAGGGGATGGTTTGGCGCCAGTCCGTGGGCCTCGCTGAAAATCCTTTTGGCCGGGGCGCGGAGCCCCAGTTCGGCCAGGGCCACCGCCATGTTGATCAGCGCTTCCGGCCTTTCCGGCTGCTGGTTGCGCGCCTGTTCGAAACAGTAGATCCCTTGCCAATGCTGATTTTCTTGAACAAGGGCGATTCCTTTGTCGTTGAGCTGCAGGTAGAGGGTGTTGTCCGTGGAGGTCATCTGCGGCGCGGGCGAACCCGGCGGCGCTGCAGGCATCCTTGCGGAGACATCCGACCGGGGGGGCGCTTGCTCGACGGGCTGGCCGGGGGTCAGCGCCGGAACAGCAGCGTCAGTGGCGGCAGCGTTGAGGCCGGCGTCCGGCTTGGCACCCTTGCGCTGTGGCCCGGCAAAAAACAGGAGCAAGGCCAGGGTGAGCACGCAGGAGAGGCCCAGCAGCACAAGCCGCAGTCTCCTGCTTTTGCTTGCGGTCAGGCTGGTTTCCGCCGCAGGAGCAGGTTTTTTTTGGGGGAAAATACCCTGCTCACCGATGCGGATTTTTTCCAGGGTATTGTAAAGTCTGCTCACGCGTCAGCTTACCACTCGGAAGGTCGTTTATCGGCGGAATCCACATTGTCGGTGAGGGGCCGGTCATCGTTCACATAGAAGATGGCGTCCACCCCCCGGCCATTGGCATCGCGTTCATTGCCGGGATAATAGGCCCAGCCCGTGGACTCATCCGCCAGCCTGGGGTTTGCCAGGGCATCGGTCATGCTTTTTCCTGAAACCCCGGACGGGCTGGCGTACATGCCTGGCGGCTGGTCCGGCAGGTTGCAGAGCGGCAAGGCCAGGTTCTGTTCGGTGGAGTAAAAATCGCTGCGGACAATGCGGAGTCCTATCAAGGCAGCGGGTCGGGTGTTGAGGCGCAGTTCGTTGAATTGCAGCTCTTCCAGGGTGGGCCAGTCGGGATTGTTGCCGTCGGGTCCGGTGTTGACCCCGGAGGCAAGGATCTTGGCGTGGGCCAGTTCGAGTCCGCCCCGGATGGCGGCGAGCTTGCCCTTGACCACAGCGATTTTCGCTTCCTTCTGGATGTTGAGATAATAGGGGATCGCCGTGGCGGAAATGAGCCCCAGGAGAATGATGACGATGATGAGCTCGATGAGGGTAAAGCCTTTGTTGTTAAGTCTCAGCAATGGAAAACCTCCTGTGCCGCGTATCTGTTCAGGGGACAATGTCGCTTCCTGCCGACTTTTTACAAGAATATCATTTCTTTATAGCATACATTGCTCTGAGGTCAAAGGAATAACCCATTGTTTTATTGTGGAAAAATAAAACAATGGGTTATTTTTCAAGGCTGAAAGGGCGGGTTTTGTTGATGCGTATATTGATAAAACTTAATGTTTTTAGGTCGTTAGAGTTTCGATGGGAGTTAATATCATGGAGGGGACGCACAGACAATGGGGAGGATTCTGTATTTTGGCGAAGACGATTACAGGATGTAATTCGCCTCCACCGTGCGGCTGACTCCCGTGCCGTGTTTGGCTTGAACCCGAATGGTTGCCGGTTGATTTGCTGCGGTGAAGGTATCGGATACTTTATCTGGATCGGGTGGGTGATCGGTAAAGTCAAAACCTTGGAAATTGTTAGGTTTAACGAGGCCTCCCCCTAGTCCACCTCCGCTATCGCGGGAAAGGATATTTAGCCGCATGACCGACTCGGCGCTGTACAGAGATTGGGCCCAGAGATAGTCCTCGGCCGAGGATGTCTGGGTGGTCACGGTATACCTGGCGATCAACAGACCGAACAGGGAGAGGATGACGATAACGAATATCGCGGTAATCAGGGCGAAGCCGCGACGGTTGGCAAGGGGGGTAAGATATTCATGGCACATTGCGGATCTGGACCTCCTTGTGAAAGGTTACGGTTTCTCCGTTGCGCGAGATGGCAAAATTGATGGTTACCACGCTGTTTCGGGTGGAGGTGCCGGGTGTGTAAGTGAAAAAGTCGAGGCCGGTGATTTGGGTTACATTCCTGGCCATGTTCTGTGGATTGTTGAAGTTGGCAAGGGTAATGCCGCCCGTGGATACCGCCGTTGTCTTTCGGTTTAACACTCCGTTTTCGACGATGAAGCGCACCGCCTCGGGATGAATGGCATAATAACGGCCATAGGGTGTAGCGGAACCGATGATTTCCGGAGCAAAATCCATCTTTTTGCCGTTCGTGCTGGAGATGTTGTATATCCTGCTACCATCGACGAAAACATCCCAGCCGGTATTGTAAATGGAAACTAGCCCGGTCTCCAGCGCGGCGGAGCGGTCGGTGATAAATGTGCCGCCGGTGGGGTGCTCTTCCTCGTATTGGCCAAAGACTCCGCTCTTGGCCATGGCGGTTTCGTCAATTATCCCAAAGCTTATGGTGTCGCCGCTCAGGGTGGTTGTGGAAACGTCCACCGCATTGGGCAAGGCAATGTGAATCTCACGCTCCATCCGCACCAGGGCGCTTTTCCCTTCCTCATACATCTCCATACGGATATCGGCGGCAAAAAAGCCCTTGAACGCCTCGCTGATGAACCCGGCACCCATGGCGCCGACGATGCCGAGCAAAACGACAACGATGATCAACTCGATCAGGGTGAAGCCCTGTTGTTGGTTTATGGCTTTTGTCTTCATATATTGCAGGCCACGGCCACGAAGTTGAAGGTTTCCCCGAGCGGCGAGGTGATGGTCACCACCACCATCTTGGTGTCGGTGGTGGCTCCGGTTGTAAACGAAGTATTTTGGTCTATGGGATCGGTTGTGCTTGCGATGTATCCCACCTTTATTTGCCGTTTGTAACCGGTCATGGTGAAGGTTTTTGCGCTGTCGGTCGGGTCGGTGAAGGTGCCGTCCTCAACCATGCCATTGTAGTCGTCCACATCATCGAAATCGATCCTGGTTTCTAATGCTGGCACCGCATCCAGGCCGAGGTTTGCCACTGGAGTTGCTGCGGTAACGCAGGCGTCGATCAGGGTCGGTCGAGTTGCCTGGTTCGGGCTTTCACCGGTGCAGATTGGCCCTCCCCCTATGGGGGTGTTTTCATCCCACCGTTTGGCCATGATCTCGTCCATCATGGCCTGCCCCAGGGAGATGGCCCGTTCCCGGATCACCGGGTCCGGGCTGTGGGTGATGGCGTTGAAGAACGGCACCAGGATTCCGGCCACCGCGCCGAGGATGACAATGGTGATGACGATCTCGACCAGGGTGAAGCCGTCGTTTTGGCGTAGCGGTTTTTTTATGGCAATCGTGGCTGGCATCTCTAGTTCACATACCCTGTTTCCGCACTTACCGTGATGTTCCGGTTGTTTGGCGCCGCACCGATAATGAAAATCGTTGCTCCGGCAATTGGATTTCCCGCACCATCCAGCGGCTCCCCAAGGCCGTTAAAATAGACTGGCCCGCCGGCAAGGGGGATGGCGCAGGGGGGGGGATTTTCGGAGTTGAGGCATCGTTTGACATATTCCGGCTCGGCCTGTTCGCTTCCGTCGATCCGCTCAAGGGTATAGCTGAAATCACCATTGACGGTAAGACCCCAGGCTGCCGCGTTATTGGTGAATTGCCGGGTCATGGCCTTGTGCTGGGCATAGCGCAGCGCCCGGCGGAATTCCTTTGCCGCGGCGTCCTCCTCCATGCCTACGGGCCAACGCACATAAACGGTTGCAGAGAGAATGGCGAGAAGAACGATGATCATGATCAGCTCGATCAGGGTGAAGCCCTGTTGCCGGTTTGTGCTGTATGGGCAAGGGGTCATGGTCATGGCTCAGCGGATGACTTCCCGCCAGTTGATGATTCGGTCGTTGCCGCGATAGATGCCGAAGTTGACCCGGGCGAAGGGGTTGTCGTTGAAGTCGTTGTCAGCTCCTTCCCATTCATAAAGCAGCCAGGGCAGCGGGACGGCGATCAGCGCGGTTACGTCTGTAAAACCGGTTGCCCCGGGGCCTGGCGGGCTGAAACTGAGGTTGATCAGGCCGGCATTGGCAATGGTGGGGTTAATGGTGAGGATCGTCGCGGCGGCGCCGTTAATCAGGATCGTACCGTCAGTTTGATTAACCTCCAGGGTATTGTCAAGCCTGTAATTCGCAACACCGCCTGGGTTTGTGCAGTTGTCTTGGGAGTTGAGCACGAAGTTCGCGCCGTTCCAGAATTCAAGGCGTGCGGGAACGATGAGCGTTCCGGTTTCCGGGCCATAGGCGTTGGGGAGCCGCAACCGGCCATAACGTATCTTGGTGGCAGGGGAAAGTACGGCGCTGGCCCCGGTCCTGGCGATGCCGTTCAGCCTGGTGATTTGTGCGCCATCGGCGTCATTGATCGTGATGTTGAGTCTGAAGTTGTCAAAGGGGCCATCGGGATTGATAGCCCGGTCGAAGCTGTAGATGCCTGGGCCGGCGTAGGCGCCGCTGCTCCACTGGAAGGCAGGCAGGTCCGGGGTCAACCGGTTGTTGAGCGGGTTAAAGGGCGTGCCGTTATTGTCCCCGGTGACGCTGAATTCAGCCAGGGGGGCATAGCCGCTGGTGTAGCGGGACAACGGGGTTGCTCCGGCGCTGGCCATGGCCTGGATGCTGATGGTCACGCCAAGGGCCGGTTGGCCCATGTAGGTAAATTCATTTCCCGTCCCAGGGGTGCAGGCACCGGTCAGGGTTGCCGTGACCTCGTAGTGGTCCGGAAAAAAGCGGCCCAGAGGCCCCAGCGCCGTACCGCCGATAGTGCAGCCGTAAAAACCCACCGAGGCGATATTGGAGGCGCTGTTGGCAATGCAGTCGCCGCCGGCTCCATGGTCGACCCCGCCGACCAGTCCTGTCACCTGATCGACGGCGGTAAAGGTCGCATCGAACACGGCGTTGGCGTTCAGGGTGATGGTTCCTACGTCCAGATACTGAAAGGTGCCGACGGCGTTGGCTCCGGTTGCCGGGGAAAAAACGCCGGTCAGGGTGTTTGCTCCGATGGGGACGGTGTTGTGGTCCACGATCTTGACGGGGTCGGTGGTCGGGGTGCCGGTGTAGCCTGCGGTGACACCGGAAGCGGCGGTGAGGTTGAAGTCCGCGCCTGCCTTCCGGGTGTTTGTTAGCGGGTTGAGCGGCGTGGTGGTGGCGAGGGTCAACTGCCGGGGGCGGATGGCGAAGTTGTCCGAGGAGCAGGCGGATTGATTGGTGGTGGTGTTGCGGATGCGCACCCTGACGTTTTGTGCCGCATAGGGGTAGTTAAAATTGAAGGTGTGCCGTCCGTTGTCGCCAGCGATGAAGTTGTAAGCACCCTCCGCCGTCAGGCCGGCGGCAAAATCGCCGCAATTGCCGCTTGGCGCGTTAGGATCAACCAGGGCAATGGATACCGGCCCGGTAAAGTTGGCGGCCAGGGCAAGCACATCCAAGGAAAAGGCGGTGCCCGCCAGTTTGGTATAGATGGGGGTGGAAGCGGCACGGGTGACCTCCACTGCGTCGAAACAACTAGCGATGGCGGTGTAGGTAAGCGCACAAGTCTGGGTTGCGCCGTTGTAGCATGCCGTTGTTGTAGTGGTGGCGGTGGGGGAAGTTACTATGCCGCCGAGAGTCACCGTGCCTGCTGTGTTTTTTGTGAGGCTGACCGTGGCTTGGCCGCCGCTAAAGGTGATCGGATCGGATGACCAGGTTGCGCCCAAAATATCGGTTAAATTTACGGTCACTGGGCCGAGGTACAGAGTTGAGCAGCCGGCGTCGGCGCAGGCCTTCAGAATAATGGGTTCCGGGGTGCAGGTGTTGGCGCTGCCGTCATGCAGGATGCGGACATGGTCCAGGGTGGGGAGGGGCTGGGGCTGGGTGGAACAGACCGAAAGGTTGTCGATTTCATGGATGTTGACTGCCGCGCCGGTGGAGCCGGTGAAGGAAAGATACCAATTGGTGGGAACCGTTGCCTGTCCTGCTGCTGCCTTGGCGTCAAAGGGAGCAATAAGGGTGGTGTAGCCGGTCCCGGTGTCGCGTTCCACTGAGATCCAGGCATGGATGCCGTCCAAATGGTCAATAGTGATGCGGTAGCGATATCCAGGAGCGGCAGTGGCAGAATCGGTGTTGTCGATGCCCGGAGCAAGGGTGGCGGTGCCAGCGAGGTAGGCGTAGCCGGTGTAGAGGGAGCCGGAGCCCCTGATGGATGTCGAGTCTGGCCGAAACCCCGGTCCTCCGGTGCGGCCTTCGGTGGGATTTGAGAAGTTGCCGTATTCGTCAAGGGCAAACCCCAGCCAGCCACCGGCAAATCCGGGATGGGTGGTGTCGCCGCCCTCGCTGGCCTGCTTGGGCGCGTAGCCCTGTGAGCCGCCAAAAGCGCCGGGTACGGGCGCGACCGAGGCATCGGACAGGACAACGCACATCCCGTCCGCCCCGGAGCCGTTGTAAGCAAAATGGTCGAATTCGACCACTATTTTGTTTCCGGCTGCCGGGAAAAGTTGTTGCAAGACGGCCATGGTGGAGACGCTGGTGGAGGCATCGGTGAGACGCAGGCGCTGGTTGACGATTTTGGGGTTGCCAAAGGTTCCGCTCTCGTTGGCAACCACCCAGTTTCCGGCTGGGGCGCCATCGGCGCGGTTAAAATCATCGGTGAAGCAGACGAGCGGATTACAGGCTGGCGTTGAAGTTATCTCGATTAAGGTGCCGAAATTCGTGGTTCCAGCAGTAACCCCGGTCATTGTTGCTGTACCAGTCTTGGTCATATTGCCACTCGCCAACGGCGTGCTCGTCGTGGGGCGTACCCGGATGTTTTTCCAGGTCAGTGAGTTTTGTACTCCGCCGAAGGAAGTCGCCGTTACCGTGAACTGCAGTGTCGTAGCTGTTATGGCAGTTATTGCAACGGAGGTGCCGGACGCGACGCCGTTAATATTCTTGTTGTCATTCCCGCTTCCGGCTGTTCGGGTAATCAACACGGTTGGCGCAATCCCACCCGTGTCGAATGCGAACCCGGTCGGCACATTGAGAATGATGGTGCCAATCGCTACTTCCGCCGGCCCTGCTTCAGTATAGACCGGGCCGGTCAACGTCGTCCAGGTGCCTGCAGAGATGCAGCCAGGAGCTGTGTTGGATGGAATCTCGCTTCCTCCAGTGGCGACAGTAACCGTACCTGCATTTGCAGTTCCGCCAAAAATGCACATCAATAAAAAAAATAAAAAATAACAGGGGACAATCCAGGTTTTTTTCATATCAAACGCCCTAACCTCGGGAATATCAGCTCGGTCCGGTTGGTTGTCGGCTTCGTTAGGCTTGAAATATTATGGGGAGACATACCAAGTGATTACTTGGATTTTATAATTTTTTCTATAGGTCATTCGAGGTTTAAATTCCGAGAAGAGCTTTCTGTGAGCCAAAGGACAGGAGCTTGAGTACGGCCTCTTTCTTTTGGTTACTCGTCAGGAGAGGAAGGAAGAGATCACGAACATAGCCTAATGGAAGGAAAATACAGTGTCAAGAAAGGACAATGGAGAAAGAGTCAATGAGTTTCCGCAGTCCAGCATAGGAGGTCTGGCTGAATATCCGCCGTCGGATTTCCGCCCCGCCCGGAACCCCCTTGAAATACCTGCCCGCGTGGTTTTTGATCTGGGAAGGCGGGGTGTCAGGCTGGTATTTGGCGATGAGGGCCAGGTGGCGGTTCAGGGCGGCGAGCCGGAAGGCCAGGGAGGGGTTCTCCGGCGCGTCGGCGGAGAAGATCCAGGGCGCACCCAGGGCGCCCCGGCCGATCATCACCCCGTCGCAGCCGGTTTCCGCCAGCATCCGTAACCCGTCACCATGGGATTGCACATCGCCGTTGCCGATCACCGGGATGGAAACGGATTGTTTCACCTGGCTGATAAGCCGCCAGTCCGCAGTGCCGGAAAAACCGTCGCTCCAGGTCCGGGCGTGGACCGTGATCGCGGCGGCCCCGTTGTCCTCGGCCATTTTCGCGAAATCGCAGGCAATGATGCTTTGGTGATTCCAGCCGGAGCGGAATTTGACCGTCACCGGCAGAGAAGAACCTTGCACTACAGCCTGAATGATCTTCGCAGCCAGGGCGGGGAGTTTCATGAGGTGACAGCCCGCCCCTTTTTTGATGACCTTTTTTGCCGGGCAGCCCATATTGATATCGATGAGGTCGATGGGGTGTTCCGAAAGAATTCCCGCCGCTTCGCCCATGAGCTCGGGCTCGGAGCCAAAGAGCTGCATGGCAACCGGGCGTTCCGCCTCCACGGTTCTGACGAGATCCAGGGTGTTTTTTTGCCGGAAATGCAGGCCGTGGCAACTGATCATCTCCGAAAAGCAAAGCGAGGCGCCGTGCTCCCGGCATTGCAGACGGAATGCGAGGTCGCTGTACCCGGCCAATGGGGCAAGGATAAAGGGGGTGTCGATGCGGAGAGTGCCGATGGAAAACATGTGGGGAGACTCAAGGTGAAAGGAGCAAGATTAAGGAACCTGTAACAAAAGTGCTTCGACAGGTTCAGCACGAACGGAGAAAATCTTAATGCATTGATTTCCGTTCGTGCTGAACCTGTCGAAGCACCGGTTTGGTTTCTGTAATCCAGTCTTGTTTCTAAATAGGACTATAAAACCTCTTCCACGGCCTTGACCACATTCTCCACGGTGAAGCCGAAGTAGGGGAACAACTGCTCCGCCGGGGCGGATTCGCCGAAGCGGTCGAGGCCGATGACCCTCCCCTTGGTGCCCACATAGCGGTACCAGCCACCGGTGACTCCCGCCTCGATGGCAACCCTGGCCTGCACCGCGTCCGGCAGCACGGATTGCCGGTATTCCTTGCTCTGGCTCTCGAAGCAATCGGTGCTGGGCATGGAGACCACGCGGATCTTCTTGCCCTTGGCGGTAAGCTCCTTGGCTGCCGCCACTGCCAGCTCGACCTCGGAACCGGTACCGATGAGGATGGCGTCCGGCGTGGAGCAACCGCAATCGAGCAGGATATAACCGCCCTTGGCGATGTTGGCCAGTTGTTCGGTGGTGCGGGGCTGGTGGGGCAGGTTCTGCCGGGAAAGCAGCAGGCAGGTGGGGCCGGTGGCCCGCTCGATGGCAACCTTCCAGGCCATTGCCGTTTCCACTGCATCGCAGGGCCGCCAGACCCCCATGTTCGGGATCATCCTGAGCGTCGCCGCCTGTTCCACCGGCTGGTGGGTGGGGCCGTCCTCGCCCAGCCCGATGGAGTCGTGGGTGAAGACATAGATGGAGCGCTGTTTCATCAGCGCTGCCATGCGCAGGGCGTTGCGGGCGTATTCGGAAAAGATCAGAAAGGTCGCGGTGTAGGGGATGAAGCCTCCGTGCAGGGCGATGCCGTTGGCAATGGCTGCCATGCCGAATTCGCGGACCCCGTAGTAGATATAGTTGCCCCCTGCATCGGTGTTGATGCCCTTGCTGCCGGACCAGATGGTCAGATTGGAGCCGGCCAGGTCCGCCGAGCCGCCGAGGAATTCCGGCAGCAGCGGGCCGTAGCCGTTGAGGCAGTTCTGGGAGGCCTTGCGGGTGGCAACCTTCTCCGCCTTGGCGTTGACCGCGTCGATGTAAGCCCCGGCCTGTGCCTGCCAGTCCGCCGGGAGTGTGCCGGAAAGCCTGCGCTCAAGCTCGGCGGCAAGTTCCGGGTGGGCTGCTTTATACGCGGCCATGCGGGTGTTCCATTCGGCCTCGCGGGCCGCGCCCTTGTCCTTGGCGCTCCAACCACCATAGATCTCCGCCGGAACCTCAAAGGCTGGGTGGGGCCAGCCGATGGTCTCGCGGACCAGGGCGATCTCGGCGTCACCCAGGGGTGCGCCGTGGCAATCCTCCTTGCCCTGCTTGTTGGGGGAGCCCCAGCCGATCACGGTCTTGCAGCAGATGAGCGAGGGTTTGTCCGTAATCCCCTTTGCTTCGGCAATGGCCTTTTTGACCGCCTCGCCGTCATGGCCGTCCACGCCCTCGATAACATGCCAGCCGTAGGAGCGAAAGCGCATGGGGGTGTTGTCGGTGAACCAGCCCTGTACCTCGCCGTCGATGGAGATGCCGTTGTCGTCGTACAGGGCGATGAGTTTGCCCAGCCCCAGGGTTCCGGCCAGGGAGCAGGCCTCATGGGAGATGCCCTCCATCATGCAGCCGTCGCCCAGGAACACATAGGTGTGGTGGTCGATAATCGCATGCCCCGGCCGGTTGAACTGCCCGGCCAGGGTTCTTTCCGCAATGGCCATGCCCACCGCGTTGGCAATGCCCTGGCCCAGCGGGCCGGTGGTGGTTTCGATGCCCGGGGCGTAGCCGTATTCCGGGTGGCCCGGGGTCTTGGCGTGGAGCTGGCGGAAGTTTTTGATCTCCGCCATGGGCAGGTCGTAGCCCGTGAGGTGGAGCAGGGAATAGAGCAGCATGGAGCCGTGGCCGTTACTGAGGACAAAGCGGTCGCGGTTGGCCCATTTGGGGTTGGCGGGATTATGGCTCAGGAAGTCGTTCCACAGGACTTCGGCGATGTCCGCCATGCCCATGGGTGCGCCGGGATGGCCTGATTTGGCTTTCTGGATGGCATCCATGCTCAGGGCGCGGATGGCGTTGGCAAGTTCTCTGCGGGATGGCATGGGGACCTCCGGTTTTGGTTCTGTGGTGATGTGATTGTTGGGGCAAGAATGATCAGGAAACGTTGCTATATACCTTTCCCTGCGGGATATTGCCAATCATATTTAGCTGATAGCTATTAGCTGTCAATTTCCCCGGTTCTTGTTTTTCTCATACCGGGAGATGGCGCTGTACAGGCGGAGGTATATATCTTCAGCAAGCTTGTCCACCAGGGTTTCCAAGGCCTGCTTCTTGTGGGCGTCGGTCTGCAGGGAATAGGTTTCCGAGAGGGCGAAGGTCGACTGCCAGGCCGTTTTGCCGGTGTGGGTGTCTGTGACGGTGTAGCCAACGCTCAGGGTGGCAATGAGGGCCTGGGCCCGGTCCTTGGCGTCATAGGCCCGGCCGGTATAACTCACCGCGTTGATTGTGCCGTTTAGGACATAGTCGGCCTCCCCGGAGCTGTTTACCAGGGTGAACTGTTTGCTCTGGCCGAGCCAGTCCTGCAGGGCATTGTTGATGTCGGAGGCAAGCCGGATTTCATTGGTAGGGTTGGGCCAGATGGGAATATGAAGCTTGAGGACCTTTCCCTGTTTGTCCGGTGGCAGCATGTTGGGGTTGTGGTAGCCGCAGCCGGCGACAACGAGCAGGACAAAGAGTAGACTCAGGGCCTTTAGTGCGCTCGAAGTTGTTTTCCGCGTTTTTCCGGCAGAAAATAACTTCGTTAACGCACCTATTCCGTTTATCGGGGGCAGGGTAAGGATCTTCATGTTCTGGCTCCGCCGGGGCCTGTAGGTGGCCGGCCTCGGGTTAGTTCACAATATTGATCAGTTTGTTCGGCACGACGATCACCTTGCGCACCGGTTTGCCTTCCAGGAATTTCTGCACCTTGTCATCGGCCAGGGCCATTTTTTCAAGATCTGCATCGCTGGTGCCCGGAGCAACCTGGAGCTGGCTGCGCACCTTGCCCTTCACCTGGACGACGATGGTGATCGCCTCCTCCCGGACTGCTTCGTCATCGTACTCCGGCCAGAGCACTTCGGCAAGGGGGGTGGGGTGTTTTGTCAGCTCCCAGAGTTCTGCGGTAAGATGGGGCACCATGGGGGAGAGCAGGGCAAGCATTGCCTCGATGGCCTCGCGGACCACGGCGGGATGCGGGGGCTCGTTGCCCTCTTCCGCGGCCAGGCTGTACAGGGTGTTGGTCAACTCCATCACCGCGCTGATGGCGGTGTTGAAATGGAACTTCGCCTCGATGTCCGCCCCGAATTTGCGGATGGTCTGATGGGTTTTCCGGTGCAGGGCGGTGCTTGCCGCATTCATCTCCCGGGGCAGGCCGGATGCGGGCTTGGCAAAGACGGAGAGGTTGTCGTCCACCAGGCGGAAGACCCGGTTCAGAAAGCGGTACGCCCCTTCCACCCCCTGATCGCTCCATTCCAGATCCCTTTCCGGCGGGGCGGCAAACAGGCTGAAGAGACGGACCGTGTCGGCCCCGTACTTTTCCACCAGTTCGTTGGGGTCCACCACATTGCCCTTGGATTTGGACATCTTGGTGCCGTCCTTGATCACCATGCCCTGGGTGAGCAGGTTGGTGAAGGGCTCGTCGATGGACAGATAGCCGAGATCGCGCAGGACCTTGGTGAAAAAACGCGAGTAGAGCAAGTGGAGGATGGCGTGTTCCACCCCGCCGATGTACTGGTCCACCGGCAGCCAATAGTCGGCTTTTGCCTTGTCCAAAACCCCGCCGGTGAACCGAGGGGAAACGTAGCGGGCGAAATACCAGGAGGACTCGACAAAGGTGTCCATGGTGTCTGTCTCGCGCCGGGCCGGGCCGTGGCAGACAGGGCAGGTGGTCTGGTAAAAGCTCTCCAGGGTGTGCAGGGGCGATTTCCCGGATTTGTCGAACTGGACATCCGTGGGCAGGCTGACGGGCAGGTCTTTTTCCGGCACCGGCACCACCCCGCAGTGGGCGCAGTGGAGCATGGGGATGGGGGCCCCCCAGTAACGCTGGCGGGAGATGCCCCAGTCGCGCAGACGGAAGGTGGTGCGCTGGCAGCCGAAGCCTTTTTCCGTGGCCGCCGCGGTGATGGCGGTCTTGGCCTTTTCCGAAGCAAGGCCGGTGAATTCCCCGGAGCCGATCAGGGTGCCTGTCCCTTCGTGGGCCTCGATCATGGTCGCCGGATCAAGGGGCTCGCCCTCGGGCTGGATGACGACGTTGATCGGGATTTCGTATTTTTTGGCGAACTCGAAGTCGCGCTGGTCATGGGCCGGCACCGCCATCACCGCGCCGGTCCCGTATTCCATGAGGACGAAATTGGCCACATACACCGGCAGCCTTGTGCCGGTGAAGGGGTTGAGGCAGTAGCCGCCGGTGAAGACCCCCTCCTTTTCCATCTCGTCTTCCGGCCGCTGCCGCTGTTTTTCGACCTTGATCCGGGCAACGAACTCCTTGACCGGTTCTTCCTGGGGGGTGTCTGCGCTCAATTCCAGCGCCAGCGGATGTTCCGGGGCGATGGACATGAAGGTCGCGCCGAAGATGGTATCCGGCCGGGTGGTGAAGATGGTGAGGGCTTTGCTGCTCTTTTCGATGGGGAAGTTCACCTCGGCGCCCACGCTCTTGCCGATCCAGTTGCGCTGCATGGTGAGGACTTTTTCCGGCCAGCCCGTGAGCGTGTCGCAACCGGCAAGCAGCTCCTCGGCGTAATCGGTGATCTTGAAGAACCAGCCGTTCATCTCCCTGGGCAACACGGCATTGTCGCACCGCCAGCAGGCGCCGTCGATGACCTGTTCGTTGGCCAGTACGGTCTGGCAGGTCTCGCACCAGTTGACCGTGGTCACCTTCTGGTAGACCAGCCCCTTTTCGTACATCTTGATGAAAAGCAACTGCTCCCAGCGGTAGTATTTGTCGTTGCAGGTGGCGAGCTCGCGGTCCCAGTCGTAGCTGAACCCCATGCGCTGCAACTGCTTTTTCATGTAGTCGATGTTTTCATAGGTCCACTTGGCCGGATGGGTGTCGTGCTTGATCGCCGCATTCTCGGCGGGCAGACCGAAGGCGTCCCAGCCCATGGGATGCAGGACATTGAACCCCTTCATCCGCTTGTAGCGGGCCACCACGTCGCCGATGGTGTAGTTGCGGACATGGCCCATGTGGATGCGGCCCGAAGGGTAGGGGAACATCTCCAGGAGATAGTATTTGGGCCGGGAGGAATCTTCGCTGGCCTTGTAGGTGCTGTTTGTGAGCCAGTGGGAGCGCCATTTTTCTTCGATGGCCTTGAAATCGTATTTCATGTTCGTTTATCCGGGTTTTTCGTAGTAAATCCCCCTCCCCCGCCAGGGAAGCGCAGACTCCGGGGGGAGGGAACTTTTGGGGCGGCTGCAAGAGGCTCGGTTGCTAATAAGCTTAATACTACAAGCTACCCCCCATTCTATTCCGTTGGTGGAAAACTCTGGTGGGCAAGATTTTCAAAGGAGGTGAAGCGGTCGAGAAAGGCCAGCTCCACGGTGCCGGTCGGGCCATTGCGCTGCTTGCCGATGATGATCTCGGCAATCCCCTTTCTCGGGTTGTCTTCCGCCTTGTTGTACACCTCATCGCGGTAGATGAACATGATCAGGTCGGCATCCTGTTCGATGGCGCCGGATTCGCGCAGGTCGGAAAGCTGCGGTCTTTTGTTGGGGCGGCTTTCCAGGCTGCGGTTCAACTGGGAAAGGGCAAGAACCGGGATGCTGAGTTCCTTGGCCATGGCCTTGAGCGAGCGGGAGATATCACTGATTTCCTGTTCGCGGGACTGGGTGTTTGCCTTGCCCCGCATCAACTGGAGGTAGTCCACCACCACCATGCCGATGTTGTGCTCGGTTTTCAGGCGCCTACACTTGGCCCGCATCTCCAGCACCGTGATGGCAGGGGTGTCGTCGATGTAGATGGGGGCTTCGGAAAGCATGCCCACCGCCCGGGTGAGCTTGGGCCAATCCTGCTCTTTGAGGAAACCGGTCCGCAACCGCTGGGCGTCAACCCGGCTGATGGAGCAGAGCATGCGCATGCCCAACTGCTCCTTGGACATCTCCAGGCTGAACACCGCAACCGGCACCTTGTGGAGCAGGGCGGCGTTCTGCACCATGTTGACGGCCAGGGCGGTTTTGCCCATGCTGGGACGGGCGGCCAGGATGATGAGATCCGAGCGCTGCAGCCCCGCGGTCATCTTGTCGAAATCATGGTATTCGGTGGGAACGCCGGTGATGTGTTCCTTGCGTTCGTAGAGCTGCTCGATGTATTTGAAGGTGTCGGAGATGACGGTCTTGAGCGAGTGGTAGGACTGGCCGCTTTTGGCCCGGGAGATCTCGAAGACCGTCGTTTCCACGTCGTCGAGGAGGGTGTCGATGTCGTCCTGCTCCTCGTAGCAGCGACCGGCGATCTCGGTGCCGGTCTGGATCAGCCTGCGGAGGATCGCCTTTTCCCGCACGATCTTGGCGTAGTAGGCGATGTTGGCGGCAACCGGCACGATGTCGGTGAGGGCGGCAAGATAGGTGGGGCCGCCGACCGCGTCCAGCCGGTTGCTGTCTTTGAGCAGGTTGGAGATGGTGATGAGGTCAAGGGGTTCGCCACGGTCAAACAGGGTGATCATGGCGGAAAAAATGTATTTATGGGCGTCGCGGTAAAAATCGTCTTCGGTGAGCGTCTCCGCCGCTTTGGGCATGGCGCCCTGTTGCAGCATGATTGAGCCGAGAACGCATTGCTCGGCCTCAAGATTCTGCGGGGGCAGACGGTGGGTGGTGGAAGGGCCTGGTCCAAATTCCATGGAGTATCGTTGGCTGCAATGGAGGGGGGCGATTTCCGCCCCCATTCGGTTATCCTGCGTTATTCCAGGGACAAAGCAAGGGGACTTCCGGTATGTGAACCGGAGTCCAAGTCTGCCGTCTGTGTGCCGGGATTGAACTTATTCCGCAACCAGGGGAATGATTTCCACGGTGATTTCCGCGGAGATCTGGTAGCCGATCTTTACCGGCACCATGGTAACGCCCAGGCTCTTGATGGGCTCGTCAAGAACGATTTTTTTCTTGTCGATCGCAATTCCCAGCGCAGCGAGCTTTTCAGCAATGTCTGCGGAGGTGATGGAGCCGTAGAGTTTGTTGTCATCCCCTGAACGGTGGGCAATGACCACCGTGGCGCCGGCAACTTTTTTGGCCAGGGCTTCCGCCTCATCCCGCTGATTTTTCTTTCTTGCCACAATGGCGGCCTTTTCCTTTTCCAGAACGGTAAGGTTTGCCTTGGTGGCAGGCACGGCAAGACGGCGAGGGATCAGGAAATTGCGGCCGTAGCCGTCCTTTACCTTAACAACATCGCCTTCCTCGCCAAGGGTGTCAATGGTTTCTTTTAAAATGAGTTCCATGTTGTGCCTCCGGTTGAATCCTGGTTGTGCCTGGATTCATTATTTCTGAAAAATGAAGACTCTGAAAAAGTCTCCAGTTTCATGGTGTTTCTTTTTGGTAAGATTACGACACCGAGGTGTCGTCCGCATCGTTTTTTAGCCGAGGCTTCCTGAAGTCAACCCAGACATCAGCCAAGCCGAGCACCGCAATAAAACCGATACCGTACACCTGCAAGAACAGGAGGATGTATGTTATCACCCTGACCGCCTTCGGCAACGACCATTTCTGCATCATGCTCGAGACAATCGCCAACCCTTGCGTGAGGTACAGCACCAGAAGCACCAGCCCCATGTTCAGGCCCAGGGTGTTGAGCCGTTCATCCGGGACAAGAAGGGCAATGCCCGTCAAGATAACCGGCCAGACCAAAAAGTCCGGGAGGTGCCAGTTTTTCAAATCCTCCCGATTGGTCCGGGAGGGGTCTTTTTTCTTCAGCAACCGTTGGCCGGCAACGATGTTCAGCCAGACGGTGCAGATGATCGAGACGAGGAGCAAGGCCGGGAAAAGCCGTGCCACCTGTTCCCTGAGCTGTGCAATGAAGAGCTTGATCTCTTCAAGCTCTTCCGCCGGGAAGCGTCCTGAATCCCGGTACATGGCAAAGGTCGCCTCGAAACCATGGTCCAGGCTTTGCCGCAGTTCAAGATAGGCATTGCTCTGGGTTGCCAAGCCGACCAGCCAGCCCGAGATGAGCCAGGCAAGGACGAGATAGGCAACACTCTTTATCCCTGCGCGCAAGGCCGGTTCATTTTCCCTGTCTGCCCTGGCAAGGATGAAGCCGACGGGCAGGAGGGGCAGTGAAAAAAGCAGTGCCGGCATGGTCCCGGCCCACAGGGTGATGCCGCCTGCAATGCCAAGGGCCCAGGCGATAATGACCGCGCCCTGTTTCCGGCCGTAAACGCTCAGGAAGTAGTACGCGGGCAAAGGCATCAGGCAGTGAAACCACGCAAGGCCGGGGAAAACTGCCGGCACCGTTAAAACGAGGGCTGTTACAGCGATAGCCCCGATGCTTTCTGTTTGTCTGGTTGCTCCTGCACGGAAAAACACGATTCCTGGCTGGTTCCTGTGCTACAGATGGGCCTGTCCGGCGTAAGGCAACAGGGCAATCTGGCGCGCGCGCTTGATTGCCTCGGTGAGCTGCCGCTGGTGATGGGCGCAGTTGCCGTAGATGCGCCGCGGTATAATCTTGCCGCGTTCCGTCACAAAGTTGCGAAGAGTTTTGACATCCTTGTAATCAATCATAAGGCTCTTGTCCGTGCAGAAACGGCAGACCTTGCGACGGTTGAAAATCTTCTTTTTCTTGATAACCATGTTCTTTCCCTCTTTTCTGGTTCGCTATATGTATAGTTTGATTGCGGCGGGCGCAAAAAAACTATTCAGAGGCTTCGTCCGTGTCCGCGGAAGCGGTTTCCTGCTCTGCAAGCCCTTCCGGCTTGGGGGCATCCGGGATGAAGACATCCTGGGTTTTTACCGTCATGAATTTCAGAACCCGGTCGTCGATGCGGAGGAGCCGCTCCATTTCCTTGACGCCATCAGGCAGTCCGGCATATTCGACATACAGAAAATCGCCCTGGGTTTCTTTCTTGATGGGGTAAGCCAATTTTTTCAGGCCCCACCTGTCGGTTCTCACGATGGATCCGCCAAAACCTTCGACGGTTCCGGTTACCTTGTCGGAAACCGTGGAGAATTCCGTTTCTCCGGCCCCCGGCTTGACAATGACAATTGTCTCGTACCTGCGCATTGATTCCTCCTTGTGGTCATGTGGCCCTTGCTTTTTGCGTTTCGTGCGAAGAGCAAGGAGGTATGTGGGAAAATAATAAAAAAACAATCGCGATTGATAGCAACTAACCGTTTGTTTGTCAATCGTTTTCTGGTGATGATTGGGACTCTGTTTTGTTCCGTTGCCAGGCATCCAGGAGCGCATCGGGGGCAAGATCGGCAAACCGCTTGCCTTGGCCGGTCATGCTTTTTTCAAGGGAGAGGAAGCGGGTCGTGAACTTGTCTGTCGCCTCATGCAGGGCATCTTCCCCGTCGATATCCGCCTTTCTCGCCACAACCGAAAGAGCGAAGAGCAGGTCGCCAAGCTCTTCCTGTATCTGTTCGCGATTCCCTGTGGCAAAGGCCTCCTGCAGTTCCTGGAATTCCTCGCCAGCCTTCCCAAAGGCGGCGGAAAGATTGGGCCAGTCAAAACCCTCCCGGGCGACCCGGTCTGCCACCCGTTGCGCCCTGCGCAGGGCGGGCAGGCTTTTGGGAATGGAGCCCAGGGTGTGCCTGGGTTGTTCTTTCCCTGCGTTTTCCTGGCTCTTTATCGCCTGCCATTGCCGGCGCAGCTCCTGCTCGGATTCCACGGTTTGATTGCCGAAGACATGGGGGTGGCGGCGGATCATCTTGGCGGAAATGGAGTCGATGACATCACAAAGGGTGAAGAGGTTTTTTTCCTGGTAGAGATTGTTGAGGAAGATGACCTGGAACAGGAGATCCCCGAGTTCCTCGCAGATGTGGCTCGGGTTGTCGTCGTTGATTGCCTCGATGAGTTCGTGGGTTTCCTCGATGAGGTACTGTTTGAAGGTCTGGGGGGTCTGCTTCTGATCCCAGGGACAGCCATCCGGCGCCCTGAGCCGGCTGACAATTTCGAGGAGGGCAAGAAATTTTTCCGCGGTGCGCTTCATGGGTCTGCCTGTGTGTGGATTGTTGGGAAGGCGAGGGGAGGCAACACCCGCATCAAGTGCGCGTTTTTGCCCGGACCAATCCCGGAATTATGGCGTGCTGGCGGTTCTGTTTGCTCCGTCCGGCTGATCACCAAGAGTTTTTTATATACCAGCTTGCCGGGGGAAAGAGAAGACGTCTGCGGCCGAAATGCCCGGTATTTTGGAAAAGTGATCCGGGGGAGATGGTGTTTGAGGGGAGGTGACGCGGATTTGCGGGGGGATTCCTGGCTTGCCGGCCATTATGAAAAACAACTGTCTGCTACGGCTTGCAAAAAGATTGGTAATTGGATATAGATAAAGGCCTTAATGAAGGATCCTGTTGTTTCTTTGTTCTTATCAAGGCATCTGTGAAAAAAGAGTAATTGGCGCAGGGGGGGCCATGTTGCCAATGGAAACATTGGGCATGGTATTCAGTGGTTCTGAACCTGTGCGAGGTGAGCAGTTATGGCAAAAAAGGTTATGCTTGAAAAACACAAGGATGTGGCGCGGATAGACCAGGAAGACAAACGCACCCACGGCTGGTATGTGCGGGTTCGTTTTCAGGGGACAACGCATTCCAAATTTTTTTCCGATGGCAAATGCGGCGGGCGTTACTCAAGCCTGCTTGCCGCCCTTACCTGGCGCGACACCATGGAAAAAAAGCTGGGGAAAGTCCGGACCGACAAGCATCTTGTCACGGTGAGCAACACCACCACCGGGGTTGTCGGCGTGCGGTTTAACGAGAAGCTGAACCGCTATGAGGTGAGCTGGGTAAATCGTGTTGGCAAGCAGGGTAAAACCTCCGTTTCCGTGAATAAAAACGGAAAGGAAAGAGCGTTCCAGATCGCCTGCGAGATACGAAAGGCCAAGGAAGCGGAGCGGCTCAGCGCCTAACGGGTGTTCCCCTTGTGCGCTTAGCGCGCCTGGGCTTTTTTTAAGGTTCAGGGCTGTGGTCCAGCAACGGACAGAGCTCAAGGGGTACGGAAAGCAAGGCCTGGGCGCCATTTTCCTTCAGCTCGTCCGCGGTGCGAAAGCCCCAAAGCGCGCCAACGGCAAACATCCCGGCAGCGCGGGCGGTTAGCATGTCGGTGTTGGTGTCGCCCAGATAGAGAAAATCGTGCGGCTCATGATGCAGCAGGCTGGCGATGCGCAATGCCCCGGCCGGGTCCGGTTTTCGGGCGATTGTCTCCCTGGCTCCCGCAACTGCGGCAAACCGCCAGTTTGGCAGGAGTGTACCGACAACCTTCCGGGTTAACTCGTCGGGCTTGTTGGACAGGATGGCCATCTCGATCCCCCGGCTCGTCAGCGTATCGAGCAGCTCGGCAATGCCTGGATACGGCTGGGTCGTGTCCGCCCAGTGCATGTTGTATTCCCTCCGCATTTCCCGCACACAGTCCTCAATGGTCTCCGGTTGCCGGGCCTCGGCCGGCAGGGCGCGCCCGACCAGATTGGTGATCCCGTCTCCGACAAAATAACGGTAGGCCTGAATCGGATGGAGGGGAAGCCCTTGCCGGTCGAGGACGCGATTCATCGAATCCGCCAGGTCGGTGAGGCTGTCAACCAGGGTGCCGTCCAAATCAAAAAGCACAATATTTTTATGGTGGGGCATGGAGGGTGCGCTTATTTGGCCGGGTCGGGCTTGGGGCCGGCCAGTAAACTGAGTATCCGCTGGCCAACCCCGAGTCTGGCCCTGAGAAGAGAGGGCTTGGCGGGTTTGACCAGGTAATCGTCCGCCCCGCCTTCCAGGGCGAGAACCTGTTCCTCGATGGAACTGCGGGCGCTGAAGATGACCGTGTACACATAAGGCCCCGCAGCGCGCATGCGGATACGTTGGCAGACCTGCATGCCGCTCAGGCCCGGGATGTTCCAGTCCAGGATGGCAATGGTTATGGTGGGGTCGGTTTCAAGGGCGTTCCAGGCGGTGTCGCCGTTATCCGCCTCAATCGGTTCGTAGCCCCATTTCACCAGAAAATTGTTCAACCCCTTGCGGACCACCGGGTTATCCTCTGCAACCAGGATTTTCTGGCGTTTTGGAGCCTTTGGGGGTTGGGCCGCCTCTTGTGGTGCTTCATTTGCCTTCATGGGATGCTCAATCGTTGACAGGGTTTGCCTTTGAGGGAAATCACGTCTTCAGTAAATTGTTACATAAAAAATGGGGGTGGGGCAAGACAAAACCTGGCCAGGGGAGTGTTTGTTGTGTTTGTGTAGTGATATTGACAGGTTGCGTCCTCGTGCGGGGCGAGGCAGGATTGTCTCTCCCCGTGCTTCTTTCCTCTTGACTCTCTACCTTAATAGCACTATTCTTTGCGAGTTTTATATGTTGTCATGCATTGGGTATTAATTTAGGAAGTGAACATATTTTTTCTGATTTCAGGAATGTCGTTGTTCTGGGATCGGAACAGGATGTTTTTGGTTCATTAAAAAAATTTAAGGAGGATCACCATGTCTGTTTGTGTTGTTGGCCATTCAAATCCCGATACCGATTCCGTTGCCGCCGCCATTGCGTATGCACATTATCTGAAGGCGACCGGCACCGACGCAGTTGCCTGCATGCAGATTGAGGCAGCCAAGTTGAACCCCGAGAGCACCGTTGTTCTCAAAAACTTCGGCCTGGCCGCGCCCCAGACCATGATGGACGCTGCAGGCAAGAAGGTCGCCCTGGTCGATTTCAGCGATATCGGTCAGGCTCCGGCGAACATCAAGGACGCCGAGGTCATCGCCATTGTCGACCATCACAAGATCGGTGACATCACCACCAACAATCCCATCGTTTTCAACGCCCAGCCGGTTGGCTGCACCTGCACCGTGCTGTACGAAATGTTCAAGAACAACAATGTCGCCCTGCCCAAGGATATTGCCGGCGCCATGCTTTCCGCAATCCTGAGCGACACCGTGAACTTCAAGTCCCCCACCTGCACCGCTCCTGACAAGGCTGCGGTTGCCGCCCTGAAAGAGATCGCCGGCGTTGCCGACACCGATGCGCTCTTCATGGAGATGCTGAAGGCCAAGTCTTCCGTGGAAGGTGTTCCCATGAAGGATCTTGTTTTCCGCGATTACAAGGATTTCGACATGAACGGCAAGAAGGTCGGCATCGGCCAGATCGAACTCGCCACCCTGGACCAGGTTGCCGGCATTCGCGCCGACCTGTACAAGGCCCTTGAGGATCTCAAGAAGGATGGCCGTCATTCCGTACTGTTCATGCTCACCGACGTTGTGAAAGAGGGCACCGATCTGCTGGTGGTTTCCGATGAGCCCGCAGTTATCGAGCAGGCTTTCGGCGGCAAGATCGCCAACAACTCCATGTGGGTAGCCGGCATGATGAGCCGCAAGAAGCAGACCGTTCCGCCGTTGCAGAAGGTTTTCGGTTGCTGATGCGCTGAACATTCCCGGTTGTTGTGCACGAAAAACCCCCGAACGGAAATTCCGTTCGGGGGTTTTTCGTGCATGATATTTCTTTCCGCCATCCTCGCTTTCTTGCTAGGGCTTGCGGCCAACCAGAGCGAGCAGCCGTTTGTCCAACCGGATGAGATGATGCATGGCTCGTAATTTTTCCGGGTCGGTTTCGCCATTGATGTTGATGATGATCAACCGGTTGGCTCCGTGTCCGTATTGATCGTTCAGATCGATCACCGCCCCGATCACCACCAGTCTGCCGCTTTCTATCCTTTGCCCATAGCGTTTTACGGCCGTGGCTACTTGGAAATCAACATTTTTTTCCACCAGCCTCGCCTCGGGTATTGCCCCAAGGCCACTGCCCGCCGCGCCTTCGCCCAGGGAAAGACGCAGCTCATCAAGGTTGCGGCGCAGGTCCGGGCCAAGATGGCTATACCCTTTGGCAAAGAGGCGGAGGCTGTCGCTGTTGGTGTTGCCGGTGATCAACAAAACAGGGGAGAGGAGCTCTTTGACCCCGTAGTCAATCGCCCCGGCGGAGAGCGAAAATTGATTGCCGGGATTTCGTACCGCATAGATGGTGTCAACCGGGTCAGGGTACAAGAGGGTCGCCTGCACTCGGGCATCGCAATCCGCCAGCCAGACCATGTGCGGAGTGCCCGGCGTTCGCAATGGCTTGTCCGCGGCTCTTCCGGCCACGAACTGATCGTTGTGCCGGGCGATCTTTTCCATCACGGCATAGGGCGGGATTCCGGCCCGGAGCTTCTTTATCGGGCGCATATCCGCGCCGCTTACCGAGACGCAGGCAAAGACGAACAGTGTGAGGGGGATAATCGTTCCGGGTCGCATGGGCTGTGATCCTGCTGTTTCAATAGAGTGCCGAGTATCTGCTACTGTCATTATCGGTGAATCCGCGGATGTCTAAAATTTTTTTCATGGAGGGAAGCATGTTGCCGCTGGCATGCTCCGCGATGATTCGCCGGCAGGACGTAAAAACAGAGGGTTAGCGCCGGAAAAGCGTTGCGGGGCCGGTTTTTTTACTGTTCGACAATTCCCGCCGCTTGTCTTGACAATGAAAAAGAGCATACTTATTGTTGGACACAAACTTGAAATCACTTGGAAAAATCAAGTTATTGCAGATGGATACAGTCCGATTCGCACATCCCCAGGGATTTATTGCGCCGGAAAGGAGAAACGGGTGGCTGAGCAAGAAGAAAAGACAGAAGAGGTTTTTGAGCAGGAGCGTTCAGGGAAAAATCAGGCCGCGGCCGAGGAGGAAGATATCTCGGTTCAACTGGAAAAGGCCTTGGAAAGAAACCGGGAGCTTGAGGACAAGCTGCTGCGCATGGCGGCCGAGCAGGATAATTTCAGAAAGAGAATGCAGCGCGAGCGCGAATCAGCGCTCAAGTATGCGGAAGAGAACATCCTGCGGGAGTTGCTTCCTTTTCTTGACAACCTCGAACGCGCCGTTGGCCAGTGCAAGTGTTCCCCCGATGCCGAAACTCTTTTGACCGGGGTGGAACTGACCTGCAAGGGATTGCTTGCCGCCCTGGAAAAATTCGGGGTAAAACCCCTGGCCGGCGAGGGGCAGCCCTTTGACCCGAATTTCCATGAAGCCGTGGCCATGGAAGCCAGCCCCGATGTGCCGGAAAACCAGATTCTTCAGGAATATCAGAAGGGATACATGTTTAAGGACAGACTTATCCGGGCGGCCAAGGTTGTCGTTTCAAAGGGTAATATTGAAGAATAAATAACAAGGATGTTTCATCCCGTTAGGTAAGGAGAATATGAGATGGGAAAAATTATTGGTATCGATTTAGGAACAACAAATTCATGTGTCGCGGTGATGGAAGGCGGCGAGCCCAAGGTTATCACCAATGTGGAAGGAAACAGAACCACCCCGTCGGTGGTGGCTTTTTCCAGCAGCGGCGAGCGGTTGGTGGGCCAGGTTGCGCGACGCCAGGCAGTCACCAATCCGACCCGCACCCTGCATGCCATCAAGCGGCTTATCGGGCGCAAGTTCACCGATGCGGAAGTGAAAAAGAGCATCGAGATCAGCCCGTTCAAGATCGTCAACGGCAAGGAGGGCGACGCAGCGGTTGAGGTTGACGGCAAGGTGATGACCCCGGCCGAGATTTCCGCCATGGTGCTCACCAAGATGAAGCAGACCGCGGAGGAATATCTGGGAGAGGAAGTGACTGAGGCGGTCATCACCGTGCCCGCGTATTTCAACGATTCCCAGCGCCAGGCCACCAAGGACGCGGGCCGGATCGCGGGCCTCAACGTGCAGCGGATCATCAACGAGCCCACGGCCGCGGCCCTGGCCTACGGCCTGGACAAGAAAGGCGAGGAAAAGATCGCGGTCTTCGATCTGGGCGGCGGCACCTTCGATATCTCGGTGCTGGAGATCGGCGACGGCGTGTTTGAGGTGAAATCCACCAACGGCGATACCTTTCTCGGCGGCGAAGACTTCGACATGCGCATCGTCAACTGGATTGCCGATGAGTTCAAGCGCGATCAGGGCATTGATCTGCGCACCGACAAGATGGCCTTGCAGCGGTTGCGGGAAGAGGCGGAAAAGGCGAAGATGGAGCTTTCCACCACCATGGAGACCGACATCAACCTGCCCTTTATCACGGCGGACGCCTCGGGGCCCAAGCATCTGCAGATGAAGCTCTCCCGCGCCAAGCTGGAAGGGCTGGTGGAGGATCTGATCGAGCGGACCATCAAGCCCTGCCAGATTGCCCTGAAGGATGCCGGCATCAGTGCGGCGGATATCGACGAGGTGATCCTGGTCGGCGGCATGACCCGGATGCCCAAGGTGCAGGAAAAGGTCAAGGAGATCTTCGGCAAGGATCCCCACAAGGGCGTGAACCCCGACGAGGTTGTGGCCATCGGCGCCGCGGTGCAGGGCGGGGTGCTCAAGGGCGATGTCAAGGACGTGCTGCTCCTCGATGTTACCCCGCTCTCCCTCGGCATCGAGACCCTGGGCGGGGTGATGACCAAGCTCATCGAGAAGAACACCACCATCCCCACCAAGAAGAGCCAGGTTTTTTCCACCGCGGCGGACAGCCAGCCTGCGGTTTCCATCCATGTGCTCCAGGGCGAGCGCGAGATGGCGGCAAACAACAAGACCATCGGCCGTTTCGAGCTGACCGACCTTCCTCCTGCCCCCCGTGGGGTGCCGCAGATCGAGGTCACCTTTGATCTCGACGCCAACGGCATTCTTCACGTTTCTGCCAAGGATATGGGCACCGGCAAGGAACAATCCATCCGGATCACCGCCTCCAGCGGCCTTTCCGAGGAGGAGATCAAGCGGATGCAGAAGGACGCCGAGGCCCATGCCGATGAAGACCGCAAGCGCAAGGAGCTGGTCGAAACCAAGAATCAGGCCGATTCCATGATCTACGCCACGGAAAAGAGCATGAAGGACTTGGGCGACAAGGTTGACAGCGAGACCAAGAACAAGGTCCAGGTCGAGATCGACAGTCTCAAGAAGCTCATGGAGTCCGACGATACGGAGGCGATCAAGAAGGGGCTCGAGTCCCTTACCCAGGCTTCCCATAAGCTGGCGGAGATGATGTACGCCCAGGCCACCAAGGACAAGGCGGCGGAAGGCGGCGAAGGCGCGGCTGGTCAGGCCGGTGGGGCAAAGAAAGACGACGACGATGTGGTGGATGCGGATTTTGAAGAAGTGAAATAACCCACCGAGGAGTGCAATGATTTTCGGCCAGGAGGCATATGCCTCCTGGCCTTTTTTATGTGCGCCAGGCATGGCGCGTAGCGCCGTGACTGGCGCTGTTCGGCGCGTTGTGATGACGAGCCGATGACTTGGAGGTGCAAGCCCTCTACCGACCCGGCAAGGGGAACGGTTAGCCGGACGGCAAGGGTGTCCATCGCGAGGTGGAATCTGAAGGAAGCCGCAGGCAAAGCACTGGCCCGACGAACAGAAATCGCATATGAGGCGG
>Ga0074195_1001253_pt1 | contig 37252 bp, 23 predicted proteins | sample EPASupsiteHSE623_FD_64525 | JGI IMG/M metagenome (GOLD analysis project Ga0074195, IMG submission 64525) | Bioremediated contaminated groundwater from EPA Superfund site, New Mexico - Sample HSE6-23 | ecosystem: Environmental > Aquatic > Deep subsurface > Groundwater > Contaminated ... | reverse complement strand
CATGCTTAGGTACTACATCAGACACTCATCAAAAAGCAAGAAAAAAGCGCAAACCCATGCTGGATGCGGATCCGCTCATGAGCTTGCGCTTCGGCTACTCAGATAACCCGGCAACTACCGCTAAGAACAGTGCATGCCACAGCGCTCGGAGCATCAGGTGTGGAAACTGCGGCCACAACAGCGAGCACACCCAGGGAGCAATCCTCTTTGCACGATTTTCCGGAGTGCCCTCATGGTCGTTCCATTCCAGATACCGGAGACCGCCTCCGTGCGGATGTTGCCGGCCACGATGTGCAGGCAGGGCAGCACCGTGCCGTCTGGCATCACGCGCAACCGTATCCATGGAGAGTCACACCGGCCGGGAATCGGACAATTCGGCTCGAGGTAGTACTTCTTCCAGGCGTTCGTGGGCAGAGAAGGTAGGAAGCAGGTTTCGGGGGTTGCCCCTACTGAGAGACCGCGATCGACCCAGTCGACCATTGCGTCCACGTCGCTCGCCTCCAGCCCATTTTCGTAGAATTCCCCCACCGGAATCGAGGGTTGGACAACATTCAATCCGTGTTCGCGACAGAACGTCGGCGACAGGAGCTCATTGTGACTTGTCACGTTGTCGACCGTATCGTGGATCGTGTGCTGGAACTGCAGAAAATCGGCCCCGGCGTTTCTGGCGACTTCAAGCATCCGGTGAAGAGATCCGCAGTTGCGTTTCTGGATCGTGCAGTTGACACCGATCACAGGCCCCGCGAGCCGAGCCCGGCGGCGCTCTTCAACAAGAGCTCGCATGCCTTCGATGGCCCGGGAGAACGACCCCGGAGTGGCCCGAATCTCGTCGTGAACATCCGCGGGACCGTCGATCGACACGATGACCACGGCCACTCTCTGTTCCACCAACTCCCTCGCGTGATCTGCCAGCAGAGTCCCGTTCGTGAGGATCTGGACCATCAGGCCAGCCCTGCGCGAAGCTCGAACGACTTGACCGAAACCCGCATGCAGCAAGGGCTCTCCTCCCGTGATCGTACACACCGGCTTCCAGTGCCGGACGCCTTCCAGGAAGGTTTCCCATTCCTGACCGGTGAGCTCACGGGCGGGGTCATACCATGGGTACTTGGGACCGCCTGGTGAGCCGTGACGGTGTTGGAGGCACATCGCGCACCTGTGATTGCACCGCCTCGTCAGATCGAGCGACAGCTCTGTCGGCGGACCGCTCCAACCTGAATGAAAGAGGCGACCCAAGCGCACTCCCAAGGTCCGCCGCAGTTCGTGACGAACGAGAGGAACCCACATCCTGGGCTCTCGAGACAAGATGCGAAAGAATCTCCACGCTCTCGACAAGGCCTACCCCCGACGAATCGGACAGGTGGGAGTCCCATCTCTCATCTTTTCGCAGATCGTCCCTATGTTACCATCCAGGAGAACCTGACGGCTATGGGACCGACCCAAAGTCAGAACCCATCGGGCAAATCGGGCACACGGGAGTGGACCTCAGGGGGGCAGTTGTGGCAGCATGGAAATTCGAAAAAAAACAACGCCCATGCATGTCTGTCTTCAGTGCGGCGCTCTCTCCGTGAAGCAGGCCACCTTCTGTGGCTGCTGTGGGGCCTCCATTTCCGGGCCTCTCCGTCCGGTCGTTCCCGTGGTCCAGCTTCCGGACGGGGCGGCCGTCGATGATCGATACGATCTCGTCAAGACCCTCGGACAGGGAGGGCTCTCCATCGTCTGTCTTGCCCGGGACCGCAAGAGAGAAGGCGCCGAGGTCGTCCTGAAATTCCTTCCGGAAGCCTTCCAGCTCGACAAAGTCGTGATGGCGAGGTTGCGCCGCCAGGCTTCGATTGCCGCGCGTCTCCATCACCGCAACGTTGCGAGGCTCTACAATTTGGAGGGCAGGAGCTGGCAGTACTTTGTCGCCGAGTACGTCGACGGGATGAGTCTCCAGGAGTTGCTGGAGCAGCGAATCCGGATTCCCGAATCCGGAGGAGTCTCGATCGGTCGAGCCCGCTGGTTGATGCCTCAGGAGTTGGTTCCTCTGCTTGAGGGGGCCGCGGCAGGGCTCGACCATGCCCACAATCAAGACATTCTCCACCTCGACGTCAAACCCTCGAACATTTTCATCAGTGCGTCGCCCAACGGGCTGGGTGAGCCGCTCGTCAAGGTGGCGGAATTCGGAGTCTCCCGCGAGCTCCACCAGGTGATCGAGGGCGGTCCCCGAACGCGGTCGACGTGCACGCGGGGCTATTTGTCACCGGAGCAGATCCGAGGGGATCCTCTCGATCGACGGACCGATGTTTACTCTCTGGGTGCCGTCGCCTTCCATCTGTTGGCTGGGCGACCGGCGTTCGTCGGCAACGACATCGCAGCGCTGGTCCTTGGTCGGGAGCCCGATCCCATCGGGCACCTTTCCCAGCCGGTGATGACGGTGCTGTTGAAGACCCTCGCAAAGGATCGAGAGCAACGGTTCGCGACATGTGGCGAGTTCTCACTCGCGTTTCGGCAGGCGGTCGAATATCGTCCGCCCGTCGAGGTGAAGCCGGTGTATGGAACCGTGGTGTCCGCTGAGACGGTCGTTACGGTTTCTCCGGATGAACCCCGAACCCAGCCGGCACCCAGGGCTATGGGGCGTCCCCGTCTCGCGGTTCCGGTCGGCCTGAGACGGCCCTCCGCAGTGGGTTCGAACAGACCCACCCCGGCGGACGGGGCGATTGAACGGACATCGCATCCCACGATGGCGGATGGGCCTTCTCCGTCCACGGCCCAAACCCTGTCGGGTGCTGAGTCTCCACAAGAATGTTCGTCGCCTCGCGAGCAAGGCAGTCCTCTGGTCGTGCCGTCCGCGAAACCAACGCTGCCGATTCTTCAGTCGAAGGCCGAGGATCCGTGCAAGTCGGCGGAGAGTCAGCCTCCTTCGGTCGAAAAGACCGAGGGAATGGGACTGGAGCCGTTGTATGAGTCTCCGCTGTCACCACCCATCATCGTCACGCCAACCGTCATCGTCACGCCACCCGTCAGGGACTATCCGGAAGAGAGGCTCGACGGTCGACGCCCATGCACTCCGGAAAAGACCGAACCCGGTGTTGCTGAAGTCTCGCCGTCTCGAGGGGCTGCGATCACTCCTCCCGCGGTTTCATCTCCGCAAATCAACTCCTCTGCCAGCGTTGAGGCGGCCGAGACTCTGCAGCTTTCTTTGCGGTCCTCTTCCCTTTTGATCCTTCCAGGACATCTGCCCGAGGCAGGACCGAAGAGTCGGTCCTTGGCCGTGCCTTTCGCAGTCTCGATTCTGGCCCTGGGGACTCTCTTTGCTCTGGCACTCTGTTTCTGGCTCCATTCCCGTTCGACGTCTGTCGCGGCGATCCACGCCAGCGAGCCAAGAGGTGCCAAGCTGCGCGTCATCTCCGACCACTCCGCGGCTGCCGTTTCTGATCCCTCCGGAGAGGTGTTCAGGACGGTGCCACAATCGCCCACACCGTCGGCCTCAACCCAACCGCCGCCGTTGTCCATCCCTCCGGCTTCTTCGATCACGGCAGGGTCTCCTCCTGCTGTTCAGCCCGATCCCGGGCCCGGGCCATCCGGTGTAGGGAACGTTCGCACTGCTGTTCCGGAGTCGGCTGTTGTTTCGCCTCTTCCGGTCGCCGTCCGCAACGTTTCGCCCGTGGCCAGTGCCAGCGCTCATAATCTCAGGTTTCAAGCGGGTTTCCCAAACGCGAGGGCCTCGACCGTTCCGAGCCCGACCGCCTTTCCGATCGACTCTCCAGTCCATCCGTCGGGCCCGCCATCGGTCTCGATTCCTGTGGCTCCGGCGTCGATTCAATCCGGTGGATCCTTTCCGTCCGTTGCCCCGATGGTCAGCCCCAGCAGCCAGACCGAACCGTCCATAAGAGATTTAGCCTCTGTCTCGCCGGCCCGAGATCCTCGCTGCGAAGAGCTCGTCAGTCGAGGAGATCTCCTCTACAGTGCGGGAGACGTCAAAGGCGCGCTGGGGGCATACCGGAAAGCGCTCCATCTCGACAGCTCGATGGGAGCCGTGTGGCGGAAGCTCGGGTTGTGTCGAATGAAGCTCAACCAGACTCTGTTTGCCCTCCATGCCTTGGAGCGAGCGCGGGCTGCTTCTCCGCGGGACCCTGTGGTTTTGAACACCTTGGCGGTCTTGCTCCTCAAGATGAACAAACTCGACAGAGCTCTTTTGGTCGCCCAGGAAGCGGCGCGCGCCAATCCGAATGATGCCCACATCTGGGACACTCTTGGACAGGCATTCCAGAAGCTGGGTCGCAAAGAAGACGCGATCCGGACGTTCCAGAAAGCTCTCGAAATCGACCCCTCTCTGACTGTGTCGAAGAAGTCTCTCGATGCTCTCCGGTCGAGCCGATAGTCGATCGTCATCCTGGCCCGTCATATCCCTTGCGAGTCGGCCTTTCTCGCACTAGACTCGAGGCACCATGTCGAACACTCAATACCGACCATCCATCCGCGTCCGCTCCCTTGGATTTCTCTCCTCGATTCTGTGGGTCTTGGCCCTTGGAGGCTCTCGACCCGCGACCGTCCGGGCCGATGACCCTGACTTGATGGCTGCTCCTAAGCTGAAACTGCATGGGAAGACGCCTCGGACCTCGCGCCGGACTTCGCACCAGGCTTTGCCCCAGACCCCGCCCACGGCCTCGCCCCAGGCCTCACTTACGCCCTCGCCCCAGACCCCGCCACCAACTTCGCCCCAGGGTGCACTTGCGCCCTCGCCCTCGCCTCTGGCTTCTTCCCCGGCCTTGCCCTCGAGGCCGGACACCCAGCAATCGGAGCAGGTATCGAAACCGAAGGCCGTTTCGAAACCGAAAGCCATCAAGAAACCGAAAGCCATCAAGAAGTCGACAGCCATCGCAAAGAAGAAATCGGAGAAAAAAGAAGTTCGACAGTCCAAGGCTACGCCCCATCCCACCGCTCCGGTCATGAGCCGGCCCACGGCATTGGCCGACTCCTCCACCGGATTCCTCTCGATGATGGGACCTCTTCCCGCATCGATCGGCACCGTCAACTCCCTGTTCGTGACCATCGATCGTCAGTCTTGGACGGTCGTCCCGGTCACGGGGGGCTCTGTCCGGTGGACGTCCGGTCCGTTGACGCTCGGAGCCCACGCGGTGTCCGTCCGAAGGGGAGTGAGGGAGACTCTCTCGAGGTGGGACAACGTAGTCGTGTCCGCAGGACAGGTCACGCCGTTGCCGATCCAGACCCTTTCCGCTCCCACCGGGCTCCTGGTGGTCGATCTCGAGTTTCGTGGGCTGTCCAAATACAGACTGGGACGGACCTTTGACGTTTCCATCAATGGAAACACGGTGTCCGAGAAGGGCAAGCTCGTGTCTTCCGACCGGAGCGACGACGTACAGGTCCAGACCTACCATTTCGAGATCAGATTCTCTCCGGGAGTCCATCAGCTTTCCGCGACGTTGTGTGATGCCGATGGTTTCTGCTCGACGAAGCTATTCCCGCGTGTGCGAATCGTTTCCGACAAGACGACGAGGGTCGTGCATCGCTGGAGGGGAATGTCGGTCCTTTCGAGCCATGGCGGTGTCCGCGATTTCGACAGTCGTTGCGACTGCGACGGGATACAGTGGGAGCCCGCCTTGAGGTAGATCCTTTGGAGGAGGATGCGAAACCGTGAGTTACCCAGTCGAGTCCGAGAGCCGGTCCAGGTCGGAACAGAGAGTTGGCGCTGGTCAATCTGCGGCCTGTCCGGTTATGGGGTCCTCCGAAATTCGGGATCTCCGGCAGGGCCACAGAGGGCTGTCGATTCCTCTTGCCACCGAGCGGCTCCTGGACGTGAAGGGGCTCAAAACCTATTTCCGGACCGATCAGGGAGTGTCGCGGGCCGTTGATGATGTCACGTTCCATTTGGACCGCGGTGAGGTCCTCGGAATGGTCGGGGAGTCCGGATGTGGAAAATCGGTGACCGCCCTGACGATCATGCGTCTCCTTCCCGAACCTCCGGCCTTCGTTGCCGGAGGCCAGATCCTCTTGGGGAACAGGAATCTTCTCGAGGTCTCGCCGAACGAGATGCGCAAGACCCGAGGCGGAGAGGTTGCGATGATCTTCCAGGAGCCGATGACGAGTTTAAACCCCGTCTTCACTGTCGGCTATCAGATCATGGAGGGTTACAGAGCCCATACCGGAGTTTCCCGGAGGGAAGCTCGAGCCAGGGCCGTGGATCTCATGAAAATGGTCGGGATCTCCGCTGCGGATCGGCGCCTCGACGATTACCCACACCAGTTCTCCGGAGGGATGCGGCAGCGCATTGTGATCGCCATGGCCCTGGTCTGCAACCCCAGGTTGCTGATCGCGGACGAGCCGACGACCGCGCTCGACGTGACAATCCAGGCTCAAATCCTCGACCTGATGAACCGTCTGCGGACCGAGCTCACCATGTCGGTTCTGTTGATCACCCACGACCTCGCGGTCGTCGCGGAGACGGCCCGACGCGTGATTGTGATGTACGCCGGGCGGATTGTAGAGTCCGCTCCCGTGGCGAAGCTTTTCGACAGTCCCCTCCATCCCTACACGCAAGGACTCCTCAATTCGGTTCCACGCGTGGATCGACGGGTCGACCGGCTCCCGTCGATCGAGGGGACCGTGCCCAGCCTTTTCAGACTGCCCCTCGGGTGTGCCTTCCACGACCGGTGCCTTCATCGGTTCGATCCGTGTCGATCTCTTGTCCCGCCGCTTAGGGCGCTTCCGGGGGCTCCCGATCGCCTCGTGGCGTGCCATCTTCACATCGGAGCGTGAGCGTTCGCGATGCCGCAGGATCCGCGTCCGCTTTTGCTGAAGGTTGAGAACCTGACGAAGCATTTCCCTGTGTACGGGGGGCTTTTCGCACGGCCGATCGGGGCGGTCCGAGCCGTCGATCAGGTCAGCTTCGATCTCGTTGAGGGGGAAACCCTGGGACTGGTGGGCGAAACGGGTTCCGGGAAGTCGACCACCGGACGCACGATCTTGAGGCTCCTCAAGCCTACCGGAGGGCGTGTTCTGTTCGAGGGGGTCAACCTCTTCGACCTTTCGGAAACAGAGATGCGCAAGCGTCGGCGTCACCTTCAGATGATTTTCCAGGATCCCTACTCCTCGCTCGATCCCAGAATGACGGTGAGGCAGATCGTCGAGGAACCCATGGTCATTCATGGCCTCTGGTCGGGTTCCAAGAGACGGAATCGGGTCGCGGAACTACTGGAGGAAGTGGGGCTCTGTCTGGAGCAGCTCGACCGATTCCCCCACGAATTTTCCGGTGGACAGCGCCAGAGGATCGGCATCGCCAGGGCTCTGGCCGCGGAACCGCGACTCGTTGTCGCCGATGAGCCGGTGTCCGCGCTCGACGTCTCGATCCAAGCTCAGGTCATCAACCTCCTGGTGAATCTCCGGCGCGAACGCAAACTGACCTACATCTTCATTGCCCACGATCTGGCCGTGGTCAAACACATCTGCGACCGGGTGGCTGTCATGTATTTGGGGAGGATCGTCGAATTGGGGCCGGTCCAGAAGCTCTACGACGAACCGCTTCACCCATACACCAGAGCGCTCCTCTCCGCGGTCCCAGTGCCCGATCCAACGAACCGTCCGAGACGGCTTCTCCTCGGGGGAGAGCCTCCAAACCCTCTGGACGCACCCACGGGGTGTGTCTTTTCCGGACGTTGTCCGGTCGCGAGGCCGGATTGCCCCACCATGCATCAGCACCTGCGCGAGGTGTCGCCCGACCATCAGGTAGCCTGCGCGTATGCCGATCTTTCCGGACAAAAAGATCGGTCCGTCGTGGCTCCATGATCACCGCGCCCTCCCGTCATCGCGCGGCGACGGCTCTGCTCCTCGGATCGTTCGTGGCCATCCTGACCGTTGGCCTGGGATTCAGGGTCCATTGCGCGGACTACGCACTGCCGTATGTCCTGGACGTGGACGAGCCGGATTTCGTCGACAAGGCGCTCGAGGTGGCATCCGGAAGCTTCGACATGGGCGGGTACGGCTGCCCTGCCTCGACGATGAAGCTCGTGCTCGGAGCCGTCTATCGGGTCTGGTTTCTCGTGGACCGTTCGTGGGGTCGGACGAGGAGCTTCGAAGAGTGGCGGCGGGCTGACCGAGCCGGACGCCGGTCGACCGTGCTCGTGGGAAGAGCCGTCTGCGCTCTCGTCGATCTGCTCACGGTCGGCCTCGTCTTCCTCTTGGCATTCCGCCTGGGCGCGCCAGTCCCCGTGTGTCTCCTCGCGTCCTTATTCTACGCTTGCTCTGGTCTGGCCATCGACATGTCCCACCGGGTTCGCGGCGACGGCTTTTCCTCCCTTTTCTGGGTGGGCTCGACCCTGGCGTCGCTCGAAATTCTCGCTCGCGGATTGGTCCGAGACTATGTCCGGGCAGGCGTCCTTGCCGGTCTTGCCTTTGCCTCTCGGTGGCCGGCCGGTCTTTCTCTGGTGTCGGGCTTCTTGTCGCATCTTCTCTCGTCGCCGGTTCCGCGGGTCGAGCGTTCCAGGCGTCAGGTCTGGTCTGTCGCCTTGCTCCTGTCCGCGGTGGCGATCTCCATGGTTCTCACGGGGAGCTACTGGGAGCCCAGTGGAATTTCCGACGAGCCGGGGATGGAGGCTCCCCGGGCGACCGTCCTTGCGGGATTGCCCTTTCTCCGGTCGAACCTCCTCATCGGTGGAATGGCTCTCCTGGTCGCGGCCCTTCTGATTCCTCTGTGGACTTCCTGGTCCCGGTGGGCTCTGGGGTTGGTCCTCGATCCCCGGGTCCTCTGTTCTCTCGCGGCCTTCGGACTGGTTCAGATCGTCTCCACGCCGTCGCTGATCTCGCGTTTCTCATGGTTCGTGAACGCGGCCCTCGTGGCAATGTACGGTCACCATCCGCCCGCGGAGGCGCAGCCCGGCCTTGGAAATCTCCTGTACTACATTAGCCACCCTCTCCTGGAGGATCTGGGAGTCCTCGCTCTCATCCTGGCTGCGATCGGCTTGGCATCCGTGTTGGGCCGTGACCCTCGGTCGTTTGCGGTCGTCTTTGCCTCACCCTGTCTGTATCTCTGTTACGTTTCCCTGGGCTCCACGACGAAGGATTTCTGGATGCTTCCCCTGTCTCCTTTCTTGGCACTGGCCGCAAGCCACGGGATCGGAACCCTCCTGTCGTCGGTTCCGGATCGGAGGGTGGTCGTGCTCCTGGGGGCTCTCCTCGTGATTCCGTCGGTCACTGGCGGGGTCGAAAGGGCGCGCCGGTACGGCCGAACGTTCACCCAGGTGGCTGCGTCTCGCTGGTTCGACGCGAACGTTCCACCCTACAAGGGAATTCGCGTGGTCACGGAGCAGCAGGGGATTTTGATCAGCCCGGCCCGCTATGTCGTCTTTCCGATCTACTCGATCGGAATGGAGGACCCTGTCAAGTTCGATCCACGCCTCGTGGACTACGTGGTCCTCACCGAGTACATGTACGGACGCTTCCTGGAACGGGCCGATCGCTATCGAACGGAGGCGGCTCGATACCGGAAGATCCTGGAGAGCTGGCGGCCGGTTGCCGTGTTTGACGGACGGGCTCCTGGAATGTCGGGGCAAGACATTCGGATCTACAGGGTCGATTCTCCCGGTCCGATCCGGCCGCGACGGTGAGTCACTTGGCCCCGAGCTCCGAATGGCGATCCTGCGCTGGTCGATCGCTGGGGGTCTCCCTGGTCGAGGTGGAAGGATGGCTTTCCGACATCGAGCACAGGTGGGTTTCTTCCTGACCGGTTCCGACGTTCCATCGACGGACCACTCCGTCGTCCGCTCCTGAAATGACCGTCGTCCCGTTCAAGAAGGCCACGGCTCGGACCTTTTCCTGGTGTCCGGACAGCTCGAATAGACAACGGCCGGACGACGTTTGCCAGAGTCGGACTTTCAGATCCTGCCCTCCGGTGGCCAAGATCCCACCGTCCGGCGAGAGGTCCATCGTTTCGATCTCATGGGTCGGTTCTCCGAAATGACGGATCGGGTTGCCGGACTCTACGTCCAGAGTCGTGACGGGTTGCTCGCCGCCACCGAAGAACAGTGTCTTCCCGTCGGGCGAGAAGGCAAGAACGCGGATCGTCTTGAGTGCGGGAATCTCCGGGGCCCTCAGTGTTAGAGAGCTCACGTTCCAGAGCTTGAGCGACCGAGAAGTGCCACCTGTGGCGAGGGTCTGGCCGTCGGGAGAAAAGGACAGGCAGCGTATCGACTCGGGACCGACGGAGAATGCCCCCTTTTCCCTACCATTTTTCAGGTCCCACAGCCGAACGATGTTTCCGCGTCCACCCCAAGCGAGCAGTTTTCCATCGGGCGAGAAAGCGACTGTGTAGACTTTGGTGTTACTCCGGATCGTCTGTACCTTCTGGCCGGACGGCAATCCCCAGAGAACGATGAGTCCGTCTTCTGACCCCGACGCGAGCAGGCTCCCGTTGGGTGAAAAGGTCATACTCTCGATCGTCGAGACCTGTCCTTGAAGATCGAGGAGGAGTTCTCCTGTGGTGGCGCCTCGAAGACACACCGCTCCCTTCTTGGTCGCGACCGCCACGATCGATCCGTCTCGGGAGACGGCCAGTCCGCGGACCTGGCCCGTCTTCCGGTGGGTTCGGCGCGGGCGTACGTAGTCTTCGATCGGAGAGCTCTCGATCTGTGGATCGGTCAGAACAGGAGCTGTCGTGGCGGTCGTCGTGGTCGTCGTCGTCGTGGTGAGCTGGGTCTTGATAGGGAATGCGACCAAGCCTATGCAGACGAACACGAGAGTCAACCCGGCGAGAATCCAGGAGGTTCGGGATTGGGACAGCTCTCTGAGGATCGCGGGCATCCTTTCGGACGTGAAGAGACCTCGCACATCCACGCTTGTCAGCGAGGAGACCGTCCAAAGACCGGAGCCCGGCCCGGCGACTAGATCGTTCTTTCCCGATCCTTCCAGAGTTCGAGGCCTCGAGATCGAGTCCTTCGAGATTTTCGCGGCACGGACGTTCAGAATCGCCTGGAGCTCCGCCGAAACGGCTTCGACCGACGGAGGTCTGTTCAGGGGATTTTTGTCGAGGCAGCGATCGATGATCGTGGCCATCGCGGGCGGGAGTCCGGGGAGGACTTCATCGAGTCGAGGAGGGGGGGTCTCCATGTGCTTGCGCAGGAGATCGTACACTCCCGGTGCGTCGAAGGGAGGAGCTCCCGTGAGCATCTCGAACAGGGTGATGCCCATCGCGTAGAGGTCGGTCGCTGGGCCGGTCGACTCACCCCGGATCTGCTCCGGAGACATGTAGCGAGGGGTTCCGAGCAACGCGCCGGTCTTCGTGAACGAATCGGAGGTGCTGGACAGTTTGGCCACACCGAAATCACTGATCTTCACGTGCCCCGAGTTGAAGAAGAGGATGTTTTCGGGCTTGAGATCACGGTGGATGATCCCGCGGCTGTGACAGGCCTGAAGCCCGGATAAACAAGCCAAAGCGATTCCGATGGCTTCCGGCAAGTTCAGAGAGGCCTTCGTCTGCAGGATATCCCGCAGTGTTCCCCCGTCGACGAATTCGAGGATGATATAGGGGTGTCCGGCCAGCTCGCCCACCTCGTAGACCGACACGACGTTGGGGTGTCTGATCTCCGCGAGAATCTGACCTTCTCTGAGAAATCGGGTCTTGATCTCCGCCCGGTCGCAGCAGGTGAGTATTTTGATCGCGGCGAGCCGGTGGTAGTCCAAGTCCTCGCATTCGAAGACAACGCCCGTGGCACCTTGACCGACGAGTCGCTTCATCCGATAGCGTTGAGCGAAATCGGGGACGGAGAACTCCTGTTGGATCGCTCCGATGTCCGGGCTGCTCGCCCTATCCCGACTCTGGTCGGTCATGGTGCGATCGGCTTTCTGAACACAGTCGGGACAACTTGTGAACGTCGCGGCAGACGACGGTAGAGAGATCGAGCGGCCACACCGAGGGCAGGAGTCGTTCATTGGAAATGGTCGAACCTGGGATCGAGGACGATCATCTTCCAGACTAGCACAGAGCTGTGCTCCGCCGCCAATCCGGGTCAACGCGCTCCACCCCACAAGAGTTGCCCCCAACGGTCCAAGAGCCTGGATTCACTGATCCGATCCTATTTTTTGCGGAGAGTCTGCGAGTGGAGCTGTCCTTGGCGAAAGTAGTCGATGGCTTCCGCGAGAATCCTCGCCGTCTCCTGGGGAGCATGAAAGCCCATGCTGTTTTCCGCGGCCACGAAATCGAGTCTCCACTGAGCCCGGCGTTGGAGAGTCATCGCCGGTTCCAGATCGGCCTCTGAGGCGCCCCCTGTCTTTGCCGCCCTGATCGCGTCGAGCAGGTCGACGAGCGCTGTCGCGGCACGCTCCACCAGGTCATGGTTTGTATCCTGGATCGCTTCGACGCGGGCCAAGATCTCCTTTTCCTCCAAGTGATGGCAGACCTGGCAGGATCGATTGATGTTGAGGAGCGGGCTTCGGATCCAGTGATCCGCGAGCTTGAGCGCCCCCTCGCGTTTGTACGGCATGTGACAGTCTGCGCAGGCGACCCCGCTGCGAGCGTGGATGCCTTGATTCCAGAGCTCGAATTCCGGATGTTGAGCCTTGAGAACCTTGGCTCCTGTCTCCGCGTGGGTCCAATCGGAAAATCCGGCCTGGTCGTAGTACGACTCGATCTGATCGACTTTGAGCCCCTTTGACCACGGGTAGGTCACGAGCTTTCCGTCCCCTTTGAAGTAGTACTCGACGTGGCACTGCCCGCACACGAAGGATCGCATCTCCTGACGCGTGGCTTCTTTGTTGGGATCGTAGGGCTTGGAGCGATCCCCTTTTCGCCAGAGTTCGATGCTCGTGAGATGCGGCGCGGGCTGATCGCTCCTTGCGAATTCGCGGATTCCCACCAGGAAGCCAGGTCGCGTGACTCTCACTTGCATCGTCGCCGGGTCGTGGCAATCGACACAGCTCACCGGGTGCGAGATGAGGGATTTGCCCTTCTCGTCGCGCAATCGTCGCGCATCCGCATACGGCAACTTGCAGAGTTCCGCAAACCCCTTCATCACGTCGCCCTTGCCGGCGAATCGATAGGCCGGTATGACGGAAGAGTGACAATGAAGGCATGCTCCGGGTTGTTTCCTCTCCGTGAGCCTCCTGGTCTGTTCCTGATCTCTGAGCATGTAGGCGTGGCCACGGCGATCCCGGTAGTCGATGGAAAAGGCGTAGCCGGCGAAAAGCCGCTTGAGCCAGGGATCTCGATCGATCTTTTCGGCCGGAAGGACGTCGCTGCCGCCGTGTCCACCATATTTGGTGCGGGTGAGCTCGGCCGTCCGAAGGTAACCATCGTATTCGCTGGGGAAGCTCTTGCCCCACTCCCCAGGATCGGTCGACTCTTCCGAGACGGGGACGAGCCACCGGAAGGTATGCTGGGCTTCGATCTTTCTCTCCAAGATGTTGGTCAGCAAGAGCGTAATACAAAAGGTCACAGCGACGATGACGACGAAACAGACCCCCAGCAGGGCAACGGTCGTCTTCGACAAGGGACGCGCGGATTCCGATCCTGGCGTCGCCACCCCTGACATGTCCATCTCTCGTCCCTCCTCGAACGTCATCCCTCTCCAGCGCTTCGGTTTGTCCGCCCTCTGCCGCCGACAAGGGGCAGTCCCCTCGTCGGTCCCTATCATTTTCTCGGCCCGTGCCCAACCGATTCATGGCATTTCACACAGTTGGCCCTGTCGCTTTCGTGGGGCCCTCGTTGCAGTATGTTTTCGACGAGAGCACCATGACAGCGCTCGCAGTTGTCCTGAAGAATTTTGGAGTTGCGCCATGTGATCCGGATCGGTTCGTGAAAGTTCTGAAGAGTGAAAGCTTTCGAATGCCGCCAGCCGTTGTCCGCCTTGGCGAGGAGCTTCGGGATCAGAGCTTGCGGCAGGTGACAGTCCACGCAGGCAGCGTATGCATGGTGACTGGCTTTCTGCCACGAATCGTACTGGTCGCGCATGATGTGGCAGTGGACGCAGACTCGGGGATCCGAGGAGAAGTAAGAGAGGCCCTCCGCATAGACGAACGTGAAGATCCCGACGCCGGCAAGCACCCCGACGAACACGGTCGCCGCGATCCAGGCCCTGAGTCTGACCCGGTTGAGCTGGTCCAGAACGTGCGTGCACGCGGCACCAAAATGAGAACCAAAGCGCATGTGATTCCATTGTGGCATTCCGGCCAAACGAGGTCAAGCGACATCCGGGGTTGAGAAATCGTTCGAAAGAGCCTATCTTCAGTCTGGTCTTTCCGGACAGTGTGGGACGACCCAGGAGGTGTCTTTGCGATGAAAGCCAGAGCTGCCGTGCTCCACGAGAGAGGGTTGCCGCGCCCCTATACCGAGAGCAGGCCTTTGTGCATCGAAGAGATCGAGATCGACCCACCTGGGTACGGAGAAATACTGGTCAAGGTCAAGGCCGCCGGGATTTGTCACTCGGACCTGTCGGTCGTCAATGGATCGCGTCCGCGTCCGCTTCCCATGGTGGTCGGCCACGAAGGGGCCGGAATCATCGTCGAGACCGGACCCGGTGTGACCGGACTGAAACCGGGCGATCACGTTGTCTTCGTGTTCGTGCCGAGCTGCGGGATCTGCACTCCGTGCGGCGAAGGTCGCCCCGCCCTGTGCGAGCCGGGAGCTGCCGCGAACGCCGCCGGCACCCTACTGGGTGGGACTCGTCGAATCCATCGGGACGGCGTCGACTACTACCATCAGGTCGGAGTCTCCTGCTTCTCCGAATATGCCGTGATGTCGAGCTGTTCCGTGGTGAAGATCGACCCGGGTCTGCCTCTCGAGGAGGCTGCCATCTTCGGGTGCGCGATCATCACGGGAGTCGGAGCCGTGGTCAACACCGCCCGGGTACGAGCTGGTGCGAGCGTGGCGGTCGTCGGCCTCGGCGGAGTCGGTCTGTCCGCACTCCTCGGGGCTCGAGTGGCCGGAGCACGTCGGATCGTCGCCGTGGATATCCTCGAGTCGAAGCTGCAACTCGGCCTCAAATTCGGCGCGCACGACGTGTTTCTCTCGAGCGATCCTTCGTGCGTGGAAAAGATCCGGTCTGCGACCGGGGGAGGGGTCGACTACGCGTTCGAGGCTGTTGGCTCGGTCTCCGCCATGGAACTGGCCTATAAGATCACGCGCCGTGGCGGAGAGACTGTAAGCTCGGGATTGTCCCATTTCGAGCAGAGCTTCAAGATCCAGCACGTGAACCTGGTCGCTGAGGAGCGGACGGTCCGCGGGAGCTACCTGGGAAGCTGTGTCCCGGCGCGCGACATTCCTCGCTACATCGAGCTGTACCGGGATGGGCGGTTGCCCGTGGACCGGCTCCTCTGCGAGCGTCTGTCTCTCGAGGACGTGAACGGCGCCCTGGATCGCCTCGATCGGGGCGAGACCGTGCGGCAAATCATCGTGTTCTGAGGTACCGTCCGCGATGCTGTCCGCGGCCGACGAGTCCCGGGCGTCGGGGACCGACGATACGGCCCGCCCTTTCTCTGACGAGCCGGCTGGGTGAGATCCGGCAGGGGGTCAGCGACCGCTCAGGCACGTGACGGAGCCATCGAGTCCGGCGACGATCGCCACACCATCCGATGCGGCCGGTGGAGCCAACACGTAGAGGTCAGGAGTGGCGCGGTACTGCCACAGGATCTCCCCGGACCGCGGAGCAAGGGCGGAAAGCGTTCCGGTCGACGAGCACGCGAAGATCGAGGTCCGCGTCTCGACAGGACTCGCCGGCACGTTTCCCATGAAGGTGGTCGTCGTCCAGGCCAGGCTTCCGTCGGGCGCCATCCTCGCCAGTCCGTCTCGGCGTCTGATCAGGACGGACTGCCCGTCCCACGAGCGGCCGGTCGCCACGACGTCCGACGTTCCGCTCACGAGTCTTCCCACGGAGTCGATAATCGAGAGCTTGTAGTCCCGGTCAGCGCAGAACACTCGTCCTCCCGAGACCACCGGTCCACAGTCGGCGGGACTGTAGTAGCTCTTGGCGCCGGGGCGTTCCTCGGACCCCTTGCCGCGACACTTCCAGATGATTGCGCCGGTCTTCGCGTCGAGGGCCCAGATCTGTTGATCCCAGGACCCAAAGTAGATGCGTTGTCCGTCCGAGGCGAGCTCCGACTCGATCGAGTAACCGGCCCTCTCGAACGTCCAGTGGGATTGGCCCGTCAGCAGGTCCAAGGCGTGGACCGCCCCGGCGTTGTCGCCGAAGACGACCGTGTCGTCCACGACCACCGGAGTGGAGTAGATTGCCGCTTTGCCGGCGTGGATCCAGCGCACCTGACCCGATCGGTCGACCGCCCGGAACGAGCCGTCCGCAGACCCGAAATACGCCAACTCCTTCGCCACGACCGGTGCGCCCCCGATCTCTCCACCCGTGTCGACCCGCCATAGGATCGATCCGTCGTCAGCCTTCAATGCGTACAGGGCTCCATCGAGACCTCCCACGAGAACCTGGGGGCCCGCGATCGTGGGTTGGGCCTTCACACCCGCGGGCAGCTGGGTGCGCCATCGGACGTCGACGCGGGAGTCTCGACGCAGTGTGAAACAGACGGTGCGGCTGTATCGGGTTCCATCCTCCGCAATCGAAATTACGTTCACGGAGTGCCGTCCAGGGGCGAGAGAGTTCAAGAGCGCCTCTCCGGTGAAAAGGCCGGAGCTGGCCGTGAGCTTGACTTCGTTCGCATTGTCCAGGAGGCATCGAATCTCACGGGCCGTGGCGCCCTCCAGTTCCGTTGAGATGGCCAGTCGGTCACCCGACACGACCTGATCCGGGCGCGGGGCCTGGATTCGGAGGCGGGGACGCGACTGGACCGCGAGCGGTCGATCCAGGAGGGGCATCGTGGCCTTTGCCTCACCGAACTTTTTCCCGGCGATCTTGAGCGATCCTCCATGGATGGTGCCGATACAGTACCCCCGGGGTCTCGCCTGTTCGTCGGTCGTGAACGTGGACCCTCCGCAGACCACGTCGTAGCCGTTCACCACGTGTCTCCAGAAGCCGTGCGAGTGACCCGTCAGGATCGCCACGACGTTGACCGGGTCCAGGACGTCGAAGAATCGATCGAGGTCGGTCGGACTCGCGAACTCCGAGCCCTCGGGAGGATGGTGCATGCAGAGGATCACGGGCAATCTCGGATCGATCTTGCCCAGGTCCTCGCTCAACCAGCGGAGTTTCTCTTCGGAGAAGGCGGGTCGAGGGTCCTGGGAAATGGGTGAATCGAAGATTACGAAGTGGCAACCGCCTGCGTCGAATGAGTATCGGACGTTCCCCTGTTGTGTCCTCACGGCCGGGGAGAGGCAATCCCAGGTCACGTCATGGTTTCCCACTGTGGGATACAACTGGAATGGACACCCGTTCCACAGGGCGAGAATGCTATCCCAGGCTTTGTGGCCTGCTGCGGCACCGCCGAATTCCGTGAGGTCGCCTGTCCCGATCGCGAAGCTGGGACGAGGAGCGCGGATGCCGTAAGGCTCCAGATCGACTTCACCGAGATTCCGGATTTCGGTGATGGTCTGGACGGATTGAGTGAGGGGAATGTGGGAATCGGAGAAATGGACAAACGAGAAGTCGCCAACTCGAGAGCCAAGAGGGACCGTGGCCCCCAAGGCTGTCCTCGCGACGGAACAGAGAGCGATCTCCAGGCAGACGACGAGAGTCGCGAGGATGAATCGACGGCGATTCGAGCGGGCCATTCGGGGGCCTCCGATACGTCGAGGGAGGGCGCGGACCTGATCTATAGCGGACCTGTTCTATTATGAGAAGGCCATGCCACAGCGTCAATCCGCCGCCGGAATACAATGCTGATCTTAAGTAAAAGCTTCAGGATGGGAACCGTGTGGTGAGCATGATAATCTGGTCCAGGCATTATAAAATCGGTTCATATGTGGAAGGAGATCACACGAAATGCGAACGATTGGACTCGCTGTTTTGGGACTCGTTCTGGCATTCGGGTTTCTACAAGCGGCAAACGCGCCGTACCAGACGGTCATCGTGACACCGGCGACCGTTGCCGCGGATCACAGAGTCGATGTGTCGAGCCGTTCAGGTCTCGTCCAGAGTCTCATGGACCAGGCTCGGCGATCGCAGCGGAAGCTGATCGCCGATCTTAGGCCTCTGACCATCGGTGGCGAAGCGCCCGCCGTGAAGGAGCTCCGCTCCCTCTGGCTCGTGAACCGGCTCGTTGTGACCGCGACCAAAGAGGTCATCGCCCAGCTCTCCAAGAGATCGGACGTCGCCTCGGTTCGTCCGACTGAGGCCATAAAACTGGTCGAGCCCATGACGGCGAAGGTTGAAGACGCGGAGTACGGAGTCGCCAAGGTGAAGGCGCCCGAGGTCTGGAGCAAGCACTCGATCAACGGTTCGGGCATCTTGGTCGGACACCTCGATACGGGCGTCGACGCCACGCATCCCGATCTGAAAGGGAAGATCGCGCTGTTCAAGGACTTCTTCGGGAGCACGGCCACTGACTCGTTCGACGGTCAGGGCCATGGCACGCACACGGCCGGCAGCATTGTCGGCGGAAACGCCTCGGGAAAAGCGATCGGCGTGTCGCCCGGCGCGAAGCTGGTCGTCGGCCGGATTTTCAATAACTCCGGTTCCACCACGGACGCGGTCATTCTCGAGGCCATGAACTGGATTGCTGATCCTGACGGAAACCCACAGACCGCGGACTCCCCCCGCCTGGTCTCCTGCTCGTGGGGTGGCAGAAAGACGTCCGACACACCCGGTGGCGATCTCTGGACGGCGTCTCAACACTGGGTCGATCTGGAAATCCTGCCCGTGTTTGCCGCGGGTAACTCGGGTCCCTCCGCCAAGACGGTCGGCACGCCCGGCGCCTATCCGCACGTGCTCGCCATCGGAGCGACCACTGCCACGGATACCATCGCGTACTTCTCGAGCCGAGGTCCGGCTCGCTGGGACGGCACCGACTACGTGAAGCCTGACGTGTCCGCACCCGGCAACAACATCCAGTCGGCCAAAGACAAGGGTGGATACACCACGATGTCTGGGACCTCGATGGCCTGTCCGCACGCTGCCGGCGTGGTTGCTCTCGTCATCCAGGCAAATCCGACCTTGAAGGTGAAGCAGCTCGTCGACATCATGCGCTCCACGGCCACCGATCTGGGCACCCAGGGGCAGGACAACACGTTCGGCTGGGGTCTGATCGACGCCGTCAAGGCCGTTGAGAAGGCCCGATCGTTGGCCGCTTTCGACCTACGTCGGGGCGAGTAATCGTCTCCTGGCCCAGGGAAGTGAGGCTTCTCTGGGCTTCCAGCAGAGAGAATCAAAAACCTGCCGGGTGAATCCCCGGCAGGTTCTCTTTTCTCCCACGATTCCTACTTGCTCCCCGGGGACGAGGGGACGAGGGACGAGGAGGCAGTGGACCGATCGTGGCGGGGGTGCGATACTGATTGCATCTCATGGACACCTCGTTTCCGAAAGACCTGGAGACCAAGTACGAGTGCATCACCGATCTCGGTCAAGGCGCCATGGGCGTTGTCTATCAGGCTCGGCAACGAGACCTCAATCGCCTGGTCGCAATCAAGTTTCTCGTCTTAGGACCCGGAGTCCACCCGACCCTCCCGGCGCGGTTCAAGAAGGAAGGCCAACTCGCAGCGCGAATCCGGCATCCGAACGTCGTGACGGTCTTCGAGAGTGGTGTGACGAGCGTTGGCCAGCCCTACATCGTCTATGAATACCTGGAGGGACGGTCTTTAGAGAACTACCTTCAGAGGAATCACCCCTTCACCATTGAGGAGTCGCTCGGTCTGATGATCTCGGTCCTTGCCGGGCTCTCAGCCATCCACAAGGCCGGAATCGTCCACCGAGACCTCAAGTCCGAGAACATCCTCATCGGGCCCGGTGGGGATCCGAAGATCGTCGATCTTGGACTCGCCCTGGACTTGGCGAGTGAACAGAGGATGACAAAGGAAGGGGAGTTCCTCGGAACCCCGTGGTATGTGTCGCCCGAAGTGATCAGCGGCCAAGAGGCGACACCCTTGTCGGATCTGTATGCCGTGGGGATCATGCTGTTCGAGCTGTTGGGAGGGAGACATCCGTTCCCAGCCAAGACGGTCGGTGATTGTCTCGTGGCTCACGTGAAAGCCACTCCGCCTGACCTCGAAGAGCTGAATCCGATGGTTTCTCCGGAGCTCTCCGCGGTCGTCTCGAGAACTCTTGCGAAGGATCCACGAAACCGCCCGCAGTCGGCCACAAAGCTCATTCGGGAGCTCCAGTCGATTCCCTGGGTATCGAAGAGTCCGAACCGGACCGTAGGTGCGGCGGAACGCCGAAGGAGGGCCACGGAGAAGACCAGGATGAAACGTCCGAGTATCGATCTCGGGTTTCTTCCGTCGAGATCTATGCAGGTTCTCTGGATGGCGGCGCTCATCAGTCTCGTCGTGGTTGGGCTGTTCTGGCTGTATGGACAAAGCCCCCGCGCCACAGTCGATTCCGAACCGGGGCGTGCTGCAAGTCCTGGAGTGGCTCCGGTCGACGAGACGAGACTTTCTTTAAAGGAGCTGGTCGTCGAGCCGGAACGACTCCTCGTTCGCGTCGAGGAGAGAAGTGGCGCCGGGACGAGACTGACGGAGCGGGCATTCGGGACTCCCCTTTCGTTTCCTCTCACGATCACTCCGCAGCCGACCGACCCGAGCCTCTCTTCGGGCCCCGCAACGCTGGTGATTCACGCCGGTGAGGTGGCCGTTGCACTTCTGAGGAAGATCCAAGATCTCCGTCGACTGCTCGAGTTGGCGCCGGGGTTCGGGGATCTGAACGCTCTGGCGCGGTCCAAACAAGGGCGTTCGGAGCTTGAAAGGCAGGGGCTCACGGAGAGACTTTTCAAGAGCAACACCCTTCTCGACCAGTGGCGCACCGTGCGCGACCACGCTGGCCCATTGCTGTCGGCACGGCTCGATCTGTCGGTGCGGGAAAAGATCCTCGACGCGACCTACAGGCTCGAGGATCTTGGGAGTCGTCTGGAGAGCTTCCACATTCCCGTGCCGTTCGATCTCTCTTCCGTGTACCCGCAGGATTGGCGTCCTGAGTGTCCTGACCGAGATGTTCAGGGAACCGAATACTTGGTCGAGTGGAAGGTCGATCCCAAAGAGAAGACCGCCTCGTCACACCAGACAGACGGAGTCTTTCGTCCGGACTGGTCCAAGGGGCAGACTGTCGCCGCTTCGAGCACTCTCTCGGGAAAGCCCTGGAAAGGGGGTCCCTCTGTTGGCTGGGCCAAAGGTCGACTGGACGGAAAGGTGACGGTGCCTTTGATAAGGCCCGGACGGAAGTGCTGGATCAATTGCAGCAGCGCGCCCAGGACCGGCGTCCTGCGTCTTTGGGTCCGGATCAACGATCGGATCACTCTCCGGCTCCCCCATGGCCGTTGCTTCAAATCGGAAGGGTTCGTCGTTCCGGGCATCTGTCGTCACACTTTCGATGGTTCGATTCTCCGCCCAGGGGAGAACCGGATCGAGGTGGAAGCTTCGACGTGTCTGGACATTGTGAGGGGAGCGGACACGGTCACGGTCGAACGGATGGGAATCATCGTCTCCCGCGATGGGCCGGACGATCAGGAGCTTCGGACCGTCGGCGGTAAAGGGACGAGCCGACAACGGATCCGTTGACCGGCATGCGCCCGGCCGAGGGGCGTTGATCCAAAATCCTTCACCTAATTTCTGTAAACCAAGCAACGATGAGTCTCTCGGACTATCGTAAGTTCACTCCCCTGGACCCCAGATGTGCCCTGGATGCAAGGAAGAACGAAGTCGCAGCGACCCCCCACTCGACATCACCGTTCCAAAGGTGGTGGGGGACCCCCGAGGTGTACAGAGACGTACATTGAGGAGCGGCGACGAGTTCTGACGCAGCAGACGGGGTGCAGATGGGGGATCAGGGTGATCACCACGTCTGGACCGCGGATGATACAATGACACCGTTTCCTCTTTCTTTTTGAACAGGACAGTGCCCCTTGGAGGGCCGATGAACAACACCACCGACCACCCCGATACCCCGAATTCGCCCGGTCTCTTTCATCCGTCTCGCCCGGTCTACCGCTACACCTTGCTCTTCTTCGTCAGCCTGTTGACGTTTGGAAGCTACTTCGCCTACGACAGCATCGGCGCCATCGAGACCACGCTCATCAAGGAGCTGGGCCTCAGCCGAGAGACGATCGGCAATTCGTACACGTTCTACTCTCTCGCCGCGATCGTCATCGTCTTCTTCGGTGGAATGCTCATCGACAGGCTGGGCACTCGCCGGGCCAGTCTTCTCTTTTCGGTCCTCGTGACCCTTGGTTCCGTCATCGTCGCGGTGTCCGGCAACGTCATGACTCTCTATTTGGGCCGATTCATCTTTGGTGCCGGTTCTGAGTCGTTGGTCGTTGCCCAGAGCGCGATCCTGGCAAAGTGGTTCAAGGGGAAGGAGCTCGCACTGGCCTTTGGGATCGCGCTCTCGATCAGCCGGTTGGGAACCCTGTTCTCGTTCAACACGATGGAACTCATCTCCAAGCAGTTCGACAGCTACAAGACCGCCCTGTGGGCTGCTGCGTTGTTGTGTGGCGTGTCGCTCCTGTCGAACCTCGTCTACAACTTGATGGACCTCAAAGGGGAGCGCGAGCTCGCGCTGGCCGACGAAGGCGGGGGGGACAGGATCGTGTTCGGCGACATCAAGAGATTCCCGGCTTCCTACTGGTACGTGACGATGCTCTGTGTCACGTTCTACTCCGCCATCTTCCCGTTCACAGCTCTCTCCACCGATATGTTCCACGACAAGTGGAAGGTTCCGACGACGATCGCGTCATCCGGAGGCTTCTTCCAAAACGTCTTCGCGAACTTCCTCAACATGACCAGCACAGCCCCGGGCATTACGAGCATCATCATTTTTGCGTCGATGGTGTTCGCTCCATTCGCCGGACACTTGGTGGACCGTGTGGGCCGCAGAGCGTCCCTGATGGTGGTGGGCTCGTTGGTCTTGATCCCGTCTCACCTGGCGTTGGGTTTGTCGGATCACAGCCCGGTCTACCCGATGGTCGCCCTGGGCGGGGCGTTCGTGCTGGTTCCGGCGGCGATGTGGCCTTCGGTTCCACTCATCGTGGAAAAGAGTCTGACCGGAACCGCGTTCGGACTGATGACCGCGATCCAGAACGTCGGGCTTGCTTTGTTTCCGTTTCTGAACGGGAGGCTCCGTGACCTCACGAACAGTTACACCGCCTCGCAGTGCATGTTCGCGGCCCTCGGCATCGTGGGACTTGTCTTCGCCGTGCTTCTGCTTCGGTCTGACAAGTCGATCGGAGGGGTTATGGAGAAGGGCCGGCAGGAATAGGAACCCGTTCCCGGTTGATCAATGCCGATCCGTGTCGGGGTCGACGTAGACGAAGACTCGGGTGAGCCGGTAGTCTTGGATGCCCCGCGCCGGCTCGAAAGTGTAGCCTGTCTTGGCCGTGTATTTTCTTCGTGGCAATGCCAGGACCGATGCCTTCAGATGGACGACCCCGAGATCCCAGGAAAGGACCCGTGTGTTCGCCACGGGGCCTTCTGTTTCCGCGTGGATATGAGAGGTGATTTCGTTGAGGATGACGTGGCCAATGCTGGGAAAGGTCGCCTTCTGGTAGTCCCCTCGTATGCTGACTTGTCGTGCCACGACGCGACCCGACTTGATGTAGAGTCGCCAGCGCAGCATCTGGGCCGTCGTCTCCAACTCGCCCGTATCTCCCTCGTTGGGGCCCTCCTGTTCCCGCGTAGAGGGGACGGTGCCTGACGGCCCGCCACGGTAGGTCAACACGAGGTCGAACGGGATCGAGTGGCGGCCGGTGGTGAGGGTTGAGGCCAGGGGCTCGATGCGGTCGGGCGCCCCGTACGCGAGCAGGACTTCCGCCAAGTCGATACCGAGCTGGAAGAAGACCGGCTTGTAGGGGGAGTGCTCCACGAGGCCCGCGAGAATCATCTGCTTCAGATCGAGATATTTTTGGTTGCCGGGGTCGAACGAGAGAGCTGCCTCGATTTCCATGCGCGCCTCGATGTGGAAGCGCTTCTTGAGCTGTTCCTGGGCTTGCTGGAAATGCGATTCTCCCTTGTCCTTCAGGAGGGCTTCTTCCTCGGAGACTTCATCGCCCGCAGCGGTGTCGGAAGGGGATTCGACTGCGGCCGACGCAGGGGAGGCCTGGTTGCGCGATGAAGCCTTCCCTCTCTCAGGAAGAGGCGGCTCGAGGCGGACCGTATCGATCTCCGGGGCCGGCGACTCCGGATTGCCGGCGCCCGTGGTGGCTGCCGTATCCGGCGTGGACGGCTTTCCCGGAGTGAACGAGGTCAGCTCGAGGATGGGGCGATCCGGTCCGGAATTGCGCTTCAATGTCTGTCGGATCAGCCCGACGCCGGGAGCGTAGAGTTTTCGGTACGTCAGGAGCTTCGTCCCCACGTCGAAGGGGTCGTTGTTCTTGACCGCCTCCTCCACCGCAAGGACCGTCGAGTAGGTCCCGGCCACCGTTGAGACCGGCGGTGAAGACTGGACCTGGGCGTGGCCTCTGGCTGTGACCCAGGAGGATCCGCTCGCGACGGGATACTGGAATACGATCTCTTCCGTTTTAAAGGCGCGGAAGGGGCCGCTCGCGCTGGGGCCTCGTCCCAGGACGAAAAGCCCGGAGGGGCGCGAAACCAAGATCGCGTATCGTTCGGTCCGGTCGACCCCGGGCAGCTCGAGGACGTCGCGGACCAAAACGCCGATCTCTTTCCCTACCTTTACGGGGCCTACGACCTGTCTTGCGAGAGTGCCGGGACCGAGAGAATAGACCCAGGCGGTGCCGGGATGGATGAGGACATCGACGAACCGAATCGAAGGACCGGCCGGCGCAGCCGATGGTGAGGCTCCGTCCGGTTGAAGGCTTCCTGGCGATGACGTCTGCGCGGCCACGCGTGAGCCGGGCGTTGCCGGACTCGCGCCAGGTCTCGGCGTTTCCGCGGGCACAGGGGATGGGGAACCTTGAGTAGAAAGAGCCCGAGTCTTTTCGAGGGTCGCCGAGGAAAGCTCTGCGAGGAGTTTTTGGCTCGGCTCGTGAGAAGGATCCTCCTTGAGGGCCGCTCCGGCCGCCTCGGCCGCTTCGGCGAGATGTCCTTGGTGGGCAAGGGCCAATGCCCGCGTGTAGTGAGTCACGGTCTTTCTCGCCCGATCCTCCTTCTCTTTCTCCTGACGACTGGCCTCGTCGATTTCCGCGGCTCTGAGAGAGAGCTCTTTGGCATTTGGTCGTTCCCGGCGGGCTTCCTGGAGAATCTCGCGCGCCTTGCTCAGGTCGCCTGCCTTGCGCGCTGCCTGCGCACGAGCAAGGGCATCCTCGATCGCCTTGCGATCCTCCTGCTCTCGCGTCTGCTGCAGCTTCTGGCCCAACTCGCTCAGAGCGGCTTCGGCCTTCTGTCGCACCGACGGAGGGGCCGTCCGCACGATGTTCTTGTACAGAGGAACCGCCGAGGCCGCGTCTTTGGCTTCGGCCTCGCGAGCTGCCTTCAGGGCAGCTTCGGCCCGAGCGGTTTCGAACTCGGCGAGGAGGACCTTGGCTTCTTGGGCCACGGGAACGTCTCCAAGGGCGAGGGCCTTGTTGAGCTCGTTGATGGCTGCCGAATGGTTCTCCTGGATCGCGAGTTCCTTGGCCTTTCGGACGAGGGTCGCGGCTCGATCGACCTTGAGCCTCTGCTCGATCAGGGCCCGCTGTTCCGTCGCGACCTGGGCCTCGCCAGACGTGGGGTAGTGTCGGAGCAGCCGGTCGAACGTGCTGGCGGCTGCCTCGGACTGTCCGGCCTTGGCGAGCTTCACTGCGATTTCGAGGACCTCTCTGGCCCTCATCGCCTCCAGGGACAAGACGAAACTGCCCTTGGACGGCACGGTGACCAGAATACGATCTCCCGTGAGCCAATCGAGAGAGGCCTCGCTCAGATCTTCGCCGGGTTCCGGGAGGGTGATGGAGTTCCCCGTTGCCATCGACATGATCACCGGCCTGCGCGGCGATTCGCGACTGACACCCGCCAGAAGCCTTCTGTCCGGTGAGAGCGCGAGCCCGGCCACCTGTCCCGTGTTCCCCGGAACCTCGCGGATCACGAACATCTTCGTTGCTTCGGGTCGCGAAGACAGATCGCTTTTTCTCAGCCAGGTGAGCGCTCTGGAATTGACTGTTTTTGCGACGACCGCAGGTGCGGGTTTCATCTGCTGCGAGTAGGTGTTCAGCAGATAGCGTTCTCGATCCGAGGCGTCGGTAATCAACAGATCGCGGTCAGTAGACCAAGCGATGCGAGCCTGTTCTTGAAGCGCGTCGGGAAGGACGATCCGACGGAGCTTGAAAGGACCTTCCCTGGGAATCGTCAGGATCCAGAGATCCTTTTGATCGAGCCCAGCCGCGCGATCCCTGGAGGGATAGGGAACACAAGCCCCACCCTGCCCCGGCAGGGACAGCCGAAACACCTGGGTCAATCCTGGGACCAGCTCGGTATTGCTGCTTCTGAGAAGGACTTCCACCTCACCGATGGGCACGGGCTGGACCGAAACGCTCTGGGAATCCACCGAGATCATCGGGCTCTCTGCCGGCTTGGGACGAAGCTTGACCGGGAGCTCCAAGGTTTGACCCACCTTGAGGATGAATTTTTTCCGGCCGGTCAAATATCCTTTTGCAGACAAGGACAGGCTCACGGGGCCCGGCTTGAGCGACAAGGTCAGGGGTGTCTCGCCGTAGTAGTGCTGGTCCGCCGTGCGCACGACGCGGGCACCCGATGGCGACGACGTGATGATCACCGTGCCCTCCCGGACCGAAGCCGGGGTTGGCGTCGGCTCGCTCCCCGAAGAGGATGGTGAGGGCTTTTCCTCTACTGGAGAAGCGGACTGGGATGGTTCCGGTTCAGGCGGTCTGGGAGATTGTGAACTCGGCGAATTGCCTTTTAGGAGCTGTTTGAGCTGCCCGGCCAGTGGATCATTTCCAAGACGAGCCTTGATCACGCGCGAATCCCGCGAGATCACGTAGGTGTAGGGGGTCGCACCGTAATCGATTTCTTCACCGGACCGATATTTCTCCAGCTCCGAGGAGGAGATCTCTTCCACCTTGGGGCCAGAGGCCCACCATTTTTTGAGGACATCTGTCGAGGCGATTCTGTGTCGCGTTCCGAACGAGTCGAGAAACCAGATCCAGGATGAGCCTCTTGCTCTCAGAAGGCGTCCGGGCCCACCCTCCTGTGTGTTGGCTTCCGCTTGCTTCTTCGTCGCGCGGCGGTTGGAACGGGATGGGCGGGGAGGGTCGTCGTCCTGGGCGCGCGATGGACAAGCCCCCATCTCACTGAGGAGGGCAATAAAGATCAGAGCCAGAGCGGTTTTCTCGAGCATACGACCTGAGTCTGACGTGTACGGAGGACCCCGTCGAGAAGCGACTATTGTACCAGACAGGGCCTCTCTTGGCAAGATGTCCGGCCCGGAGTCTTACCATCCGAATTGGCTCTGGATGGACTTTTGGAGCGAACGTGTGCTACTGGACGGATGCTCCGGAATAGGACGGGATGGCGCGTTCGAAGCTGTTGGTCGTCGATGTGGAATGGGAGGCGTAGTTCTGGATTTCCCGGAGGAAATAGGCGGCGCTTTCCCTGAAGAGACCGATCGACGATCGAGTCATCCGGTCGACGTGCTCGTCGATCCCTTCCCATCCGAGTCTGTGCAGGATCTTCAGCGCGGCCGTCTGCACCCGATGGTTCGGATCTTTGAGAAGATTCACGAACAGTTCGCGAGGCAGCAGGTTATGGAACCGGGCCAGTCCTTCTGTCGCATTGGCCCGCACCCGCGCATCCGGATCCGAGAGCCGATCCTTGATCGTCGGCACCACGGATGGATCGTTCTTCTTGGAGATCGCGGTCACGGCCATTGCGCGCAAGAACTCGTCGTAGTCGCGGACCGGAACTGTGAGCATGAACTCGCGCACGGACGCGAACGGTCGACGATCGAGAACTTGGAGGACCGCCCCCTTGGTTCGAAAGTCGTTGCGCGCTCGGTACGTGTCACAGAGCAGTTTGATCGCCCGATCGTCTTCCAGGTCGATCATGGCTTTCACCGCAGCACTGGCCTCGTCGGGGTCGGCTGACAGGAGCACGTAGGTGAAAGTCTCGACAACGGACGGCTCCGGCCAGAATCGAGCCAGAGTCCGAACTGCGGCGATGCGGACCCGTTGGTGGCTATCGCGGTGGGCAAGAGAAACGACGCGAGCAAGAAGCGGTGTAGATGGACGATCGACGGAGAAATTCGCGAGGTAGATCTCCCTCAACGAGGGATCTTCACTCTCCAACAACTCAAGGAGAAGAGCTTCTTTTCTATTCATTCTACATCCTCTGGGGATCCACCAATTGAGGAACCCCATCGAACGAAACCTTCTCTGGATTTCGCCCGGACCGAGCATCGATGGTCGAGCTCCGCGGCCCTCCATCTGTTCGGCCCTTGTCCCCAAGCAACATCTTGCCGAGTCCCGTCAACCCTTGAGCCCAGCCCCCCAGATCCGATGTTCCTCCCCAAAAGGAGTCTTCGAATCGTATCGACCGGAGGATTTCCCGTCAGACAAGGCATCCGGCGCGCCCCGTTATGGCCATTTCTCGCTACAGCACACTGTCCGCGCCGGCAATGCTGCTCCGAAATGGAGGACGGAATTATGTCACTTTGTGGTGCATTCTGTCAATGACCCGCCTGTGTTATTTTCATAAGGGTCTTTTTTGTTCGATCAGAAAGATCCGGAGCCGATTTTGGGCAAATGACCCGGTAGAAGTCGTGATCTGATGAAGATCGAGATCGGCGTGGCCGCGTTCCGTCGGCTCCAACGCTACCTTTGGCCCTTGGACTGAAGATGGCTCTCTAGCTGCTGGTAGCACTCGGTCAGAATCTGCGAGATTCTGTTGGCTGCTTCTTGGTCACGCTTGTTGTCGGCGTGCAGGTCCGGATGGAATCTCTTGATCAGTCGACGAAAATGGGTCCTCACTGTTTTGAGATCGGCTCCGACCGGACACTCCAGATTCTTGTAGCACTGCTCGATGGTGCGTTCGCCAGGCCGCCTCTTGTGTGGGGGACTATACTCGTCGCTCGCTTGCTGGTTCGCGCGCGATCGATGCTGTTCTTTCTGGAACTCTTCCCACTGTCTTTCGAACTCCTCGTCGGACATCTTTCGAAAGCCATCCTCGTCGACGAATTCCACGTCCGGCTGGGAACCCTCCCGAGAGCTCGTGCTCTCGAGAAACGAGTGGATGTATGTCCGCGCGATGAATTTGAGTCGATCCTTGATTCCCATGGCAAGGCCTCATCATAACATAGTGGTATTCGTCGGCTCAGGTTTCAGGCTGGTCGTTGATTCGGTGTCCTGGGCTGTTGTATCCTCAATCGTACACGTTTTCACGATCGGAGGCTTGCGTTGACCCGCGAAGAACGGAAACTCCTTGGCCTCTCGCTCATCGAGGCCGGTTTCATCAATAGAGAGCAGCTCAACAACGCCCTTCGCCGCCATCGCAAGACCGGTGACACTCTGGGCTACACGCTTCTCAAGCTGGGGTATCTGTCGGATCATCAGCTCCTCAACTTCTTGGAGTCCAAGCTGGGGTTTCCCCACGCGAACCTGACGAACTACGTCGTCGACAAGAACGTCATCAACCTCATCCCCGAGGTCATCGCGCGCAAGTATCAGGTGTTTCCGTTGCTCAAGGTCCGCAACACCATCACGGTCGCCATGGTCGATCCGCTCGATACCTTTGTGATGGAGAACATCAACTACACGACTGGCTGCGATATCAAACCGCTCGTCTCGACCAAGGACGAGATCATGGCGGCCATCGACAAGTACTACGGCGCGGCCGTGGCCGAGCAGACGGAGGATAGCCATCCGAAGGAAGAGGGTCTCAAGGAGCTGCAAGACTTCGCCTCAAAGCTCCAGGGGGTCGTCAAGCGCGATGGCGTTCATGACCTGAACGAAGTGTCTCTGGCCAATACCCAGTCCATCATCCAGCTCGTCAACCGGGTCATCACGGACGGCATCAAGTACAAGGCGTCTGACATCCACATGGAACCGGATGCCAAGGGGTTCCGGGTTCGTTTCAGGATCGACGGCCTTCTCCAGGAAGTGATGAGCCTGTCGACCGAGTGGGCAGCCCCCACCATCTCCCGCGTGAAGGTGATGGCTGATCTGGACATCTCGGAGAAGCGGATTCCCCACGATGGGCGCGCCATGCTTTCGCTCGACGGGAGGGAGATCGACCTCAGGGTCTCGACGTACCCGGTGGTGCACGGCGAGAAGGCCGTCATGAGGATCTTGGACAAGACGAACGTCGTGTTCAGTCTCAGCGAACTGGGTTTCGAGGAGGATGTTTTGAGGCAGTTCGCCTCGATCATCCGCCAGCCCCACGGCATCTTCCTGTTGACCGGGCCGACAGGATCCGGGAAGACCTCGACTCTCTACGCCGCCCTCAAGGAGATCAACTCCGTCGAGAAGAACATAGTGACCATTGAAGATCCGGTTGAGTACCAGTTGCCGCTCGTCAATCAATCCCAGATCAACGTGAAAGCGGGGTTCTCGTTCGGTTCCGGTTTGAGGTCGATCCTCCGTCAGGATCCCGACGTCATCATGGTTGGTGAGATCCGTGATCTGGAGACCGCTGAAACCGCGGTCAGAGCGGCTCAGACAGGACACCTCGTCTTCTCGACGCTCCACACGAACGATGCCGCTGGCGCCGTCACCCGGCTGATCGACATGGGAGTCGAGCCGTTCCTCGTGGCCTCATCGGTCCTTGGCACGATGGCTCAACGGTTGGTCAGGCTGATCTGCAAGGACTGCCGAGAGCCGGTCCACATTTCCGAAGAGGTGCTCGAGCGGCTCGGGGTTCCGCGCGAGAAACGCGAACTCTGGAAGTTCCAAGAGGGGGTCGGGTGTTCGTCCTGCAAGGACTCCGGCTACTCGGGCCGGCTGTGCATCACTGAATTGATGATCATCCAGGAACCTCTCCGGAATCTGATCATGGCCAAGTCTCCCTCCTCCAAGATCAAGCTCAAGGCTCGTGAAATGGGGATGCGAACGTTGCGAGAGGACGGGCTGGAAAAATCCGGTCGCGGACTGACGACGCTCGCAGAGGTCCTCAGGGTCTCGCAGCGCGACGAAACGTAGAGCTCGACGAAACGTAGAGCTCGACGAAACGTAGAGCTCGATGAAACGAAGGCGGCGGCTACTGCTGGGGAAGCGAAAGGACGCATCGGAAACCGGTGCTGGTGTTTCTCTGGGCGGGATCTGCCCGGAATCTGTAGGAGCAACGAAGCTGGGCCTCGGTCCCGTACCACATGCCTCCACGCAGCACGCGGGACATGCCCGTTGGCGGGCCTTGCGGATCGCTTGGAGGGGTGGTCTTGTAGTAAGTCTTGTCGTACCAGTCGGCGCACCATTCCCACACGTTTCCGGACATGTCGTAGAGGCCATAGTCGTTGGGTGCGAATTGACCGACCGGCATGGCTCGACCGCTTCCTGATGCCGCGAAATGCGCCCGACCGTTGGGCGGCTCGTCGCCCCATGGGTAGGGCTTGTTCGCTTTTCCGCCCCGGGCTGCGCATTCCCACTCCGCCTCGGTGGGAAGCCGTTTTCCTGACCACTTGCAGTAAGCCGCAGCGTCGTTCCAAGAGACCTGGACGACCGGTGTGTCAAGTCTGTCGTCGATGGAGTCGGACGGGCCTGTCGGGTGCCGCCAGTCAGCCCCCTTGACCACGATTGTGAACCTCTTTCCGTCGTAAGCCCAGCCCTTGCCTTCCCTTTCCGCGTCGGTCACGTAGCCCGTCTCCTCCACGAAACGTCCGAAGAGGCGGTTCGTCACCGAGGCGATGTCCACGAAGAACGGCGAGAGCTGGACAGGATGTGCCGGTTGCTCGTCTTCGCCCCCTTGCGCGGACCCCATGGTGAATGGGCCCGCCGGAACCAGAGCCATGACGCTCCCGTCCTTCTCGAAATCGAAGGCCTTGAGGACACCCGACGCCTCGTCGAGTGCCACCATTCCGGGTGGGAGCACCAACTTCTGGGGTGGCGGAGGAGGTGGGGGGGGCTCTGGGGCCTTGGGAGCCGGGGCAACCGCCTTTACGCTCTGGGCAACCTTGGGTTCGGGCGTCGGCTGGCTCGTGGGCGTAGGGAGCGGCGGCATTGTCGTGTGTGCGGAGCCGCTCGAAGCGAGATCACCTGTCTTGGCAGCGTCCGGCGCGCACTCGACGATCCGGATCTCCCCGCTGGTCAAGGCCACCAGAAAGCCATTGGAGAGCTCTCCGGCCGTTTGATAGCGGTTCTGGGGATCCTTGGCCAGAGACCGTGCCAGGACCGCATTGACCTTGGGATCCAGTTCCTCGATCGGAGGCATTTCTTCGTTGTGGATCTGGTATTCCGTGAAAAACGGCAAGGAGCCTGAGAGAAGCTGGTAGAGCGTGACACCCAGAGCGTAGACATCCGTCCTGCAATCCGCACGCCTCCGGCGAAGCAGCTCCGGAGCCATATAAACCGGTGTGCCGGCGATTCCCTGCTGCGTCATGTGGGTTGCTGTGTCACGGAGCTGGGCCGCGATGCCGAAATCGGACAGTTTTGGGAGCGGTTCCTCGATCCCTCCAACGATTAGGATGTTGGCGGGTTTGATGTCTCGATGGATGACACCCAGCCTGTGGGCGTGATCGAGCCCGTCCGTGAGCGCTGGAAGAAAACGCGCGACCTCTTCCGTGGTCAAGTGTCCCACGCCTTCGGAGCTCGTTTCCATGCGCGAAGCCAGGATGGCCTGCAGGCTCGTTCCTTCGACGAACTCCATCAGGAGGAAGGGAAAGGGGACCAGTTCCAGATTCAGCAGCCGGAGGATGTTCGGATGGGTGAGCTTGAGCGAGAGGTTGGCCTCTCGCCGAATGCCGACCATCGCGACCGGGTCATGGGCGACCGCTCTCTGCAGCAGTTTGATGGCGACCTGCTCGTCGCGGACGATGTCGTGGGCGAGCCAGACGATCCCCATTCCCCCGGCGCCGAGCTCGCGGATCATCCGGTAGCGGCCCGCCAGAAGAGCGCCGACCGTAACGTCCTCCAATCGCCCGACTTCCGGCAATCCGGGTCCTTTTGCCCCGCACGAACGGCAGGTCGAATCACCCGCCGCCATCTCGCCGCTGCAGCTCGTGCATCGAAGTACGGTCGCCATCTCAAATCACTTCAGGAGTTCACTCGAGGATATGACATAAGTCCGCGGACGCGTAGGTCTCGAGTCCGACGGCTCATCTTTCGACAAATATCCGGCGCGAGTATACCGGTCGGACGGGGGGGCTGCAACGCTTCCGGAAGGTCGGGTGCAAGTCCCTCTTGGCCAAGGGGCTCGCACCAAGACGTCCGACTATTTATTTCAGCGTCCTGGAGCCGGTCGCGTTTCGGCTCCATTGCCGGACTTTGTGTTCGTCAGCTCGATGTCTGCCTGGTCCGGAAGCGAGTAGTCCTTGAGCCTCACGACCTTGTGGTCCGGATCGTAGGGATCGTAGGCCTCGCCGCTCTTGAGAGGCCCACCTGAGGACGTTGGCTCGGCGATCCAGAAATCTCGAAGCTGCGACTGGGCTTTTTCCAGCCAGTTCATCGGAGCCTTCTGGAGCGTCACGGTTGCGCCTCGATGCACGGAGGTGTTCTTCAATTCGGGCGTTTTCGTAGCCGAGGACGACCCAGAGCCGGCGGTGGCCGGGATTCGTGATCGAGCTTCTTTTGATCGAGCTTCTTTTTTTGAGGAATCGGACGAGGCGGTTCGGACCCCGGCCAGCGTTGGAGTGGTTTCAACCGATCCGGGGGCCATGTCTTTGGGGCCTTTCGAGTCAGAACCGATCGATCGAAGATAGGCGGAGATTTTTTTTGCGTTTTCCTGGGCTTCCGGCGTCGGAGTATGTTGAAAGGCATCCAGGAAGGCCGTGAGCATGTCTTTGCTGTATTTGGACAGGTTGTTGACGTCGAGCGGTTTGTCCCCGGAAGTTGTTGCCTCGGGGTTGAGCTTTTGCTTGGAGTCGTTGTCGCTTCCGGCTGCGAAGACAGGGAAAGCCATGCACAGAGCGATCGCCGTGAGCAGGTCGGTGCGTCGGCTCGCCATAGATCCTCTTGTCCTCTGGTCCGGGCGGCATGGCATGCGCCATTTGGTCCCGAGATTCACTACTGTGCGCGATCCGGAAAGGTTGCGGGCATGACATCTCGTCCATGATCGGCTCGAGGCGAGGCCCCGGCCCACTCCGCCTCACGAGAATTGCCCTCGAGGGACATCCACCCGGGATTCTTGGCTGGCCGATGCCTTGCTGCCGCATCGACTCCGTGTTACCATCCGGCCGGTCGCTTCGCTTCCCGGTCGTCATCATGCTCGGTCGGGGTCGAAACGTCCATTTGGCGGCATTGCTCCTGATATGGGTTTCATGCCTGTCCACGCGCGGCCGAAAGTCTTCCGTGCGACGTGTTCGGGAGTCCGGAGGATCTGCGGGAGGACAACGCAGGAGGACAACGATAGATGGTGGGCGTTGGTCGGTTTCGCTCGAAGAAAAGGGCAGGGGCTCTGCTCAAAGGGCCGTCCGCACGGGGGATCGTTGCCGTCTATCCCGGGAGTTTCGATCCCATTACGCTTGGTCATCTGGACATCATCAAGAGGTCCAGTCGTCTCTTCAATGACGTCGTCGTGGCTGTCTCCGCCTCGTCCAAGAACAAACGGTTCACGTTTTCGACCGAAGAGCGCCTGGCGATGATCGAAAAGGTCATCGCTCCGTTCCAGAACGTTCGGGTCGTCGCGTTCACCGGACTGTTGACCCGGTTTGCCCGTTCCATCCGGGCCACCGTCCTGATCCGGGGACTTCGCGCCCTATCCGACTTCGAGTACGAGTTTGCCATGGCGTCGACGAACCACACGCTCGCTCCCGACATCGAGACCGTCTTCCTGATGACCGCCACGAGGTACTCGTTCCTGAGCTCCTCCATGGTGAAGGAGATCGGTACTCTCGGAGGAGCCGTTTCCCACCTGGTTCCCGCGTGTATTCTCGACGAGATCGTGGAGAGACTGACCGAGTTGGGTTTGTCGTAGCCGTTCGTCAATTCGTCCTGCAAGTACGAAAACAGGCTCGCCTGTTCTCGACGTCATCGATCACCACGAGGTGGAGTGACGCGCTCCGGGCCGACCCGAAGTCTGACGGAATTCACGTGACTTCGACCTCCTTCAAGTACAGGTCGTTCTTCTCTTGCCGGAACAACCAGCTCCTGATCGCCGTGGACAAGTAAGCCAGATCCACGCCGTCGGTCCTGAGCCTCGCAGCCTTTTGATCGTCGAGCATCTCCCAGAGGGAACTCAGCGGCGCGGCGGTGCCCTGATCCCCCATCTGCGCCCTGGTCTGCCCACTCGTCTGCTGCGTCAGAACTCGTCGCCGCTCCTCGATGTACTTCTCTGTACACCTCAGGGGGTCCCCCCACCACATTTGGAACGGTGATATCGAGTGGGGGGTCGCGGCGACTTCGTTCTTTCTTGCATCCGGGGCACATCTCTCGGTCCAGGGAAGTGAAAGTGTATGTCCTCGAAAGCTCATGATCACTGGATTTGCCAGAATGAGGTGAAGGATTTGGGGGTGTTGGAGTTCTTGCCAACAGCCCGGAACGACGTTACCCTGTGAGAAGTGAAAGCCAGATCGCTGGTGCAGCGCCGGGTGGTCGTCTCCGTTGATGCGTTCGTCGAGATCGTGGTGTGGCAGATGCCTGAACACATCCCGCCGTCCGTCCACCGGTTTAAGTACCGGCTCGCGTACGTGGTCGACGGGGAGTGTGTCTTGCGGTACGACAACGAGCGCGGCAAGGGCGATCACCGGCACGCCGGGGCGATGGAGCGTGTGTACGAGTTCACGACTCCGGAGCAGCTCATGGCTGACTTCGAGGACGATGTGGCGAGGTGGAATGATGAACACGGTCGTGCTTGAGGTCCGGTCTCTCGGGGAGGCCCTGGGGGACGCCGCCGAAGCGATGACGACGGGGCGGGCGGATTCAGAGACCCGCATCAGCTTCGCCACGCCGGAACTCCTCTGGAAGGTGCTCACGGCAAGGCGCTGGGAGTTGCTCAAGGCTCTCTGCGGAGCCGGTCCCATGTCGATCCGGGCGGCGGCTGGCAGGGTGGGTCGCGACGTAAAAGCCGTTCACGGGGACGTCACGGTGTTGCTGAAGGCCGGCGTTCTGGACCGGCGACCCGACGGCCGCATCGAGTTCCCCTTCAACGCCGTGAAGGTCCAGTTTCTCCTGCGGGCGGCGTGATCTCCAACGCGTAACCGTTTCAGAAACTGTTTGTTCCGAGTCCGGGATGGGGGTGTGGGGGATGTCCGTTCCGGGGGCCGTGTCGAACACTACAACGTAACCCCCCACCCTACTGCGGCCGGCTGCGCCGCACGCTGACGGCGTCAGCGTCGCGAAAGGTCCTCGATGTACTCTTTCAAGTACACCTCCGGTCCTTTCGCTCCTCTTCCTTGCCAGTCTGCGGTTCGCTTGGCCTCGCTACGGGCAGGACGTTACGTTGTAGTGCTAATGTCTGCGTTTGGCGTAGATCACGGCCCAGCTTGGCCGAGGGAAGTCCACACGGTCACGAGCCTCGTCTTCTTCTGCCAGTTCCCAGGGCTTGCGATAGTGTAGACCGCGTTTCCACGCCCCGTGGTAGACCCATGGCTTCGTGGGGCGATCGTCGATCCGGGAGAAATCCTTTCTCATGATCTCACATCGCTCCCTGTCTCCCAGCCCCATCCCCCTGTATCTTCGCTTGTAGTAGGGGTAATCGTGAACGACCGACGGGTCCTGCGACATGTCGTAGTTGTGGTGGCCGTAGGATATGAAGTGGTCTCCGAAGTGTTGGATCGACTCAGGTGCGTTGGAGATATCGTAGTGACGCTCTCCGACGATGACCCCCTTATGATGGGGGGGGATGTCGGCGGGCATGGGGACCTGTTGTTCGTCCCCGCAATGAATCGGCCCGGCCGCGAGGAGCGAGCAAAGCAGAGTGGCGACGGCCCATCTCATGGCCTCTCACCTCGATCCCGAGGAAATGTGTTCGGTTCTCGCGTAGGATTCTTTATTTCGCCATGGGCCGTTTGTCCATATCGCGCCCGGGCGTCAGCCCTGATCCCCCATCTGCGCCCCGTCTGCTGCGTCAGAACTTGTCGCCTTCCGGCCATCTTGCATATGACCGCTCCTCTTCGTCGCGGTCGCAAGATGGCGTTCGGCCTCGGCTCTTCAGCCGGGCCTCACCCTCAATGTACTTCTCTGTACACCTCGGGGGTCC
>Ga0074195_1001252_pt1 | contig 37271 bp, 35 predicted proteins | sample EPASupsiteHSE623_FD_64525 | JGI IMG/M metagenome (GOLD analysis project Ga0074195, IMG submission 64525) | Bioremediated contaminated groundwater from EPA Superfund site, New Mexico - Sample HSE6-23 | ecosystem: Environmental > Aquatic > Deep subsurface > Groundwater > Contaminated ... | reverse complement strand
TGTCGGGTCTTGATAGCCTCCAGCCATCCCGGACTCGGTGAGTCATCTGGAAGAATTCCGGATTTAATTTCGACATGTACTCGGGTCGAATCTTTTTGGAGAAGGCATCTTAAAGCCGGAGCTTGCATGGGAACATGACTGCGGCCGACAACCGCGAAAACCCTTTCGCCCTTCAAGACGGAATCGGATAGGACTTGCACCATGTAGCGATCTCGAAATTCGCTGGAGGCCCTGTTGATCTCGTTTGTAAATATGCCGCCGGTTGTACTAGAACTATCTCCGGGAGTGAACCATCGCTGTGGCGCTTGCCGCCAGTCAGCGGGCTCCTTCCAATACTTCTTATAGGCGGCTTCCAAGCTGACAATGTCGCGAATCAAATCTGTCGCCCCCGGAATGCCGGAAGATTTCTCCATTAATGCTTTCACTCCTGTTTCCACATCGGAAAGGGATGCGTCTTTTCGTTCCCGGAGACGAGCTGCCTCTCCCAGAAACAGGTATAGGCTGACCTGATCCGGTGGAAATAGACTGAGTAAATGCCTGATATAATTATCGGGTGGTGGATTGAGCCGGCTGGCTTGGATGGCGGCGGTTTTGGCCAGGAAACGTACATATCCCGATTCGCCAAATTGACGGATCGTCTCCTTGCGTGTGTCGGAGATACCCCGATCCGGCCCCTCATAGTAAGCTATAGTTGGCTTTATTTCGGCCCAATAGCGGTCAATATCCTGAAACTGCTGATTTTCTAGATTATCGGAGTGCTCCGCGCCGAAATAGAAGAGGCGGCCATTAGCAGACGAAAGATCAAGGATCCATTCCGGATTTTGAATCTTTGAAATGTCAATATAAGAAATGATTCGTGTTTCACAATTATCGTGGGTGACGCCGGATCGTGGTTCCAATATTGCAAAGACAAAAAAAATTAGCAGAAGATATCGCTTTTTAGCCATAAGCCGGAATCCGATTCCCTGGCATGCTCGGTTTGTTTAGTTGTTACGCTCCCACTTCACGATTCAAATTAGGGTCAGACGGGGACGCTGATGATTAAATGACTAATTCCGGGCTAGTTGTGGAAAAATAGTCATATAGTCATCAGCGTCCCTATCCCTATTATCCCCATTGTTTCTCGTCTGGAAAAGTATCTGGGTGGCTGGCTGCACGAAGTTAGAACCTGTCTGATGGTGGCTTAGCGGCTTCGCTTAATGTGAGGTTTGTGGCTTCCTGTAGAAGCATAATAAGACGGTTTGTTTCTGTGATAGACAGGGTTATAGGAAACATGTGGTAGCTGGCAAAGCCCTTATTGATGAACTCTAAGCCAACCGCCCGTTCTGGAGAGTTACTACTTAGTTTGTGCACCTTCACCGCGCTATTAAAAACTATAAACTTGCCGCCAGATACTTGTCCAAGAGTTTGCGTAATTTTTGCTCCGAATAATGCTCCTTTGAATCCCCCGAACTTAAAATACCTGTAAATGAACATGCCTATTATTAACGCAAAAGCGCTAAAAAACAACATAGGTACCAAATCTTCAATATTCATCATATCGCTCCTGATAGGATATGGCACGGTTTTGCTATGGTTTTACCCCTTCCCATTAGATTTTACAGATTATATCTTCAACAGAGCAACGTAACAACAAAAATCCCCGACTTGTCGTCGAGGATTTGGAGAATATCTGGGTCCCTGTGGGAACACAGCGGGTAACCAAATACATATTACAAGGGAAATCCGGCCCCGTTATGCGTGAAAAATCTTAAATTTGGCTGTTTCCCCTCTTTTACTAGTCTGAATTACAGGGGGAAGGGTAAAGTGGTCGGGATTGTCTAGACCAATCCTAGGCTCTTGCTAAGGTTAAATTCTCTCCCGCTCTGACCGCGCTTTCCAACCGCCTCGTTTCTCCGAAGTAAACCTGTGCCGGCATCTTATAGTCCAGCCCCTGGTGGTGCCTGGCGTTGTTGTAGAACTCGAAATACTTCTCCAGCCCTTCCCTGGCTTCCGGTATCGTCCGGTAGCCCTTTAAGAACACATCCTCGTACTTGACCGACCGCCACAGCCGCTCCACGAACACATTGTCCAGCGCCCGGCCCCGCCCGTCCATACTGATCGAAATACCGCGCTTCGCTAAAACTTCAACAAACTTCCCGCTGGTGAACTGCGCGCCCTGGTCGCTGTTGAAGATCTCGGGGCGGCCGTAATCCTGCAACGCCGCTTCCAGGGCCTCTACGCAAAAGTCGCTCTCCAAAGTGTTCGACAGCCGCCAGCTCAGCACATAGCGACTATGCCAGTCTATCACCGCCGTCAGGTACGCAAATCCCTGCGCCAGCCGGATATATGTGATGTCCGTGCTCCAGACCTGGTTCACGCGAGTTATTTCTACATCGCGCAGCAGATACGGATAGACCGGATGCTCCGGGTGCGGCTTCGATGTGTCAGGGCGGCTCCAGATGGCTGTCAGGCCCATCCGCCGCAGTAGCGTCCGCACATGGTCGCGGCCTACAGCAAAATCGAGGTCACGTAGGTGCTCCGTCATGCGCCGCACGCCGTAGAACGGCGCCGCCGTGTATTTCATGTCCAACGCCGCCATCATGGCCTGGTCTCGAGGGCTCGGCCCTACAGGCCGGTAATGCAGCGTGGACCAGCTCAATCCCAGCAGTTTCGCTTGTCGGCGCAGGCTGAACGGACCGCCTTCTTTATCAAAGAGCTTCTTCCGGGCTTCTACTTCAATAGATCGAGCTTTTTTTTTAGCCAGTCGTTCTCCATCTTCAACTCGCCCACGGCTTTATAAAGCTTATCCACTTTTTCCGCTTCTTCGGCGTTCTCGCGCCGCTCGGCCTTCCGGTCGAACAGCCCGGGCAGCTTTTCCAGCATTTCCTGCTTCCAGCGCACGATCATGTTGGAATGGACCCCGAACTGGGCGCTCAATTCCGCCAAGGTCTTCTCGCCTTTGACCGCCTCAAGGGCCACGCGGGCCTTAAAACCGGCCTCAAACTTCTTTCGCATCATACGGCCTCCCTACAGGTGTTATTCTACCTACTTTTTCACCTTAGGTCAGCCTAAAAAGTGGTCCAGTTTTTCCCGACCATTATAGGGCAAAGTGTCTCCGCTAGGCCCTAAAGTTACCAATTTACAAACGATTGGTCCCCTATGGGATCTTTCCATCGATTCGTCGTCTGTCAGTAACTCTCCGTATATAGCCGCTGTTTTATGTTTGTGTATTAGTGTTTCCACATTATTTGGGTCGAATGTAACTTGTTGATAAGTTTTCGGCCTGTAGGCAAAATCTTCTGCCCGAGATAACTTGATTTTCAATTGTAATCCTTTACCAGTCTGCATTACATCGATTATTGTTCCCAACACCTGACCGGCTGTCACCCAACGAATATCCCAATCCAGCCATACTAAATTATTTTTAAGTTTTTCTATTGTGGCAGTGTTTATAGAAGCTATGGGTGGCGGTGGACTCTTTCTATTCCTCCAAAATTGGCCCACAATGCTTTTGCACAATATAAGATTTGGATTGGGGGCACCTAGTTTAACCAGCTCTCGGTAATCGTTTAAGTAATTTATGGCAAACAATGACCCAATCAGCCCACTCACCATTATTAGCATGAAAGTCAACCACACCACTCCTGTATTCATTATTACCTCCCCCAGTAAATAGAATTGTACTGGTTATCCCGGAGCGGCGCAATACAAAATAAAAATCCCCGACTTGTCATCGAGGATTCATAAAAGTATCTGGGTGGCTGGGTAGACCAAGTTAGAACCTCTTTTATGGCGGTTTAGCGGCAGTTTTGCCCCAAAATCTATCAAAAAATGCTCAAAATCCTCGTTCCCCCCCAAAAAAATCGATCTATTGCTTTCCCCTCGGATTCTGCCCTAGCACGATTTCTCGCACTCAGATTGAAATCCCCCAATCTTGTGCATTTTTTTCAAAATAACGAAGAAGTCTCTTATACCTCGGCCCAAGCTTTTCATCACCGGCAAACATTAAAACCGATTCCTTTACAAACCTAACTGCTGGGACTATCCCAACATCTTGATATTTCTGGTTACACATAATTTTTCTGGCAGTAGGGCCGAGAAAATGAAGTATTTCTCGGCCATCATCATCCAGTGCGACCAAACCACGGCACATACTCGCTAATTTTTTAGCACCCTGAACTGTTGGCGAGCTTTCCGTTTTTGATTCTATAGTAGATAAGAGTTGCAATAGTCCGGGGCCAATTAAAATTCGGGGGCTTTTAGCTATTTGTTCTAATGCATAGGCGGCATTCAATGCTCTTCCGTATATCTCATCCCCACCGGGCTCAATCGCAATCCCGCAATCCACATCAATTCCACCCCTAAGTGGGTGTCTTGACGCCAAGGATATCAAGTTCCAGATGGCAGTCACCATCATAATATTATGGAGCCCACTAATGGCTTGGAACATGGTAAGCTCATCAATAATACGAATTGGTGTCCATGCCATAACCAAGTCTGAAAAGTTCTGAAAATGTATTTCAGTCTTCTTTAGTTTTCGGTATTCGTTATGATACTGTGCAGGTATTTCTAGCGGTATAGCACTTTCCTCCTGCAGCACTTTAAATGTGTGGAGAAAATCTTTGCGAAATTCGCGAATATAGCCGATTGTGGACTTCAGTTTATCAAGGAGCCGCGCTTTTTCAATCGCAGTATCAGGAATATCAGGCAGGTCATCAAATATTTCGCGCTGCCCTAATAGGTCAAGAAAGGCAACGGCATGGTAGCTATATTCATGGTGTAAACTTTCTACTAATGTATTAGTACCTATAGGAGTGGTGTTCATGCAACATTTCTTATACTTCTTCCCGCTGCCGCATGGGCAAGGATTATTACGGCTAGGTTTTTGAGTCATTGCTCTTCGGACATCTGCAAGTTTTTTACGCTTGGTCTCTCTCACGCTCCACATCATCATCAACATATTTTACATCATGTTATGGTTGATGAGCATGTTGACATGTGTCCCTGGCTTTTGGGATGCTGCCTCAGTGGTCGTTTTTTCGATAACGTCGATTACAGCATCCTCTCGCATTAAGTGGGACTGAATGGCGGATATGAAATAGTGGAATCCATGCAGACTAGCCTTATATTCTCCTATTAGCTTTTGGATAGTCCAGCGTTCGGGCCGACCTTCCCCAGAGATAATAAATCCTTTGCCGACAAGCTTTTCCGCAAGATGAGCTGGATTGAAAATAGTCCCAATCCAAATCTCACCGAAAAGTATCTTCTTCAAAAAAGATATCTCAACCGGCCACCAGAACATGGGCGTTGCGCCACTAGGTAGGGAGCCATTTAGTTCTGAAATAATAATTCTATTGTGGTTCGACCCAGGGAGAACTATTTTCTGTGCAGCTTTTGTCAAATCGGGAAATATCGAATGCACATCGACGTGTTTCCCATAGTTGAATACTCGCTCAGAAAGCGATGCTTGCGGTATATTTGCCGCCATTAGCAATAAGCCAGGACCAACCTGCTTATATGCGTGTGTGCTAGTATCAAGGTTGCGGATTAAGTCCCGCAATTCTTCGATATGGTAGGCGTTGTGACATTCCTGATACTTGTTGGGGGTGGATTCCTTCAAAACCGAAACCATCGTTTTTACTTGTCTCTCTAATCGCTGGTTGAATCCATTAACATTGTTGACGTTTTCTACAGGAGGTTTCTCAGTCATGTCAGTTCTCGTGGGTGGAAAGGAAAATCCATCCGTCAAGTCTGTGCTGTCTTGCTGGCTAATGGTGTGGAGTGAGAACGACAGGGTGTTTATGTCAATTCTTGAGGTTTTTAGTTCGACTAGCGCTGCGATCTTGAAAGTGCGCAGGTCGATAAGAGTGAAATCTCCAGAACGCAGCAATGTCGTAATGCCATGATAAAGAGGCAAGTAATGTTTGAAGCGTGGAACGGAACGGACAAAAGTTAGTTCCCCAAGTCCCCCCAATCCCGATGGTGTGTGCATCGTGCGCGGTTTTGTAACTTGATTTGTCAGTATTTCACGGTTTCTTAAATAGAAAATCCAGGCGAAAGAGTCACCGATGATTTTACCTATGTGAAGAGTTTTATCAATGGCCTTCCGCAAGTTCGCGAGTTCGGCCATTTGTGTGGCAAATTGGGTGTGGTCAAATTGTGACTTTTTGGAGATGAGGTCTCTCTCCTGCTGGCAGATGGCGTCATAACATCGGTCTAGGTCGTATATCGCCTGAGCCAAATGTGGCTGAAAGTCCATAACCTGCTGATAATCTAATGGCTTGGTTCCTGCTTTCACTGAATTTAGCGTATCCCAACAGTTGTGAAAAACGGTGGCAGCCAGATCAATCTTCTCGAAGACCTCTTTCTTCTGCGGTAAGCCTATGAAATTTGATTGTTCCATCTGTTCTGACAGCCCCAAATTAATCTAGTGCGCCGACATATAATTTCCTAAAAATTGCTTTAGCTGCGAAAATAGTTCAGGACTAAGTGCCCTTTCTTTGAACCATGAAATATACCCGGCCAGCTCATCTATGCGGAGAACCTTTACTTTCGCGTCAGGCGGTTTTGCGGGAAGATGCCCCGCACAGGAAATGATGCTCCGGACCTGCACCTTGCCGAATTGCTTTGCGGTGACATAACAAAGATATGCAGCGCGCGCCACCTGGTCGAAAGGATCGTGATAGTCGCCAGATTCAACAAAACTTTTACTCCACTCCTTTGTTTCAATCACGAATATTCCGGCAGGCGAGAGCACGAGGTGGTCGATTTGTGCGCTCTGCAGCGCCACGCCATTGAACCGGATATATCGTGTCGCACGTAGTCGGACATCATTGAACACAATACAATCGTGGGGCAGATGGCGAAGTTGATCAATTACGGCATGTTCAGCCTGCGCTCCGGCCAACTCAGGGGAATTTTGAAGACCTTCCAGCTTTTTGATGTTTTCCGCTAAAACTTCTATATGCCGATCACGATCGGACGTTATCCGATAAATGCTGAATCTGCACCTCAAGATAAGAAACCAGTTAAAGATGCCCCGGAAGAAGCCAGTTTCACGTCGCAGCGTTGTGATTATTGTTTCCACCAGCTTAATACGATCTGCCGCCTCTGTCGTCATTTTTTCAACGGAAGGCTTAAAAGTCTCCCGGAGATGGATAAGCATCGGCTTTATCCCGTCAGGGTTGGAGACGCGAATCCCTCGGCGCAACAAATCGCGGGAAATCTCACTCCAAGCGCCGCTCTCTCCTATAATGTCAGCCATATTTAAATTGTTTTTAGAATTACTCAGTTAAAACGCCCATCCAATGGACAACATTGTACTTCCATTTGACTTCATTGTTGCAACCGTGCGCGGCTTCTCAATTTAACATAGGATTTAGAGACACGACGCATATCTTCGGCAAAAGTCTTTTTTTGATTATACCGGACGGCCCAAGAATAATGCCGAATTAGATCCAACTGTTCGTTTGGGAACCATTCAGAAAGCAGGTTATGGGCTGTCTTCCCCATGGCCACAATCAATCTGGGACGGACAATCGCAATTTCCTGTCTCAAATATTCCCGATTCAGTAATTGGAGTCGCCGCTTTTGCAGCATAGAAGCGACACCATCGTTTAATGCCCGGATTTTATAGACATCGGTAAGGTGTGCGGAATTAAACTTGTGCTTTGCCAAATATTGATAAAAAAACCGATCCGCTTTCGATGGAAAATTGCCGGTGCTGGGATTTAAGCCGACAAACATTATTGGAGCGGTTCCTTGCCAGCCTTTTACCGTGGAGTTTCTGGGAAAAAACCACACTTCATGCCATCGTTCCACAAAAAGCTGCCTAATAATTTTTGCGCGCAACATATCTATTGATTTTTTCTTAGGCATATAATTTGTTTCAAGGTTACAGTCTGCTTTGCCCGTCGAGAAACTGAAATTTGGTTGCGGGGGCCCGCAATGTCATTTACAGATCCCCTAAAACCTCTCAAAATGCGCTCAAAATCCCCCTTTCCCGGTTGGAAAAGCGAAAAATAGAAATAATTGGTGCTTTTAAGCAAAAAATCACTATATCCACATTGGAAGATAAATGGGCACTATATGTCTTCTGGTGGCTTGTAAGGGTTATGCCTCACTCCGATATTTTCCACTGTGGATTCCATACGACCTCCCAGAGGTGTTGGTCTGGGTCTTGAAAGTAACCCGCGTAGCCTCCCCAGGAAGTGTCCTGAGCCGGTTTTACTATTACCGCACCGGCATTTTTTGCTTGTGCCATGACCGCATCGACCTCGGCTTTAGAAGAAACATTATGCCCAAGTGATAGCTCAGTTGCACTCGGTTTTCCAAGAGGGAGGCCGGAATCATGAGCAAGACTTTTGCGTGGCCAGATGGCGAGCTTGAGTCCGGATTGCAGCTCGAAGAAAGCAACCGCACCATGCTCGAATTCTTTTCCGATAATGCCCTCGGTCTTGAATCCAAGGCCTACTTCGTAGAATCTGACTGATTTTTCCAAGTCATCGACACAGATCGTGATAACGGTTACTAGTGGTTTCATGTACAGTTCCTTAGGCTTCCCCCCTTCTAATATTCTAGCAAACAGGCTAAGTATAAATAAAAACGAGAAACAATGCTTTGTTTCTCGTAGACAACTTGACAAACCAAGTTATGGGTGGCTGGCTGCACGAAGTTAGAACCTCTTTTTTGGCGGTTTAGCAGCAATTTTTGCCCTAAAATCTGTCAAAAAGCGCTTAAAACCCCCTTTTCCAAGCTGAAAAAGCAATAAAAGGTGCGAGTTTGCGTAAAAAGATGCTTTTGAGTCTAAAAATCGCCACTGAACCTTTATTTTCCAGCCAGCGTGTTTTTCTTGTTCTGGATCAGGATATTAAGGACACCCTCTTCACATGAGCCGCTGATCTCATTGGATTCATCCCGTGGACCCAGAACAGCGAGCACCAGTAGGTCAGCCGCAGTGTCCATGGAAATACCTAAGTAACTCAAAGCTATCGACGCATTTAATTGAATACGGTAATCAAGAGACCTATTACGCAGTATCCCGACCAGTTTCGCAACAGGATAGTCCAGGAACTCTTTCGGTATAGTGCCGTTGGCGTATTTGGGCAAATAGCTCATTGCGGTTTCTTTTCGTAAGGCATGGTTCATCTGTTTGGCGCTCAGGTATTTCTTTAACCCAACAGAGAAATCGTACATAGGGGCGCTATCCCTCTTCTCATTTATGAATTTGATATCCGGGCATGTCAGTATCGCCGCGAACACCAAGCCGCAAGAATAAATGCACTGATCTTTTGCATAATCGGTCTGTAGCAGTTTGAATAAATACGGGAAGTAATCCCTGTCTCGCGCAAATCCAATCGCGTACAGCACTGCTTCGGATGGGCCAGTCGCGGCTGAAGTCAGCCGCCTCTTCTGGCTTAAATACCCTAACAATACGGATTTGTAAGCCTCCGGAGCAGAGATCACGGCGCGTATCGCTTTTTCCTGCTTTTCAGGCTCGCTGTAATTTACAAGCCAAGAAACGACATCGGTGGTGCTTACCTCGGCGACAAACGACTTGTGCAATGCATCTGTCGAGGCCGGCAAGCCATCTAAGATCTCACCCGCTGCCTGCCTGTCGGCAACAGGCGTAGATGCATCCACGCCTGTTCCTCTTTTCTCATACGCGGCAATATCCCCAGAGGCCGGCGCAGCCGCGCAATCTCCCGCAAGGCCGCACATCACAGCGGCAAAAATAATGCCAACAAATATTTTCATTTTATTGCCCCCATGGAGCGAGACTCAAGTGGATCCAGCACCGACCAATTCCCAATCGAAAATCCCTACGCCCCTATCAGACCGGGATTTGGGTCAGGTCGTGGCCGATTTATTTGCTTCCCGCCCCCTCAGTATTTGGCCGCCATAACCCCCGCCTTATCATTAACTGTTACCTCTTCGTACTGCGTGAAGATGGAAACAAATGCAGCTTCAGAAAAGTATAACAGGTACGACGCGAGAAAATAATGAATAGGCCTGCGAAATACAGTAACGGTACGAGGTCAAAGTCTTCTTCTCCGACGCAACTGATCAATTTATGGGAAAAGATAGTGAAGAGTAAGGAAACCGCCCCGAAAAATATTGCTGAAGTCACTATCAGCTCCGGATATCCTTTGGAAATCTTCTTGTGCGCGAAGTATATGGCCGGGATATGCCCCCACATCATGAAAGTCATAGCTTTCAACACGTGTTCACTATCAGCACCTAATGTGGAAAAGACCGGTAGTTCTTTCAGGTACATATATATCGGGATCATCAAAAAGACCGATAAGCCCATAACGAGAAGAAGAGCCTGGTCTTTGCCCTTACCAACAGGTTCTGGTTCTTCCGCGTTTAAATCGTCATAGAACACCGACTCCGCCATTACGCCGATGTAGTGGTCTCCCTCTGTCAGCGCAGTGTGCGCTACCTTATATGCTGACATGGCATTCTTGTCTATGTGTAGATCATTGGCATATGCCCTCTTCAGCAATTTCGTGATTTTTAGTTCAAAGGTCTCGTCCGTGGTCTCTTCCATGAACTTAGCATGCATCCTTGTGTCGGTGATGTCATGATTCTTATCCTCGGACCAATCGAGCATATATCTCTCCGCCTCGGATAATAGAACCCCATCAGTCCGCGCTTGGTTAACCGCTTTGTCGATAAAAAATCTCTTTCCTTCTTCCTGCGTCATATTCTCCTAACCCTAATCTTCTTCGTATTATTGCCACCACTTAGATTCGTTACCCGTAGACAATTCCCATCCATTGCTTCGATACTTGTCAGCCGGGTAAAATTCACCGGCTCCGATGTCCAAATCTTCAGAATTCGGGACTCTCCAATCCCCCCAGCGTGCCCGCTTGGTTGTTTTTTCTTTATAATCAGTCCACACCCCTACGAATGCATTGTTCAAATAAGAATCCGAGTACGAGTTTAGATCATCGTAATGAAGTGAACCACTGCTTTTATCCACATAAAACAGCGTTGTGAATTTGCCTCTGAATATTCCGGAATTTTTCTGTGCCGGATCTTCACGAAATTCGTAGTCCCCAGCGGCAATGCCGCGCATTGCTATAGAAGAAGCGACCTGCTCGTCTCTATCAAGGATGCCATCCAGTATCTTGTTGTTAGCCCATTTGCGGGCAGTCGATATTGTGATGGTGCCCGTAAAACGGCAGAGATTATTCCGTACCTTGCTCTGCCCTACAACTTCATAAATATTTGAGGATGGGGAGTTTTTTTTAACCTTGTCCAAATGTACGCGGAGCCGCTGCATATTGTTGCCAATTACGCCGAATACAAAAGAATTATCGATATGAGTAAAGATAGGAGCAAAATCATACTTTTTTAAAGAGTCTTTTATATCTTTATCTGTATAGGCCGGTTCTCCAAGTTCCGCTCTCGGAGATAGCATCTTCTTTACCCATGTTTTACTCTCGATAAGCTTTTCTGCATCAAAGGACCATACGGCGTTTGACAAGAGAGAGATTATTGTCGCAATTAGGAGTTTCTGCATCATTTAGTTCTCCAATTACCTGCTTCATCAAAATTAGGGCTTTGCGTTATTCCAACTGCATTCCAGATTAGATCAAATACTGGTCGGGGGGCGGGACGTAGCTTCCTTTCTTCCTAAATCGCTTTAACTCGGGATCAGGAAGTTAGGAAGCAGCGCCCCCACTTTTACCAAGCCCAGGCGCAACACCAGTCAATGTGTTTTTTTATGTTTCCTACCGCGGAGCCTTGCCTGTCCATTTACCTGTTGTTAGATTTACCGTGCCCGTGATGTTGCTTTTTTTTATATAGGCAACGTTATTCGAAATTTTAGGAAAAGATACTCCAAACTCAGGGAAATGAATATCCCATTTAACCTCACAGGTTTTAGGGTTTATTCGCGCCAATTTTGTATAAGAACCGTCTACGTTATCATTAGCTATCTCAACCCAAACTAAAATATCCCCGTCGTGTTTCTCATACTCCATCTGCAAATTCAAATAGTCGTATTTCTCCTCCGTCAGGTCCACTATCCTATTCTTTTTAAAACCTGCAACGGCTTTACTTGTCCTATTGCCGCTTCGAGTCCCGACAAAAACAATGCTTTCATATCCTTGAGGACTTATTGCATAAGCGGCTGGTGCAATTGAAGATTCCCCGCCTAGTATGTCTGCCGTTGATGGTCCCGCCTCCCTATCTTTTGACAACATCTCTTGACCATTGTAAAAAAGAGAAATGTTGCCTTCAGATAACACTCGGAAGTTGATTGTGTCATAGATGCCCTGGTCTCCGAAATAAACTGTAAGATTGGTTTTGTGGAATCTCTTAGAGTCCGCTTCCCACTCTATGTCAAATGTTGTTCCCTCTCCGATTTTACCTAATCGTTTTTTAAAAATTTGGTTTTTGGGCAGCATTGATACAATGACTTCACCACGATTATGCTTGATTTTAATGTTTTTAAGTGTTGTCCCGCTTAAATTCTCAAGCACAAGGGATACTCCAGCGGTATAAACTGAAATCAAAAGGAGTACACCACCTAAGAGAAGGCCTACTCCGAAAATTTTGATTAAACGCACGATCGGTTCCTCCGCCTAAAAAGAACGATTATTTTGCTATAGACCAATATCTGTATTGCTTCCCCCCCGTTGGGATATTTTAGCAAATGAGATATGGATAAAATATAACGAGAAACAAAAGTATTATTTCTCGTCGGGGAACTGCAAAAATAGGCGGGTGCCTTATTAAACAAGATTCACAACTACTATGCCCCTAGGCTATTGATATCTATATAGTGGTGTTTCCCCTAATGACTTGCTTGGATCAGGCCGAAAAACGCTCCGGTTTTATGAGTGGACGTCAAGTGTTGAGTTCTTCTGATCTCGACGGGCCATTCTTCGGGAACGGGTCAGTTATCTTTCATTTGCAGACACTTCAATCGTTTTTTTCCAAATCAACCAGCACAGTATAAGGCAGGTAAGTATTATTGCGGCCCAAAATGCTTTCGGATAGCGCTCTGTCCATGGACGCATATCTGCCGGAGGAATATAGTTGCGATTCAGCGACTGCTGGCCAAGGGCATATCGATCGACCCTGGTCTTGTCCACATATTTTGAGGCATTATGAAAGTCGTAGTTCGGGGCTTTTGCGGCGGGATTGCCATAATAAAGCTTAAACGGCGCAGAACTGCCTGGAAAAAGCAATTCATATTTAACCCCGTAAATTTTGAGTCCCACGCCATTTAATGGAGGATTGTCATAATTACTGATCTCGACCCGTAATTTTGCGGCCTTTATCTCGGGTATCGCGACGGTTGTGTTGCTGCCTTTATATTTATCTGTTGAAAATCGCCATATCACTCCGCAGCCTACATTTGTCCACTTATCGGGTTCATTGGAAGGGATAAAGACGCTCACATTTCGTTGGAAATTCCTGTCCTGTGCAAAAACGGAAATATGGCTGACAGGGATGTTCTGGCGCCCGAAATCAAGCTCCCAGAAACTAATTTTATCGTTTGTTCCCGTTTTGGTTATTTCAAATTGCCGAAGCTCCCGTTCCGGCGCTGTCGTAATTGTTTTAGCGACATCAGCGCCCGTAATTTCCAAGGGCTCTGCTTGTGAATGAATATTTACGCGGATATGCGCCGCGGTAGAATCAGGATATGTTGCCGCCAAATGCGATGCTTTATAGCCGGCTGTCACATCAAACACTACCGCGTCTTTTTTTATCGTTTTCCAGTCGATTCTGTTGACCGATGATTCTATCGTCACGGTCGCGCGGAAGTTGACGCTTGCGGTCCGCAGGGTTATGCGATTGTGGATAGCCCCCCGCTCCAACAGATCCAGAATGAATGAAGTCGTATTTCCTTTTTGCCCCAAATCGATCATGCGTGAGGCGCAAGAGACTGTTTCCGTGGTTCCAGCGTGTCGAATCAGTTCATACGGCGATTCGCCGCCGGAAGCGTTTACGACACGAATATCCGCCAAATCCGCCGCGGCGTCGGAAAACGTTTCCGCGTCGAGCTTAACCAGGCCATACTCGAATCCTATCTTGTCCGGCGGGGCAATGTGCTTGTAGTAACGCCATTTATCCGCGGCAAAATCCGCCTTCGCGATGGAGGTTAGAAACAAGATGTTGAACAGCGACGCAAGCATTGCAGACAGCTTCATGTTTTGCCTCCAATGTGTTTTTGGTAAGTATATGACACGAGAAGCAATATGCTTCCAAGAACCAGGAAGGATATCATCTTCAGGCCCAAACCGAGGGAGGCCAGATCGACAAGAAATACTTTTATTGTCACTATCCCAAAAAGCCCTATTGCTATATTTCGGCAAGATTTTGATTTTTTATAGATCCCTATCCCAATTAGGACAAACGAATAAAGTATCCATATTACGGAATAGCTCGCATTTATCCTCTCATTGAGATTTGAAAGCACGTGTTTAAGCGAATAGTCCTTCCAGAAATCCCGGGTCTCGACAGAAAGCCAGAAAAGCAGAAGGAGGTTCCAGGCCGTTCCCATAAACGGCAGCGACCAGGAATCGTCATCTTTTGTCTTATCAGAATTCAGGCGATATAAGCGCGCCGCCGCAGCAACACATGCGAGACAAAAAATAAAGGAGGCGCTTCGGGCCGTAAAGAGCATGGCGTAACCATTCCGAAGAATGGAGTCATAGATAAGCAGGCGCAGGCATGATGTGGCAAGAAGCGCGTTGGCGCCATATCTTGTCCACCTGTCGTTATATTTGAATCCCAGCCAGAAAAGGGCGACTGCTTCTGCCGCTATGCCCATGGTGACCCAGTGCCAGTCAAGGGCTATTGGTATCGCTATTGTCACAAAGGCCGCCCCCATGCCTAATTGCGCGAGGACCAGATACCTGTCCTCGTTATTGCGGGTAAGGGTATAGCGGGCTGTGAATAAATACAGGGCGCCCATGGCAATGGCCATAAAACTTTCCAGATACTCAAAGCTCGTATGTTCTAAAAGCCTGTAATACACCGTCATGAAATAAATAAAACCATTGCCACAGAGAAGCACCAGATCGGCCGGAGCAGACGGGATTGTTTTTCGAACGTTATATAATATAGTCACTGCCAGAAATAACACGAAATATGCCGTTGTAAAGAAGAACATTGTCGCCTGAAACATCGGATTATATGCGGTGGAGAAATAACCCTGGAGCCAAATCTGGGTCAGTGCAAAGGCAAACAGGCCAAATTCCCGCCACCCCATGTACAAGGCTGTACCCACCACGCCGATATTTAAAACGACGAGATATGTGAACAGCGGCACTTCCGCCACCACTCCCGTTGAGATCAAATACGGCGTAAGAAAACCGCCCAGTATCCCTGTGACAGCAATTATTTTCGACGAGTGCGCGATTGCAAGCACTGTGGCGGCGGCCGTTACAATGACCATTAAGATAAATGCGGGGAACTGGCTGATAATGTCATAGAAATGGAAGCCCGAATAGAGTGAAAGGTAAAGTATGGCGAGTCCGCCCCCCATAAGCGATTGACCATATCCCTTAAATTCCTTTGAATAAAGCTTGTTGCCAAGCAATATTAAGGCGATGCCGAGGATTATACCACCAGCGACCCGTCCCATGGGCCCGACCCAACTGTTTTCAATGGCATATTTGAGGAAAAAGGCCACGCCCAGTATCAGGGCGATGATCCCCACGCGAGTAAACATGCCCGCCGTAAGCATATCTTCAAGCGAGAACGGCTTTGCAGAAGGTGCTGGCGATTTGAGGACGGACTCTGTCCGCGATTGTAACGGGAGTGGAACCGCAGGCTGTTCGTCCCGACGTTGCAAAGGAGACGGGCCGGCGTCAGCTGTGGTCGGCACTCTTCCCGCACTTTCGATCCGGGCCTCTAATTGCTGCAGTTTGGATTCAATGCTGGAAATCCAAGCCGGCGAGACGATCCCTTCTAATCCAGATAGTTTGTTTTCGATAACAGAAAGCCGGACATTAATAGCAGGGTCCGAATCAGATGTTACATATGCCTGACTATCAAGGGGAGCACTGACACTCAATTTTTCCCCCAATATGCCGCCGCCTAATCCGGCCATAATTCCAAGCGCTGCGGGTATAATGGGTGTTATAATATCCGCCAGGGGGCGATATCCCTGCGTAGACAGTATGGCGACAATTGCCCCAGAAAATAAGCCATATATAAGGCCCCATATGGCGCCACGTCTGCTATAACGCATACCTGCAGTCAATGAAGCGAAAAATCCGCCCACTATCAGCGCTATAGACACAGAGAATTCGGTGCGGAAATAAAAAGGCAGGGGATATCGAACATGTGCGGTATGTCGTAGCCATTGTGCAATGAGTGCTAAGATTAACCCCCCGAATATACTGCTTAAAAACCACATTACAAGTCCGCGCCACAACGTTGTTACAGCTCGGATTACTGCTAATTTTTTTGATTCCATAATATAAACCTTAATCAGGCAAATGTACTGCAAAAGGTGGTTGAGATTTAACCACTATTTGATGCTTTGCGGCCCCCTTGCCAAAAGATTATAGCACTTACGGATATGCCTTCTTTCTGGCATGTTAATTGCCGTTTCCAATTCGCTGCACCATATTAAAACTGAACAATTCTGCTGGCCTTATGGTATTGTATAAAATTGGTGCAAAAAGGACGCCACAAAAAAATCCTCGATTTCTCGTCGAGGATTTTAAAAAGTCTGGGTGCCTGGCTGCACCAGGTTAGAACCTCTTTTATGGTGATTTAGCGGCAGTTTGCCCCAAAATCTATCAAAAAATGCTAAAAACCACCATTTTCAGGTTGAAAAATGGCAAAAAAGCGCCAAAATACATAAGAAGAGGCAAATATTCTGTTGATGGTTTTTAAACTCCTTCTTAAATTGAGGCATATTCCTACATAGGAAATCAGGTTATATCCGTATCTTTCAGGTGAAGGGCGACGAGTTTATGCGCTTATAGAATGAAAAGAGGTAAAATTGGGTTGTAATCTTGAGGGTTTTGGTATAACTCTGATATTTTTTAGTGACATGCAAATAAATAGACCAATTCTGCGAATAATTGCGGATAAGAATATCCCTCATGTCTATAACGCTTTCAAGGCTATTGGCCAGTTGCGGCTGCTTGAAAGCGGAGAAATCACTGCTGCGACGGTAAGGAATTGCGATATTCTGGTAGTACGGTATGTCACGCGTATCGATAAAAAGCTTTTAGCCGGAAGCAGGATAAAGTTCGTCGGAACGGTTTCAGCCGGTACAGACCATATCGACCTCAGGTATTTAAAGGAGCAAAAAATAGCTTTCTCCTCCGCACCGGGAAGTAACGCGGAATCGGTGGCGGAGTATGTGATCGCGGCGCTGTTGTCCCTTCATGAGCGGGGCAGTATAAGCATCCCGGATGCTACATTAGGCGTTGTCGGAGTGGGTAATGTCGGCAGCCGGGTGGCGCAAAAGGCGAAAGCTTTGGGGATGAATGTCTTGCTGAACGATCCCCCGAAGCGCAGAGCTACCGGAGATAAATCCTTCAAGCCGTTATCTAAATTGATGGATTCCGATGTTATAACTATCCATACACCGCTGACCTTTACCGGAAAGGATAAGACTGCGGGTCTGTTCGGCGCTGATAGGCTGGCCAGGCTTAAACGCGGAGCCGTTATCCTCAATTCCGCTAGAGGTGGGATAGTCTGCGAACGCTCACTTAAGGACTGTCTCGCGTCCGGGCGGCTCGGTGGTGCGGCCATCGACGTTTGGGAGAATGAGCCGTACATAGCCCCCGGGCTGGTGGAGCTGGCCGATATCAGCACCCCACATGTAGCCGGCCTGTCTCGGGAAGCCCGGCTCGCCGCGGTCTGCGTGATCTACGCCGCAGTATGCGCTCATTTCGGCATATCCCCAGCCTGGAAGCCTCCGATCCGTCGGCGCGCGCCTCTTTCCTGTTCGTGCTCGCAGGGCGATACGCCCTGCAGTGTTCTTCACGGCGCTGTCCGGCGAATATATAATATTGAAAAAGATTCAGCTGACTTTAAGCGGGAAGCAGCGAAAGCTCCCACCGCGGCTGCGGCGTTTAACGCCTTCAGGAAACGTTATCGGCACAGGGTTGAGTTCTCCTGCCGGGAACTTGCTTTATCAGGTCCGGTGCGACCTCTTTCCCGCGTGCTGAGAATACTCGGGTTTAAGCTTGAGTAGTGGCTGACGGATGCCCCACCGTTTAAATGATGCCGTGAGTATTTTGCCGAGCATTGTCCTGTAGTCTAACCCATTCAAAGCGCAGCACTGTGCTAGTGTCCTTTGCGGATGCAATGTCGCGTCGGCGTTGAACTCCAGAAAGTAATGGCGGCCCTGGCCGTCCACGCGCACGTCCATGGTCCCGTAGTCTATAGGCAGGAACAGTTCATAGATCCGCCGCGCGTCCTTCATGATGCGTTTTGAAAGGTCATCTCCGGCGGCGAGGGTCCGTTTTGAGTATGTCCCAGCCTTTTTGGCGCGGAAATAGAGCATTTCCTCTCCTAGCCCTCTCCCATCTGCGCCGATATCTTCGATAATGCCGTAAAACTCTGTCTCGGAGTTCCCGATAATCCCTACCTTACATTCGCGGCCGGCGATGAACCGTTCCGCGATCATTGGCATATTGAGGCGTGAAAAAATTTCATCTGCTTTTGCCAATAAATTTTTCTTCGAACGAATCACAGAATTCTTATCTATCCCTATTGAGGAGCCTTCGTAGGCCGGCTTGAGGATAAGCGGGAACGGCGGGAGTGAGGCTGTTCTCACGTCGCCCGAAGTATGAAGGTATGCCCATTCAGGAGTAGGAATTCCCAACTTGTCCCAGAAGGACTTCATGGCGTGTTTGTGCTGACTCATCATTTTCGTGTACGGGTCGGCGCCGGAGTAGGGAAGTTTTAACAACGAATAGAGGGCAGGACCCGCCGCCAGGCGATAGCGATCGACGAAGCCTACTGAAAGATTGAAAATGAAATCGACTCCGCTGACGGACTGTGCCGCCAGATCCGCCGGAGTGCCCAAGATAACGGGGGTAAAACCGAGTTCTTTAATCGCCCCGGTTATTGCGGCTATTTCCCCCGTCTCCCGCCAGTGGTATAGCTGGTCCAGGGGCAGTCCTGTTTTCAGCGCGTCCGCCTTGGTCTCCAACACGATACCGATATTCTTTATTTTGCGCACAAAGTTCTCCTGCGAGATATCAACTGCGGGAACGATAAGTTTCCCGTCGGGAATAGGTCAGTTCTGTCTTTCCGTTATTTTTTGAAAATCTTCGTGTTTCTACGCGTGTAGCCTCTCCCGGCTTAGCGTCCGCTATGGTTTCCACCGTTACCTCTCCAGATAGGGGGCTGGTACAATACAATCCGGCGGAAACCAGTTTCTTTTCTCCGTCAGCTGAAATACGGATCAGTACCGGAGACGGCATATCGTTCCTGAATTTAAGGTCTTTCCTCTCATAGGTATATGCAGCGTCCCGTCCAAGCTCAACAAGCCGGTTGCCCCCCCACAAGTCCACGTTGTGATTGTGTTTCTCAAGTATGCGCATATTTGCCTGCAAGGCTGCGTTGAAGAGAACTGTTGATATCTGACACAGACCGCCGCCAACCGAGCTGGATAGTTTGCCTCTGATGATAACGGGGCCAGGTTTATATCCTTTCTGGGCTACTGCTTCACCGATTATTTTCCGCATTGAAAAGATTTCCCCCGGCCGCAGTACCAACATATCGATAGCCTCGCAGGCTATCCGCATATTTGAGATACGGTTCTTGTTCTCAATACCCAGTTCTCCACGCTCCTTTATGGGCAATTGAAATTCGCCTATCCGGTGCCGGAATTCATTCGCCTCTTGGTTTCCTGCTTTAGTTACTGAAAAGTTCCATGCCCAGCCCTTCAAGATATCGCCGGAGTGCGTCATAATTCTACGCGCGGTTCTGAATCTGATCTTTGGGGTCTCTATTTTTCCCCGTATCTTCCTATAGGCATAGGATAAAAATGCGGTTGGGTTCATTGAGAGTCTATAAAAAGCGTACAGAGAGAGATCAGCTGAGCGGCCTTTAACAAAAAGTGTCCATAACTGTAAGGCTCGGCGCGGTAACCTGAGTTTCCTGTCATTGGCGGAACGGAGAATATAATCCAGATGCGTCACGAGTTCACTCTTGAAGCAATATTGTCCGGCTTCGCCCAGGATTGCCCGGCATTGTTCGGCGATCTGCTGTATTTCTTCTTTTGGCGGGCAGGCGGCGGAGTACATGAACATGTTCTCATCTATATGCCGCATTCCGTTTATGGTATTGAGAACCAGCGGGAGGTCTTTCTTGACGGCATAGCGAATAATGGATGGCAGATTCCGAAAATTGCTTCTCATTACACAGAAGTTCAGATATAGTCGCCAGTCTTTCCCCTCCGCGCGCTTGGCCGCAAAGATGGCCTCGGCCTCATCCAGGTTGTGTTCGAAAACATTCCATGACGCTCCGGTGCGTATGCGTTCATAATCCCCGTTCAATCCTTCCAGTGAGAACTTTAGGTGCAGCCCTTTTAAGCCACCGCAATACGGCATAATGGGCGCTAGTGGTGTCTGCCCATTGGTGCTAAAAAAGACTACGGGCTGGGCTTCCCACGTGCCCAATTCCCTAAGCATCGAAAGGCAGTCTTTGTTGATCGTGAACTCCCCGCCCATGAAACGCAAAAAGCGGCTTTTCTCTGTAAAAGTCCGAAGAACCTGGAAATCTTCGGTTTTTACTCCCTTCCCTTTTCTTGACGATAAACAATGGCGGCATCTCAGATTGCAATCCCAGTCTATCCCGAAACCAAGGATACCGGGCCCGTCCTCGGCCCAGGTGGAAGGCAGTTCTTCCAGCCTGCCAAGACCTTCCGGGATCGCAGCCGCGGTTTCGGAGCCATAAAACTTATTCCAACGGTATGAGCGGCAGAAATATTCGCAGCCGGCTTGCAGGTAGTTCCCCTGCGCCATGTTTTCACGGACGAAATTCAGTTTAGGACCACGCCAAATATCCAATAAAGGCGTTTCGTTAATGTTCCCAAGGGTGCCGATGTTGGAATAGCAGCAATGGGTTACATTCCCGTTGCCCCAAATATACAGTGTTGTCCAAGGATTCTTGCAGATATATGGCATGCTTCAGCGGTCCGGGTAGAATACCGTTCGGCCTCTCCAATTGCGGAACTTTACCGCAGGCTTTCCGGCGGAGTCTCTGCAGAAGCGAAATTCCGAAGTTCCACCCGTCTCCAGCGGGATGTCCTGTTTCCCGGTAGGATGAAAAAGCGTGTAGCGCGGGAAACTTGGCCCGGGGAGCGCTCGGCGCAGTTCCTTCATCAGGTTTATGCCGCGTTTTACTGAAGTGCCGTAATACTCCCGTCCAAGACTGTATGGGGCGTTATGAAAGAGGTAGTAGGGCACGATCCGGCGAGCATAAAGCAGGAGCAGAAGCTCTTTCAGCGTCGCTACGGAATCGTTTATCCCCCTGAGCAGAGGGGATCTCCAGAGTATGAGAGGCCTGTGTCCGCCGTTGTCTAAGACTTCCAGTGCGGAGTCAAATTCTGGTGTGATTTCGTTGGGGTGGGCCAAGTGTATTTCAAGGACTGTCACACGGTATTTCTTCAGTATGGCGGCAAGGCCTGGGTTCACGCGGAACGGGTTAAAGGTCAATGCCCGGGTGTTGATCCTGATAGTCTTGACGGAGCTTACGGCGGCAACATCGCTGAGAATCTTATCCAGCGCGTCATTCGGCAGCAGAAGGGGGTCGCCGCCGCTTATCAGGACGTCTGATATATCGGGATTGGCGCGCAAATAGCGGAGAGACCTTTCCCACACTGCGGGAGAGGCCGCAAAACGCCATTTCTTAGAAACGTCCAGGGTGCGTTTCGTTAAATAGCAGTAGCTGCAGTACCCATGGCAGCTGTTTACTACACGCAGCAGCGCCCTTCCGGGATACTTGTGGTGCAGTATCGGTGTAGGCATCTCCTTTGAAAGTTCCCAGTTGGTATGCACTGCGTCGTAGGCACCGTCGCCGCGCAGTTCGTCTGGCGACAAGAATTTAAACTGATTCCAGATCGGGTCGACTACTAGCGGATTTAGTTTATTATCCAGGTGAATCAGCGAAAGGGTGTAAGGCGTTATTGAGACATTGAACTTGGCCACATAGGCTGCGAAATCCCTCCGCGATTCCTCGCTGATGTTCGGGAAGAAGTTCGAGATATCGCTGCCGTTATGGAAACGGTTTTTTAGCTGCCATCTCCAATCAAGCCACAGCCTGTCGGGGATGTCAGTGTATTTCCAATGCCTTTTCATCTGGGTCGGGGCCTGAACGCTTTTTGCTGGTCCATAGATATCAGTCCGCTTCCCCGTCGTGGTTTTCAGTATTTTCCATTTCTTTTTTCAACCGCTCGCTCGCATATTGTAAACATCTCCGATTTTTGGCAAACGCTATCCTGACAATTTCCTTATCATCTTTAAGTTCAGGAGTCGCAGATTCCAGCAAATTACAGTTTTGGGCCACGGCCCATTTCACAACTTCGCGATCTCCTCTCAGTTTTTTAGGCAAATCGCTATAAATCTGCCAGGACGTAAGCAGATAAGCGCGTACAATTGGAAGGATGTCTGGGTCGTTTTGAAGACGCTCACTGGCAAAAGGATAATCTGCCGGAGATCTTTTTAGAGTTGCCATCACCACATCTTTATCGTCACGCAGACCATCTTTAACGAGGCCCAAAGGCACTCTCATTTTCGCAACTAACTCCAAGATATAACTTTTGTCACCTAAAAGTTTATTGGAAAGGCAACGCATAGTATCTTCGGCAAGGTATTGTTCGACAAATCTTTTATCACTACGCAACTCCTCTGACAGGTAACATAAACCTCCTGAGTCATTTTCCAGCACCTTCTTCGCAAATCCCCTGTCGCCTTTTAGCTTATCCGAAGCGAATTCCATCGGATACGCCTGGTTGGCAACAGCCTCAAGCACCACATCTTTATCCGCACGCAACCGCTCAGAAGCGAACTTTAAGAATGCGCCGTTCTTCTTCAGGACTTCCGAAACTAAATCTTTATTGTCTAACAGCTCATCAGGGAGCATTTCAGCAAGATATCCAAACAGCGGAACTGTCTTCAGGAATTCTTCTGAGTAGAGTTTCTCTCTTAGCGCTTTAAATTCAGCGTCTTTAGGGTTTTCTTTTAGATACTTTAGAATTGAAAGCTTTAACGCTATTGTCGCGGATTCATTGCCTTTTAGGGCAGCGGCTATAAGGGTTTCGTATTCTTGTGATGTAAACGATTTCACATTAAAGGTTCCTTCCGCGAACCAGGTGCTGGATCCGAAACGTTTATAGAACCACTCCATTCCCTCAGGTTGATCTAATTGTCCTTCGCCAGGTGTTGCGGTCTGACTTGCGGTTTCTCCTGTAATCAGGCTTAGACTGTCTCCGGAGGGAATCTGTCCGGGTGTCCACGCAGTCTTTTCTGCAGACGGCTGACTTGTGACTGTAGCTGTCGCGACAGCCGACTGGGACATTGTAGCACCAGATTTGCGATACTGAACCAGGTAATAGCCTGTGGCTAGGCTAAGCATTGCTAGGACAGCAATTATGTTGGCGGTCTTTTGTGTCATTTTATACCTCCGGCGTATTTATGCACTATCTCGCTTGCGATCTGCGCGTTTCTGACATCTGAAGCATTGGGCCTTCTGGGATTTAGTGCGAGGATCTTTTCTGCCAGCGAAACGGCCTGTGTGTAATCACCCTTTCCGATAGCAATAACTGAGAGCTTTGCCATAGATGTAAGATGCTCGGGAAAAAGAAAGAGCAGGTAACGGTATATTCTCTCGGCATTGCCGTAAATACGGCTATAAAAAAACATGTGCGCGGATATCTTGTATGTGTCCATGCTCTTTCCCCGCTCAAGCGCCTGTTGTATACGCAGGCTCATCTCGTCGGTATTTCCGGCAAGGAAATCTACATAGGCCAACGCCAAGTACGGATTGGCTCTTTCCGGGTCTATTTCGATGGCAGCTACGAAATTTCTTTTCGCGGTGGCGCTATTCCCCATCATTACGGCTTTGAGTCCGCGCTGATAGTGATAGTCGGCTATGCAAAGGTGTGTTCCGGCAAGAATTAAGCCGGAGAGAACAGGTATTAAAACTGTAGTCCATATCGGTTTGATTTTTATGGCCTTAAGACGCGCTGGGGATTCTGAGATGCCCAAGAGTAACGTTAGCAACATCAGGCTGGTCGGAGAGTTGAGCATTACTGTATACATGCTCTTATAAAGCAACAGGAACAAGGCGGCGCCAAGATGTCCGCCTAATGCTTGGGCGCGTTTAAATACAAAGACTGAGAATAGCAGCGAGAAGCCTAGTCCCGGCAGGCCCAGTTCAGCCGCATGCTGAAGGCAGATATTGTGCGCATCCTGTGTAAGGCTTGTATAACTTCCAAAATATCCCGCTATAGCCGGCATGGACGAGAAGAACCCGTGAACGGTCTGCAAGTAATTGTTCTCAAACTGCCCAAGGCCTACTCCTGCTACAGGATTCATTATGAACATGCGTATGCTGGTCAGCCAAAGAAATACCCGTCCCAACACCGATGCAGGAGAGAGCAGGAACATCAGAAGGACAAAAATCATTGCTCCGGCGGCAATCAGTTTAAAGTTGCGTTTAAAACGCCATACTCCATAAAGAACCAGGTAAAGGAGCGTACCCTTGCTCCCAATGGCGAGTATTCCGGAGAAAAGCGCCGCAGCCCCCGCGGCAAGCCATTTTTGGACCTTTTCGCTTTTGGATTTTTCCCGTAAATGGAAAACGATGAGTGTCGACACACCTAGTAGGGTGGCAAGAAATTCCGGGTTGCCGACGGTTCCGGTTAGGCGGCCTTCTACTGGAATCAGGACGCCTGGCAGGAATGATACTGCGTTGACAGACTGGAGTGCTGCTAAACAGCACTGTATTAGCGCAATCCCGCAGACGATCTTAAGTGCTGCTATTTTCTGGCAATCACTAGTGTTAATTGTGACCAGATACATCGCGCAACCGCAGATGGCATATAGTAACTGTATGTAAGCGTGTCGCGGCTCTCCGGAGAACCCGGCCATGCAGGCCAACATTAATAAATAGCCAGCCAGGAAAAGAACCGTGCGACGTGTAGGTAGGCGGAGTTCGTCACGCTGAAGTAAAATGCCGGTGGAAGCAAGGCTGCCAATAAAAAGAATTAGGAGTTTGGGGACATAATACGCCTGGTAGAAGACCCCGCTGAAAGCGAGAATAATACCAGATAGCATTAGTGGAAGGATATAATTCATTTTCAGTTACTTGCTAGTGCCAGCGTCTTGCTCCGTATGCGCAGGTTTCTTAGAGAGTTGTGCCCAAAGGAATTTCTCAGGGTCTAAGCAATGTTTTTCCAAATCTTTGCGAGTTTCACTATAAGAGCTGTCAGTACCTTTATCCAGGTAATCTTTCCGGATTTCCAAATGTAGGTGGTTGTGCGTGTACCGGCTTCTTTTGAACGAGGCTTTGTCAAATAGCCTGCCTAGCTTGGTATTGGGTGTAACCTGTTCCCCTACCTTTACAGAAATCTCCTGTATATGGACATATTTTGAATATAATCTGCTCCCGTCGGGGAGGAGATGTTCTATTACTACCCCGCCGGAAAGATCTTTAAATGAGGCTGCCAGCACCCTGCCGTCATTAATGGGGTGCACCTCTTCGCTGAATCCGCCACGGAGGTCTATCCCGGCGTGTTTGTGCCCGTTGTCCCCTCCTGCAGTTCGAAAATCCGCAAATCTGCCAACGATGCGGCGCTGAAAAGCTTTAACATCGGAATCCTTGTTCCCGCTAAAAGGAGAATTCCATATGTTGGATATCGGCGTTTCCCCTAGGCAGTTCTGCTGCACCAGTAGAATGTCCACAGGGGTTTTACTGACTAGTTTTATTCTGTCGCCTTGTATGAACGCGGTCATCTGTAAAGTGCTGGTTTTCTGGTTCTGATGTTCCAATGTAACTGAATATTTCCCCTGAGAAAGTGGCGGTCCGGGTATTTCGGGGATTAATGTTATGTCCTTATGCGCTTCGCTAGTGAGTATAACTCCATTGTTCTTAGTTGAAAGATTAGCACAGAATTGGTTCTCAATCACTCCAAGCCGAGATATGGATACAAGATATTGCTCCAGTATTGGTGCGCTATATGCATTTGGGGTTAGAAACAAATATAACGCCCAATCCGTTGCAATAGTTTTGAATATCCTAAGCATAGGAGAAATCCTAACAGGAACACTCTTTCAACATATTCAAAGATGAGATGCTTCGGATCTGGTCCCCCTTGTAAATTATGATATCAAAAAGAGTCGTAGTGTTACATTCAGGGTAAAAAGCGGAAAAAAAGGTGAAAGGAACTCCGGATTTCCGAGAAGCGTCTCGGAAATCCCTGGCGCGCGATCTTGGTAGCTCTTATTTGGCAATTGGGTTGTTGTAGTGACCTTACCCCGTCTACTACCACTGCTGAGTTGTTAAATTCTACTCTCTTATAATTTTGGCATAAAAAGTATTGCTTCCATTAACCAGCATGGGGACAGCGGGGATGGATAATAAATATATTGCAACTATGTACCTGTTGGGTTTAATCGGCAGGAATTTATACCCTAGGTAGACCGCAAATATCGTACTCGCCGCCAAGAACCGGCACAGGAACTGCTGCTTTGTGAACACCTGACCGCGGCGTGACCACTTGCCGATTTCCATAGCCAAAATAAGAAACGGAAAAGCATATGCCGACACCATAAGCACATTGAACAGCTTTAACCAGAAAGGAACTGTAACATTAGGCAAAGATGCAACATGTGCTGACATAATACCTCGCACCAGGAATATTACCCCCGTGAGAAAAACCACTGAGAACAAGGCCAAGAACTGCTTACGGTACCTATTGGCGACGACATTATTCTGTGAGTCTTCTCTGGACAGCGGTGTGATGTGGGAGAGGATCTCGCACACAATCGTTGATACAACTGCGCCGAACACAGCACCAATGAAACATCCCATGGAATAAAAGCCGATAAAAAACACCGCCATTATCCCCTCAAGTCCATTTGTGGCCAGGATATAGGATTCCTGACCGATAAGGACCACCACCGTACATAACCAAAAGTATTTAGGATATATGACCGCCGGAATAAACCCGGCCACCATCAAAGACATAAAGTAGTAACTGCCTGTGGAGTCCCAAGGCTCTTTTTGTCCGGTCACTAACGGTGACAATGCCCAAATAAGTGCCCCGAGCACAAAAGCAGCAGCTATCGCTGCATGGAACCTGGCTTTACGAAGATCTTTAAACACAGGATACCTCCTCCCCTGACCCTGCCCCGCAATTCCTGCTAGGTTTACATGTCACAAAACTACTGCACTGTTATACGAGTTTGAGGAATGTCGAAAAGAATTTCATTGAGTAATGTTTTTGAATCTGGTTGCACTCTGCTCCAAGGCAAGCCCTTAACACGAAGCTTTAATGAGTAGGATGTGAGTGAATCTCTTGGGATAAGCCATCCATATCTTCCAATTATCAAGGCTACATTTGTTTCTAAGTCACCAACCATTGAAATCCCGCCGTGGTTTGAAATGGCCCAATCCAGCCGTGAACCAAATGGGAGAAAATACACATGCGCATTTGATTGTATGCTGGCGAAACTCGGGGGATGTGGAACAGGATGACCTTTTGAATCGAGCAACTCTGCCTCTATGCCGGTTACCGGATTGCACACCCAGTTCAAGCTTCCGTCATGAATGTTTTTTAAGCGCAGATAAGCATTAAGGATGTGGGGGTAATGCGCTTTGGGCGTAGATTCCTCCTCGAATATTAATGTAGCCTTTACTGTATCGGGAAATGACAAAGTACCGCAAAACACTTGAGAGCATAACACGGAAACTAGTAAAAAAATGATAGTAAATGCCCTCACTGGCACACCTCCACTTGATTGTAGTAGGGAAGATAGATTGGTAGTCGAAAACTGATGTTCAGATGATAAGTAAGGCATTTCCCTCCGAAGTATATATAAACTGATTTGATTTACAGCGGTAAGGCATGTCCCTTCTTCATGAGATTGAGCCGTGTCTGAAGAAAACCACTCAGGACAATTCCCAAATTTAGAAACGGTAGCGTGGGGATCAAATATAAAAACACTGGCAGTCCCCAACCGACATCGCTGCTGTAAAAACTTTTAATGCGCAAATACCCGATAGACATAAATATCAGTGGTACAAATAAAAGGAGCAATAGTCCCCATCTATCCCAAAACCATCCCACACTTGCACCGACAATAAACGCAATCAATGCAAGCAAGGACCAAATGCTCCACAATGAATCGGCGGGGACAACGCTAATCATGTATGCGTCAATTACTCCCAAAATCAATGCCATACCAAGCATCCAGGGGACCGCAATATATATCCGTACGTTACTCTTTTCGCCCATTTGCATAGCCTGTAAGGACAAGGGGATGTTGTTGATTTGTTGACTAACTTCCCCCCCAGTGCTCTTAAAATATTCTAGCAAATAGAACAAAATATAAATAAAAACGAGAAACTTCTGCTTCGCCGTGTCTTTATTGTCACGGTCTCGCAGGAATATTTACTTGGGCAACAGATGTTTTTTCAGGAATGCGAAACCGGAACCGGATTTGAGATATGTCTCAAAAGCTGCGGCTGATTTATCGTTTGAAAACGCCACATAGGTTTCGATTTTCCAGGGGGCGTATGTCTTGGTATACTGAGACTCGCCGCTATTATGTTCAGAAAGGCGTTTTTCCAGGTTGGTTGTTTTACCGATATAAACTTTTGTGGGATCTTTTATGCTGGTGAGGATGTAGACGAAGAAAACTTCTTTCATAGTTCTTCTTCGCTGCGTCCTTAACGGCGCAGCTACGAAGGAACTTCTGCTTCGCGCTGCTTATAGAACCTGTTCCTGCGAAGCGCTGACCTTTTACATACAGCGCGAAGCAGAAGCTCTGCTTCGCCGCGTCTGTGTTTGTCGCGGCTTCGCAGGAGCATGAATTTTTGCGTAGCAAAAATTCATGGGTGGCTGGCTGCACCAAGTTAGAACCTGTTTTATGGCGGTCTAGTTCGAAAAACTCGTCAAAAAGGGTTAAAAAACCTACATTTTCAGGTAAAAAGCTGAAATAGCCAAGAAACCGAGCTACGTCCCCCTACCCGTCCGGAAAACCGATTGGAACCTATGTAACCCCCGACCCCTGCGAGCGGGCTTGATCTGTTAAGACGTTACCAGAATCGACGTTCCTTACAATAATCCAGCCCGCCCTCCTGCAACTGGGATTACTACTGCAGAGTGAGGGAGCACTTCAGATTGCTGTAGACCGCCCTGCTCTCTATAGTATCAATAAGCGAAAAAAGGTAGGACCATCCAGTATCGGGATCCCTAGGGACGTGCGGCATGTAACGCGGCTTACTGTATTTCGTACCGTTCACAATAACGTGGTTCCCCATCAGCTTTATCTCAATACCTCCCCTGCAGAACAACACCGGGGTGTCTCCAAGATTAACTTTGTGGGCTACCGGCATTGCTAGTCCGTCCATGCCACCCCGCCGCACTCCCAAGTCCTTGCAGGCACTCTTCGCAAAGGACGCGCCGACATTCACTAACAACGCGACTATCATCAAAAATACCGCTTTGGTCATATCATTCTCCTATCTCTCCCAGTGCCGCTGTGCCACACAGACTTATCGATTTCCGGGATCACTTGCGCAATAGCTATACTTTACCGAATCCCGTACTTGCGTAAAAGGGCTGAAAGGGCATTTCCACCCAGTCTTTGGGGAAAGAATTTTCCGGGTATTTGGGGAAGTAGCTGTATGTCTTTTGACCCACAGCTCAAAAACAAAACCACTGTGTTGCCTTGGTGAGAATAAAAATCCTAGAATTCTCGTCGAGGAAAAGTAGGCGGGTGGCTTATAACTATTTTGCCATGACCGAGGCTGGATGAAGGTCATCGCTCGCGAGCGCCATGGAGATTAGCGGGGGAGCGGCCAGAAGGCAGCAATCTACCAGTAAGAACCTCGGCATGAGATTCAGCCAATGATTTGACCATAAAAGGAGCAACTGAACGCCAAGAACCATGATAACACTCCGTGGCATGAACGGCGTCTCCCGGATCCTGTGCAGGAACATTTTATAAAACCAGTTCCCCGCGCGGTCGCCGGACATCGTCGGCAAGGTTACAAAGGCATAAACGGCGCTCAAATTGAAGAGCAGATACATGAAAGCCATCCCCGACACAAGGGTTTCAAAAGAGCCTGACACCCCACCATTAGGGCATTTTTCAAGCAACCCAAATATCTCCCCGGCGGCAAACTGTTTTACGCCTATAAACGCGACAATGAAAAGATTCCAGAAATAAAGCAGCATCTTCGACAAGACCGAAGTCTCCGCGAGCAGAAAACGGCCGAACAGTGTGAGCGCAGTGCAGCCGAAGCAAATGATGAACAGCGCTTCGTTCATGGCCGGCGCATTCCGCTTGAGATAAACAATGCCGAAAACCGCCCAGAACGATATTGTGTAGGAGATCACGTGTGCTCTGGTTATTACGGGCATTATCTCTTCCACGAACACTCCCATGAACCCTAGGGCGAAGAAGCCGGTTTGAAGGATCATGAGCACCCCCGCCAGGTCCGCGTCCTCGAAGACCACGCCCGTCAAATATAAGGATGCCGCCATCAGGGGCAGGAGAAGGAGCCTTAGGCGCGCTTTGTTTACGGCCGGAACGATCGTACGGCAGGCAGTAATTAACACCCCTGTGAAAAAGAACACGACCTTCCACAGGCAGGGATGCTTTATCATGTCATGCGGTTCCCGCCGCGCCTGCGATATTTACTAGAAGCCATCCCAAAACCGCTCTGCGCCTGCAAACGCGGCTTTTCTCCGGCTGCTTCGCTGCTTATCCTCAACGTGCTTCCAAGCACGCCCTCGTTCGCGCGCCTCGCATCCGGCTCAAAATCCGCGCTTTCGCGTTCCAAAGGGGTTTTGGGATGGCTTCTACGCATAAACAATGGGAAAGCGGGGGTGCGCGTCGTAGTCTGGAACGCAGCTCGGCCTCTTGGTCGCAGCTTTCTCCTCCTATTTATAATTTTACAGGTTAAATCCCGGCTGTGCAATACAAAACAAAAATCTCACATCGGGGATTTAAAATAGTCTGGGTGGCTGGCTAGACCAGGTTAGAACCTGTTTTATGGCGGTTTATAATGGGGATTGTTCTGCTACTTTGTAGAAAAAGGGCGTTTTCCTACAGTTCCCCCTTCCCGGTGGTTTAGGGATTTAACGGCAGCAAGAATAAATGCCCTAAATAACGGGTGTGGCTTCTGTTGTTGCGATGACAGTTGCGGAACAAAAAGCGTCGCAAGATAAAATGGATGCTTGCTGAGTTCTACGATTCTGGGCTCTCCATTCACATCTCTGCCTGAAATGGAAAGCCCGGCGTGTTCTAGTGCGGGGGCGTAGTCTGGGGCTAAGCCAAAAGAGCAGCGATATTCCTCGGTTACGATTTTAGCGTCGTAATATAACGCCGAAGCTGAACCAGGCTTAATATGCACTATAGCACGTTGTCCTGAAAGGGAGCAGGTGAGTGGACGGATGACAAGCTCATCTGCAAGCGGATCGCATTCCGCGTGTTGAGCATTTGGCCTTAACAGCACGTTTCGCGTAAACTCAAGAATGACATGCTGGAAGCCGCCACAAGTGCCAAGAAGCGGCTTTCCTATCTCTCGGGCATAGCGGATCGCAAAAAGCGCTCCGTCCATGTTCTTATACAAGCCTCCCGGGGAAACGAAGAAGCCTGTGAAAGGCTCAAGTGCGGGCGAAGCCTTCCCGGTAAGAGTAGGCGTGGAGAGCCAGCTTATCTTAACCTCTATAGAGAGAGCATTGGCGGCATGAAGGATCGCATTCTCAGTCGCAGTGTGCGTGGGTCTGGACGCATCGAAATCACCGATTATCCCAATTCGAACTATATCAGCGTGCTTCATGGTATGGTTCTGAAAAAGTTTATTGCAACGTATAATTCTTCTGGCCTGCCCTATTTGGACATTTTAGCAAATAGGCTATGACACAAATAAAAACAGAAAACAAAAGCATTGTTTCTCGTAGAAGAACTGCAAAAGTAGGCGGGTGGCTGGCTGCACCAAGTTAGAACCTGTTTTTTGGCGGTTTAGTACAAAAATACATTAAAAGTTGCCCAAAACCGTCAATTTTTAGGGTTAAAAACGAAAAAAATGACAGATTTAACCCTGATCGTTAATATCCCTTAACTTCCCTGCCGCACCGACAATTTTTATCATACCAGGAAAATTTTATGCCGCATTGGCAGGTCCATCTACGCTGCTGTCTTGCGGCCCATTCGTTTTCGCCGAACTCTCTAATTTCGGCTAGGTTATTCCTGATATCGGCGTGATGCGGCTTGCCATCGGTCATAAATGATTCGATCGTGCCGCATGGATATTCGGCGCATTTGCCGCAAAGATCTATGCCTTTTCGCGTCGCGCACTTTTTCATCTCGCAAAATCCGCAGATATTGCCTTCTTCCCGACACCCAGGACAGGTGCCGTTTTTAAGCCGTTCCGAATTCGTGTCTCCCGGTGCAGCTTTTGGAAAAGAAACATGCCAATCGCAGGCGCCGCAATAAAGCCCGCAAAACGCAATAAGATCTTTGGTCATATGTTACCACAAGAAAACAGGCCGAAAGAGGGTCGACGCTCAGGATTTTATTCTTTAGAATTCGCCAGAAACCTGGCCGTATTCACATTACGAACCGTCATAAATTGATAGAGTTCATGCCCGATCAGTTTGTTTATGCGGCTTTTGTTGTAGTTTTTACGGTTGATGTTCCAAAATACGGCTCCGCTTACATAACGAACGTCGATAAATGTTTTGTTAACCGGCAATTCGTCCAGAATCCTCTTGGAATCAATCTTGCCGAACAGATAGGCGACATCCGTTTTGTATGCCTCGTCATTCTGCCATGAAGCCGGAATGGCTTCGGCGATTTTCTTCATATCCTTTCCGGTCTTGATAAGAGCCGGGATTTCAAAGCCGAATTCTTTTTTCAGGATTTTTTCGATATCGCGATGTACGGCATCGATTTTATCGGCCGATTCAAAAATGATATTTCCCGAATTTATATAAGTCGAAATGTTCTTATAGCCCAGCGCTTCAAGAACGGCCTTAAGCTTTTTCATTTCCACGCGCCGCTCTCCTCCGACATTAATTCCGCGGAGAAGCGCTACATACGTTTCCGTCTTTTTGATTCTCATAAGAATCCGTCGGGTATAAACCGCCAGGGCACCGCACTGTAGCGGCAAGCCGCTTTTTAATCGTTCGGAATTTCGGCTACTGCTTCGATTTCAACCAGCCATTGAGGGTTGAAAAAACCGCTGACGAATACAACGGTTACTACAGGGAAATCTTTTTTATCTCCCCATTTTTGCTGGAACGCCTTAAAGCCTTCCGCCGGATTTTGTCCCTGCAGGATATAAATATTGAATTTCACGACATTTTCGAGTTTGCCACCGTCGCTCTCTAAAACTTTTTCTATATTGGCGAGAGCTTGAGTCGTCTGTTGTCCCAGGTCGGCTTTGCCTACCAGATTGCCTTTTTCATCAATCGCATTTTGGCCGCCGATATAGATTGTTTTTCTATCACCGCTGACAGAAACGGCATGAGAGTATCCTCTCGGCTTTGCCATATTTTCCGGGTTGATATATTTGATTTTCATGGTCGTTCCCTCCGTCTGTTTACATGAAACGAACAGTCCTGTTGCCAGCAATACTATTGCTAAAACGGATACATTGTGTTTTTTCATAGACATGAATCATTTGACGAAGTGCTCAGTTTCTTGTTTATTGTCTTCTGACCCAGAACAAAATTGTATTTGATGCAGTCGGATTAAAGTTCGATTTTCCAATTATTATTTCTGCACGGCGGGCCATTATAGGCTATATCGGTTTCGCCGATTAAAGAAAATCCGAGCTTCCTGCAGATAGCGTTCGATGCCGCATTCGTTACTGCGGTTAAGGCATGAAGAACTTTTCCCTTCTTTTCACTGCGCGCCCGTTCTATCAGCACTTTAGCGGCGTTTGTCGCAATCCCCTTGCCTTGATATTCTGGAAGTATCATCCAGCATATTTCTAGAACCGGTATTCCATTTACTTCGGAATCCCATATGCCTATGGTTCCCGCCGGCCGATTCGTTTCATCTGAAAGTATGACAAATAACCAGGCAGTCCCCGCTTCTACGCTCTTAAGACATCTCTCATGCGCTTTAATGAGTTTTTCCTTAGGCGTTGGGCCTCCGAGGTCACGCATTACCTCAGGGTTTGACTCAAGCGCTTCGGTAAGCCATAAATCATCTTGTGAATAATTTCTTAGTTCCATAACCCTTAATGAGTATTGTATAAAATTGCATATAAAAAGATGATGGAATCAAAAATCCCCGACTTGTCGTCGGGGATTTTTGTGAAAGTAGGCGGGTGGCTGGGGGGATTTGGACTCTTGATCGATCTAACGCGTTAATGGCTAAAATTTGTTGGAAAATAACAGCAAAAGTGTGATAAATTGCCCTGGAAATGGCGCCCTACTGGCGCCAACTGGCGCCAAAGATGGCCGGGAGATGGGCAAAAATCCTATAATACCAATGAAACGCCCCCATAGCTCAATGGATAGAGCTCCTGCCTTCTAAGCAGGTGATCCAGGTTCGATTCCTGGTGGGGGTATGTTTTTCACCCCACAGCGGGACAACTGCTTGTCCCGCGTCAGGAATCGAAGGCCGGAGCGTTGGCGAGCCGGCAGGCGAGTCCGCGAGGCGGGGCCGAAGGGCGCGGAACACGACGGTGTTCCGCGAACCTGTGGCCGATTCCTGGTGGGGGTATGTTTTTCATCCCTATGAGCCTGAAGGCCAAGATCTTCCCCCTTTTATTCGCCGGGCTTTGCGCCTGCGGCGGCGATTATTACTACGAGGAGGCGGGCAAGCTGGACGGGCAGAAGCTGTTTCTGCGCGCCGCCGAGAATTACGCCCGTTTCGCCGAAAAGAAGCCGGAAGACAGGCGCGCCCCCATGGCGCTTTACCGGGCGGCGGAGATCTATTCCCGGGAACTGGGCCTGTGTTCGAAAGCGGCGCCGATATTCGAGAAGCTGCTGAAGAACCACCCCTCTTTCCCTTTCCGGGCGGCGGCCATGAAGGACCTGTTTATCTGTCCGGATTATTTCCCGGCGGACAGGCCGATGCGCTGGACCTACGGCGATTCGGAGACCGGCGGCGCGAACGCGCGTCAGCTGGTTACGGTGGCGGACTGGGGCGCCAGGGGCTCGCGCGTGACGACCAGGATCTATGCCGGAAAGACCCTGGTGACCACGCTGAAGAAGAACTACCGGTTCCGGGAGAGGGATTTCGTGGAAAAAAGCGGCGGTTTTGATACAATTATCCTGAAGTACCCGCTTGAGAAGGGGCTTTTTTGGACCGCGGCTCCCGCCGGGCGGAAAACGCGGTTCACCGTGGAAGAGACGGGGCTTTCCGTAAAAGTGCGCGCCGGGGAGTTCGGGAACTGCGTCAAGGTGAAGCAGGCCGGGGACGGCGCGCCTTCCTGGATATACGAATATTACGCGCCCTGGACCGGGAAGATCCTGACCAGCGTCGCCGGAAAAGATTTCGAGAACCGGGTGACCGAGCTTCTGGAATATGAAAACACGCAAAAACAATGATGACGCCGGAGAGCCGGGGCTTTTCGGCGCCGGCCTGCCGGCTCCGGCCCCGGAAGCCGGGCGGAAAGCCGGGACTCCGCTGCCGTTCTCCTATTCAAAACTGTCGCTTTACGAGGAATGTCCTCTCAAGTACAAGTTCAAGTACATCGACAAGATAAAAGAGGAGCCCAAGTCCTATTTCGCGTTCGGCCACAGCATCCATCACGCGATGGAGTTCCTTTACGCCGTGAAGGCCCCCCCCTTCCCGGCGCTGGCGGAACTGCTGGAGGCGTTCAAAAAGGACTGGGGCCTCAAATCCTATCTGGAAAAGGGCTATCGCGATCCGCTGCGGGCCGAAGACGATTACAACAAGGGTCTGGAGATGCTCAGGAATTATTACCGGCATCACGAGGGAAAGTTTAAACTGCCTTTCCTGCTGGAATACAGCACGGATGTCGAAGTGGACGGCCTGCTGGTGCGGATAATAGCCGATAAAATAGAATACCGCGGCGGCGGAGAGATCATCCTGGTGGATTATAAGACCGGCAAGGATGTTAAGCGCCAGCCGGATCAGCTGCATATGTACCAGAAGATCTGCGAGCTGGACCCCCGTCTGCGCGAGCGCGTTTTCACGGTATACGGAGAGAAGATCTCCAGGATCAGGATAAAGCAGATGATGTACTGCCATGTGCCCACCCTGAAGGAATATTCTTTCGACCGGGCCGGGGACGCGGAGATAGGGATATTCTGGGACAGGGTCCTGGGCGTGGCGGAAAACATACGCGCGCTGAAGTTCGACCCGTCGCCGGGCGATCGGCAATGCTCCTGGTGCGATTACAAGCAGCTCTGCCCGCATTTCTTCGGCGGCCGGAACCAGTGCGCCGCCGCCCCGGCCGGGCCCCCCGCCGATCCGGTGGAGGAGTTGGTGGACCGCTACGGGCATCTGCGCGAGAAGATGGACGAGCTGAGCGCGCAGCTGGAAGAGGTCAAGTCGAAGATAATCTCCCTGGCGGAGGGCGCGCGCGGCCTGGCCGGGAAGAAATACGCCCTGGATATAAAGCGCGCGGAGAAATGGGAGTTCCGCGACCGCGAGGCCGTGATAGGCGTCCTGAACGAATTCGATCTTTACAGGAAGGCCCTGGGGCTTACGCTGAAGAGCGTGATCTCCCTGATGGACGACCCGGCCGTGCCGGCGGCCGCCCGGGAGAAACTGCGCGGGCACGGAGAGAAATCTCACTCGTTCGACATCCGCGTGCGGAAAAGATAAATGAAGGAAGAATTCATACTGGTGCTGGACCAGGGCAGTTCCAGCTCGCGGGCTCTGGCGTTCGACCTGGGCGGCAATCTCCGCTTCAGTTCCCGCCGGAAGATATCCCCCTCCTATCCCCGGCCCGGCTGCGCGGAGTACGACGGGCTGGAGCTCCTGCGCAGCCAAACCGAAAGCCTGGCCGAAACGCTGGCGGCCCTGCCGCCCGGTTCCTCGGTGCGCGCCCTGGGCCTGGCCGCCCAGCGCTCGACTTTGGTGCTTTGGGACAGGGAGACCGGCGTTCCGCTCCGTCCC
>Ga0074195_1001251_pt1 | contig 37311 bp, 34 predicted proteins | sample EPASupsiteHSE623_FD_64525 | JGI IMG/M metagenome (GOLD analysis project Ga0074195, IMG submission 64525) | Bioremediated contaminated groundwater from EPA Superfund site, New Mexico - Sample HSE6-23 | ecosystem: Environmental > Aquatic > Deep subsurface > Groundwater > Contaminated ... | reverse complement strand
CGGATCCGAATTCGTTCATATACTTTGCCCCGCCAGACGGCCTCTTGAAAGCGCCGTTATGGCCGCCGCGCAGATAAGCGAAGCGGCGACTATCTCATAAGAAGCCGGCATCGCCAACCCGGCCAGTTCTATAACAAATGACACCACTGAAATAAGCTTGGCCAGCATAAGCGCGCAGCGGGCGGCCAGCATGTTCAAAGCGCCGGAAACCCCGCCGGGCCTTATCACGGTTATGGCGATATCGGCGAAATTATAATAGACGAACGCCGCCGCGCCGCAGGCAACGGCCGCCGACCAGGTGCCGACGGTAAGGCCTACCGCCCTGAGGGCCTTTTCCCGCCAGGTCGCGGCCTCGGCTTCCGCGGCTATCGCGGCCATTACCCTGGCTTTGAAGTCCGCGCGCGGCCTGCGGTACGGCAGGGCCGCCACGGCTTTGGCTATCGCTGCATCGGTTCTATCCGCGGTCATATCGCTCCTCTCCTGTAATACGCTTCCGCACCCTGAACGGTTGCATCTGAAAGCTTCGCCTTCAGCATTTCCCGGGCCCGGAACAGCCTGGCCTTTACCGTGCCCTCGGGCGTCCCCGTAACGCGGGCTATCTCGGCCGGACCCATCTCCTCCCTGTATTGAAGCAGCAGCGCCTCGCTGTAAAGCGGCGGCAGGGAGGACAACAGCGCCTCTATGCGCTCGGAATCCAGGGCGTCCGCCACGCTGTCCGCCACGGCCGGTCCCCGGTCCGGCAGATCGGGGAAGTCTTCGTGGTCCATGGAAACGGTGCGGCCGGAAACGCGAAGGGCGTCCATGCAGGAGTTATGGGCTATGCGGAAAAGCCAGGAAGAAAGCGGAAGAGCGGTGTTATATGAGGAAAGGGCGCGGAAAGCCTTAACGAATGTTTCCTGCGCGGCGTCCTCCGCGGCGGCCTCGTCCTTGAGCAGGCGCAGGGCGAAGCTGTAGATCCTGTCCTGATAGGTTTCCACCACGCCGGCAAAAGCGTCGTTATCCCCGGCAAGGCAGCGCTTGATCGCCTCTGTTTCGGTTTCACCCATCATCAATAGTACGCCCCGCCCCCCCCTTTTGGTTGCGTTACACCCATTGCCTCCCGCACATGACAGCGAACGGACAGGCGGAACAGGAGCCCTCGTCCGCCGCCGGACAGAACGGGAGTTCCGGATCCAGGATCTCCTCCACCAGAGAACAAATGGCCTGCTTAAACGGGCCGAAAAGCGCGGCCTTCTCCGGAACTTTCTTATAGCGTTCCCTGAACAACGATTCCTCGGCTATGCTCTCCCCGCCGAGCAGCATAAGCGAGGCGTCCATGTTCCGGATATCGGAACCGCCGTTCTCCTCCAGATACGCCAGAATATAGAAAGGAAGCTGGACGGATCTCAGCGTGCGCGGCCAGTCCTCCCGCAGCCCCAGGTCGAATTTCTGCCAGTTCGGCGCGCGCGCGGCGGAACCGGTCTTGTAATCCAGGATATGAACGCAGCCGCCGCGCAAATCCACGCGATCGGCCCGGCCTTTCAGTTTCACCGAGCCATATCTTGTGGACAGGGAGGCCCGCAGCTCCGTCTCGCAGCCCAGCACGGTCGCGCCGGCCAGATTGTCGCGGTGGTAATCCAGCGTCTCCTCGAGGCGTTTCTCCACCTGCCGTTTTATCAGATATTCGAAACCGGCCTCGCCTCCCCCCATATGCCCGGCGAAGACGCGGCCCGCCTCCTCCCGCATAAGAGCATAGTCCTCTTCCTTTATAGCCAGCGGCCGCCCGGAGCGGGAACGGAAGAAATTTTCCAGGACTTCGTGTACTATCAGGCCGATGTCCCGCTGCTCCATCTCCCCGGAGATCTCGTCCTTCTCCTTCAGGCGCAGCGCGTACCGGTAATAGAACCGCAGTCCGCAGTCGAGATAGGCGTCTATAGCCGAAGGCGAGAATTCACGGGCCTTCAGCGCGGCGATAAGTCCGGGGGTTTTCACCACCGGTGATGGTTCGGCCTGCGCGAATTTGATGCGAAAATGCACATCATTCTCGTCCGCCCGGCCGCCGCGCCGCTCCAGCTCCCAGATCAGTTTTTCCACCAAGGGGCTGCGCTCTTTGTCGGCGGAATCCCTGTAAAAGATATGCGCCTCGCCGGCTCCGGACAGGAGAGTATTGAAATGATAGCGTGCGACGGCCTCACGCGTCTTGTAAGTGGGCAGACCCAAACCCTCGCGCACAAAGTGAGAAAGGACGGTATCCTCCTTCCGGGAGGCCGGCAGGATATCGGAATTGGCGTCCATGAAATAAACCCGGTCGAACTTAAGCCCGCGCGTTTCCAGAAAGCCCAGTACCTGCAGCCCTTTCAGCGGGGTGCCGGGAAAAGGATAGGAGGCGGACCGTATAATCCCCCGGAAAAACCTGAAATATCCGCCCGTAGTCCCGAACCGTTCCCGCGCCAGCCGGGAACTCTTCAGTTCCGACGCGCTTTCCATCAATCGTTCCGCGAACCTGGCCCAGTAGGGATGAAAAGGCGCCGTGCTGTCGGAGGAAAGGAACGAAATAAAAGCCAGCAGCTTATCGGAGAAATCCGCTATGTTCTTAAGCTCCTCGAACGGAGTTATAAGGGTCCGGCGCAGCAGCGTCAGATGCTCGCCGACGGCCGCGGGAGAAATGTCCCCGAGGCCATAGTCCTTCAGTTTGGCCGCCGCGCTTTCCAACAGAGCGGCGTCCTTTACCAGTTCCTCCGGTTTCACATACTTGCCGGGCCTTGCGGAGAGAGCCTCCTCTACGATCTGCAGGATAACGCGCCCCGGCTCCGAGGACCTGTTTTTTCCGGGCCGGGCCCCGGCCCGCTCGCCGCCGAAATAAATATTTTTTATGTACGGGTGGAAAAGGAACCTCAGATAATCGGGCGTGAAATAACCGGCCTTGCTCCGCCTGTCCAGCAGGTCCGCGAGAGCCTCGATAAGAGAATAAACGGGGGTGGCGGCAAGCGGATAGCCCATCGAAATGTTGTATTCGCCGGCGTCGGGCAGGACATTTTCCAGAAGCGGGAAAAGGATCCCGGCGTCGGGCAGGACGATGACCGAGGAATGAGGCGTGGAAGCGTAGGGGCGTGGAGGCGTGGAAAATGAACCGAGAACCTGCGCCAGCTTGAATACCTCTCCGTGAGCGTCCGGCGCCTTGTAAAAGAACAATTTCGTTTCCCCCTTCCCCTCTTGTGCTCCTGTGCTCCTGTGTTCCTGTGCTCCTGTGCTCCTGTTCTCCTGTATCCCCCCCTGCCCCCGAAAGGAAAATTGTTCCTTCAGGCCTGGTCCCGGTTCCAGAAACAGCCGCGCGCCGCGGCCGGCGAGCTCTTTTACAACGGCTTTCTCGGCGGCGGTCAGCGCGAAGAGTCCGGCAAAGATTACATGGCCGTACTTGCCGGAGCAGAGCTTTCCGGAATTCTCCGCCGCCGCCGCGTATTTCATGGAGCGGGTCATCAGACCCTCTTTCTCCGCCGCGGCGTAGAACTCCCCGTAAAGCCGGCTGAAATTCTCGAGTTTTTTGATAAAAGGACCGGACCGCAGATCTTCCGGCAAAATGGAATCGTAGGAGGCGAGGTCGCTGACCGTCTTAAGTTCGATCTTGAGTTCCTCGAAATCCCCTATTATTTTCAGCGCCCAGGGCAAAACCGAATCCAGAGACAACTCCCCGGGAGCGCGGGACAATAAACCGCCAAGACCGGCTTTCAGCCGGCCGTGCAGCAGCTGCACCAGGTCGAGCTGGGAGGCGGAAGGCGCGTCAAAACCGAGGTCCGCGGCGGCCAGGTCCATGAAACCGTCCATGGAGATGATAAGCGGAGCTTTCAGGGCGGAACCCTTTTTTTCGGCCAGGAATTTGCGCAGGAAATGCGCCGGGCGCTTGCCCGGGAAAACCACGATCTGTCCCGCCGGATCTCCGGTGGAGAGCAGCGCCTCCCCGACCCGCTCCACCAGGCTCTCCCCGGGCTTTAGCAGCTCGATATTCATCAGAACGAGATCCCGGCGGTGAGCTGGAGCATCAGCTTGGCTTTCAGGAAAGTATATTCGCCGTCCGCCGGACCCAGATAGGCGCTGGCCAGGAAGCCGGCCGAGAAATCGTTGATGTTCCTGTAGGAAGCGCCGGCGGAAAGCACGCCGGTGCCGTCGTTGAAGTTGCGGATATAATTCGCGTTAAAGGTCATGTCCGTGATTATGAACCGGCTTACGCCGGTAAAGACCGCGCCGTAATACCTGGCCAGATAATTCGGTTCGTAAAGGCCGTTGGCGAGCATGAACTCTTTTTTAGTGCCGGTGTTCTGATAAACCAGGGTTCCAGCGGGTCCGGCTGAAACCAGCGGAACGGACAGATTGTAAACGCCGCCGTCCCTGAACGGGGTTTTCACATAACCGTTCTGGTTGTAAAAAAACTCCGTGGCCGCGGTAAGGCGGTCGTTGAAATTCCCGAGCCGGAAGCCTCTCCTGAAATTCACGGCGGCCCTGTTTATCCAGTTGTCTTTTTTTCTGTACGATTCCAGCGTGCCGGAGTTCTCCCTCAGGAAAAGCGAATTGTCCCGCCGTGACAGGCTCCACTCACCGGACACATCCACGGCGCCCAGGCGGCTGGAAACATCGTAGCCAAAAACAGGCCGGCGGAAGCGCTTGGTCCAGCCGGAGAACGCCATTTCGGTCCTTCCCGTCAGGAACTCGAATTTCAGGGCGCCGCCGAGGTCCCGGTCCTCCCGCGCGTTGCCGGTATCCAGGAAACCGTAGAGATTGTAGGCCGCGCCGAACGGCATATGCGCCTTCACGCCGTAGGCGCCGTCCCTGTAGCCCAGTTTCCGTATGAAGGTCTTTTTCTCCACATTTATCAGGTCGGTGGGGTTCCAGAGCGAGCAGCGCCCCCACTGAAGCACCTGCTTGCCGGCGCGGAAATAAACGCGGCGGTCAAGATTGAAATCCAGGAACGCCTCCCGCAGCGAGGAATCGGTATCCCGCGCGCTTGCGCGGTAGGAAACCTCCATATTGGCGAAGCCCTTTACGCCGTTCTTAAGGCGCGCGTCCAGCATAAGATTGCCGAGCGTATAGGAATTCAGCGCCCGGGCGGAGGAAGTGGTATATGAGATATCCTCCAGCACGCTTAGCAGTTCCCCGGAAAAGCCGAGGGTTTTCTTTTCCTCCTGAACGGCCGGCGCCGAAGCCGGCTGGGTCGCCACCTCGGGGCTGGAGAACATCTCGCTCTCGGAAACGGCGTCGCCGGCCCGCGCCGGAGCGGCGCAGAACGAGAAACACAATATGACGCCGGCCGGCAGACCCTTCTTCATCATCATGATAGCCCGTGGCCCTCCCCCGCCCTGACATTTTAGCAAATAGACCCGGTGCCCCCTGCCGCTTATATAAATAAGAACGGCGCTCAAAGCTTCATGGCTTATCGCGCCGTCTTTTAGTTAATCACCCGGACAAAGACCCCGGGCGTCCCCCGCTCGCTCAGATCATATAAAAAAGCGGATGAACAAGGAGGAGAATACGCATTCCAAATATCACAACGACGAACTCATTTTCCGCCGCCGCGGCCGTCGCGTATGGCTATGCCGCGCCGCGTTAACTCGGCCAGAAAGGCGCCTGAAGGAGGCGTTCCGTGGAATTCCAGTATTTCCACATCGTCCAGGTCCACCGGGCCCCAGTATTGCAGTTCGATATAGCAGGACCCAAAAAAACAGTTCCCGGTCGGCGAGTGATACTGATCTGGATCGAACCAGAACTTATAATTCCCGAGCGCTTCTTCGGAGCTATATTTAAGCCTCAGCGGCTGGAATACCGGCACAGGATGCCGTTTCGAACCGGGAACGAGCGGTGGGACCATAAGGGTCCTGTTCTCCGCCGGAGCGAAAGGTATGAATAGGTGGTTCCAGTCGGCCGGCGGATACGGATAAGGCTTTATAAGGGCTTCAGTCAAAGAGTCGCCTATCGTGAAGGTGGTCCGGTCGCGCACCCGATCGGTCTTGAAGATGAAATTATCCTCTCCGTAACGCAGTAATTCATCGACCATATGCGGTTTCAGGACCTGTCCGGGCCGCGCGTTCAAAAAACCGTACTTCGGCCGGAAAGAGGGGTCCGTTCCCTTATACTCCTCTATGGAACGCAGGGTGAAAAGCGATTCTCCTTTTATGCGTATGGACGTGCTCCCATCATCGGTAGAAGAAGTGCCGGTTTGATGCCAGTTAAGGAAACCTTTTTTGGCCACGGAATCCCGGTGTTTCTCCGGCACAAGTATGGACAACTCGTATTTTTCGCCCGAGATCATTTCCAATACCGAACGGGCCGCCGCGCCCTGCTCGTTTATCGCGCGGACCAGCTCAGCCTCGGAGCCATAGCCGCAGGTATGGTAAAGCCCCGAAAAAACCTTTTCCTGTCCGGAAACAAAAGCCCTGGCATAGTCTTTTACCGCGTCCGCGTTCGCCGGCGCCGGCCGCGCGGCCTCGGCGGCGGGGCCGGCCTTGGCCTGCGATATGAAATCCGAAACGCTCCCGCTTTTTCCGGCCGCCGAAAGCGCGCCGAATTGCGCGCAGATCAGGACCGCCGCCATTATCGCGCTGGTTTTCATTTTTGTTATACCCGGAATCCTATCCCTCATTCAACCTGGAAGCGCGCCTTCCGCTCTTCCCATGTTGCGGGTCGCTCACACTTATCAACCTCCGACATCATGCGACAGTCATAGTGTAGCGCAAATCACAACACCGCATAAGAACCAAAAGGGCAGATTTTCCCGGTCTTTGGGCCTATGCTCACGATGGCCGCGTCCTGTCATACAGCCGGTTCGGCACCTGATATCCGGTGACATAATACTTATTTCCCGGGAAATAAGTATTATGTCACCGGATACATGCAGCGCATATCAGCGTAGGCGCCGGACAGCAGATCGGCTTTTCGTATCCCGAGCTTCCGCATTAGCGAAACGGCCGCGCGCCGCCCGGCCGCCGGGGACTCCCCGGAACGAAGGACCACTTCAAGCTCAATAAATCGGCCTAATCCTTTAACCTCGTCAAAATGTATGCGGGTGCGCCCGACATGGCAGATCAATCGTCGCTTTTCTACTTTTTTGGCTATGCCCAGACAGCGGGCCAGAACGCGGCCGGTCTTTTGGGCATCTGGCGCCGGCACCAGCGTATAGTTCGAAACCTTAGGGCCTTTCGCGGCGGCCCTGCGGTAAAAAACAAGGTAAGCGTTCCTTCCGCGCTGGCGGCGCAGCTTAAGGCGGCCGTTGGCGCAGTTGAAGAAAGTGTCCGACTGGCTGACGCGCTCCGTGCTGTCGGCGAGGGCCAGGCCGGCCTTTACCTGCGAGGCCCAATCTCGAGCGCGGGCCTTGATCTCGATGTTTATCGCCATTAAACTGATCTGAGTTGTAGGGAACAGGGGTTCAGAACCAGCAAAGCTCTGTTGAAAAAATTCCCGAGCTGAAAAAATCCACTATCCGAAACCCTTGTCGGGAATGATCCAAGCGATGAGAAGCCCAAAAATCCTCAAGATTGGCATTTTGTTCCACATGCGGATGGACACACTGTGCGAATGTAGAGGGAGAGGTCAGCACCCTAAGATTCCCGTATTCCTGGTCAACATCCATATGGAGGTGTCCGGCCAGAATCAGTTTGACTTCCGGGTATGGACGCAGGAATTCAGCCAGTTCATCCGCATTTTTCAGTTTGCACCCGGCCGCCGGGCAGGAAGAGCCAGGCGGATGATGAAAGGAAATTACCGCCGATTTCCCTTTTGCGGAGCTCAACACTTTCTCCATAGCCGACATATCATCTCCAGTTATGACGCCATGTGCCTTTCCGGCGGCCTGGGAATTTAAAAATATGCCGACCCACTCGCCAAACACGGCATGAAACGCCACCTTGATATTGCCCTCCGCGAAAACCTCTTTCATAACTTCAATGGAATCATGGTTGCCCGGCGTTACAAAAACCGGCAGTTTGGAGTCCTCAAAAATTTCCTTAAAACGCAAATAAGTTTCCCTGGCTCCATCCTCGGTCAAATCTCCGGTAACAAAAACCGCATCTGGCCGCTGGGCAAGGTCCATCGCTTTTGTAAAGGCAAGCCTCAAAGATGCGTAGGTGTCAATGCCGTATAGCTTTCCGTTTTTTGTCGGTATAAGATGTGTATCCGTAAACTGAACGATTCTCATACAATCCTCCGCGCATGGTCCGTCAGGACCAAGGTCACCGGATCAGTCAATGGACTACCAGGGAATTATTTTCAATTCCGGCCAGGCGGCTTTCCAGCGCGCCGCCTTGTTCCGATAAATCTTCTCCGTGATCTGCGATTTGTTCGGCCGCACAACAAATCCGAACAAGTCGTTCAAGCCATAAGGGGCGTAAACTTTTAACTTCCCCGATCGGTTCTGTATCCCTATGGCCGTCGCGGTCGTTGGCCAGCTGTTAATCCCGGCTTCGACGGAGGTATACGGCTCGATAGGATAGCCAAAATATTCCTCGTACCACAGGTGGACCCGGGCCTGGTTTTTCACCTCGATTTCAAGAGGGATACGCGCCAGCCCCCCTCGCACCATGCGTTCAATTTCAGCTTCGGCCTCCTGAGACAGATCCGAAGCGTCATAGTAGACGATATCCACATCCTTGACCGCGCGTAAAGACGGAAAACCGCTTAAATCATTCCATACGGATTGCGCCACAAAACCCGCGCCGAGATAAGCGGTGGGGAGACTGAAGTCCGGAAGTTTTTCAAAAATTTCCGCAAAGACACGATTTCGCATCAGCAGAGATTCCAGCGCGGCGGCCTGTTCGTCCAGAGACTTATTATGGCCTAAAAGTTTTACTTCCATATGCGGAACTTATCACGCACTACTTGCTCAGGTTTTCCAGGTAGGCTTTGGTGAAGATCTTGTCGTCCAGCTTGCCGGGGACGATATCGGAGATCTCCACTATGGTCTTGTTGCCCTTCTCGAATTCGTCTATGAAGATCTGCTTGACCGGCACGAAACGGCCGTCCACCACGGTGAATTTAAGGAAATAGGCCGTCTGCATCAGGGTTCCGGAAAGCGAGTATGATTCCTGCTTCAGCAGCAGATCGTTGTCCCGGCGGGTCCAGAAGATCTTCTTGGGGTAGTCCACATCGTTGACCTTGGCTTTCACCTCGAATTTGTTGACGGCGACCTGGCCGAGCATTTCCTCGGTTATTCTCTCCTTTCCGGCGGCGTCCGGCGCGGCCCCGTACAGCTCGTCCAGTTTCCGGGTCTCGAAATCCTCGCTGTGCGCGTCCGAGCCGCCTATGCTCTCGTCGCGGTTCACATGCTGGAAGGTGCGGGTGTTCCGGCGGTACATCCAGAAGTTATCGCCCACGCGCAGGTAACCGTTCCCTTTCTCGTTCTCCGGGGCGCTCATGACTATCAGGAAAGCGTCGTCCGAATCCCGGCGGTAATAGATCATGTCTATCAGTTTGGTCCCCTGTTCGGGTTTCTGCTGGGTGAGCGAAACGGCGGCGCGCACATCCTTCTTCAGCTTATAATTGGCGTCTATGTTCTTCAGTATGGCCGAAACTCGGCTTCCGGCGAAAGCCGGGGAGACCAGACTCGCTACAACCAGCGCAAAAACCAGTTTCTTCATGATCTACCTGTTCAGTTGAAATGCCGCAACGCTTGCGCCGGCGACAGAGCCGCCGCGCGGCGCGCGGGAAAATAAGCCGTCAGCACGGCTATGGCCGTGATCAAAACGATATTGCCGGCTATCCCGGGAAAAGAAGGCACGAAATGAGGGTGGCCGTTCACCAGCAGCATGCCCAGCGGATTGTCCTGAAGACGGATGGTCACGCGGGAGAGCGCGGCTATGGCCGCGAAGCCCAGCGCCGTCCCCGCGAGCGAAGCGAAAACGGCGAGAAAGAAGGTCTCCAGGATGAACAGATCCCGTACCGCGCCGCTCTGCATGCCTATAGCGCGCACGGTGCCGATCTCCCGCGTCCTCTCGCGGATGGTCATGCGCAAAGTGTTGACCACCCCCAGCAGGATTATGAAGAACAGCACCAGCACCGCGGACAAAGTTATCAGCTTAAGCACATATTCCAGCTTGAGTATATCGCTCGCGGTCTCGTACATGGTCGAAACATCCACGGTGGTGCCCTTCCATTTATTCTGCGCTATCTCCTGGTACTTCTTCTTGTATTCGTCGGTGTTCGCGGTGCGTCGGAGCAAGGCCCATTCCGGAGAAACAAGCGCGCGCCAGGCGCTTCCCGGAGCGGGAACGGCGGCGCTGATATCCGGCGGAGGGGCGGAAGGCAGACCATCGTAGTAAAGTTTGTAGAATTCTGAATCGTTGAGCAGCAAAAGCGCGCCTTCCGGGCAGCCGGCCGCGCATACCGCGCCTATTGTATAAGCCGCGCGCTTTTCCTTTTCCCCGAACCTGGGACGATAAACGAGATCCACGGTATCGCCGGCGGCCGCGCCCAGCGCTTTGGCAAGTCCGCCCGTGACAAAGACCCCGTCCTTCCTGAAGGCCGCGTCGAAGTTCCCGCTTTTCAGCCTGACCAGTTCCTTTATCTTTTTTTTGGCGTCCTCCGCGCTCCTGTAGCCCAGAACCGCGGTTCTGGCGCGCCGGGACCCGGCCGAGGCTTCCACGGGGATAACCGCTATCCCGGGCTGAAGGCGGGAGTGTATGCGGTCGGCCACGGCCGTAGCGTTCTTTTTCGGCTCCTTTATCGTAAGGCTCACGCTGGCGCTTTCCCAGGGGCGATAGCCCAGTATCGCCTTGGCCTTCTCCCTGTCCAGGAACACCACGGGCTGCATAAAAATATTGTCGTTCTTCATCACGCCACTGATGGTCAGCCTGGCCGCCTGGTCCTGCCCGAACATATTGCGGAAGCGCACGCGAAGCGTGTCGCCTTTGCGGACATTAAGATAGCGCGCCTTTTCCGCGGAAATTATGACGGGGTTCTCCAGTTTAGAGAATCTGATGTCGTCCCAGTTCCCCTCCACCAGCCGGAACGAGCTTTCCATCTCGCGCCTTTCTTCCTCGCTCAGTTTTCCGGAAACATCTATCCCTACCAGCACGATATTGTCGGACTTGCCGTTGCCGATGGCGCGCGTGAACATCCCCACGCTTTCCTCCGCCTTCTCTATCAGCGGATCGCCCTTCAGCGCCTCATCCAGGCGCGCCTTGTCGCGGAAGATCTCGCGCATCACCCCGCCGCGCTCGTTGAACCGCACCGCCACATGGCCGGCCACATAGCGCATGATCTTGTTGAACATGATGTCCGAGATGCCGTTGGAAAAGGCGTTGGAGACCACCAGAATGGCCACGCCGATGGCCATGGCCGACCCCAGCAGCAGGTTCCGGCGCCTCTGCCTCAGCAGATTTCTGAGACTCAATCTTATAAGCAGCATATCTTGGCCCTAATCTCTGGAAATGGCGTCCAGCGGGGTTATCGACCGCGCCACCCTCATGGGGTACAGCGACGCTATCACCGTGACCACCACCAGTTGAAAAACCGTAAGGGCGATATCGCCGGAATTCAAAAGAGGGCGGAACATATCCCCCCCGTACAGCAATTGCAGCATATCATTGTCGGTGGTTATCTTAAGCAGAGGTATCGCCTCCACCGCCAGGATCCCCGCCAGCACCCCGGCCCCGCCGAAAACGGCTGAGAGCAGGGCGGTCTCCCCCAGGAACATTCCGGAGATAAACGACTTCCGCGCGCCTACGGCCCGCATCATCCCTATCTCGGAAGAGCGCTCAAGCGCGGCCATGGTAAGAGTGTTCACGATTATTATCACGGCCACGCAGAAAAGCAGGGCCGTAAAAAGAAAGAGCGCGCCCTTGATTATCACGGCCATGCCGCCTATCGGCCCGGAGGCCTTGTTCCACGGCACGGCGCGCACCCCGGCGCCGGCCTCTTTCAACGCGCGGTCCAGGCCGGCTATCGCGTCCGCATAGCGCACCCCGTCATTGAGCTTTATGAAAACCACATTATAAGCCCCGTTCTCCGCGTCTTCGGGCGCCTTTTTCACCGCGGCCGCCGTGCGCTGTTTCACGGCATGCGCCGCCCCGGCGCTTACCAGCAGATCGCCGGCGCCGAACAGCGCGTCCAGGCCGGAGCCGTCCAGCCCCAGCAGCTTCTTCTCCTCCGGAGGCACCTCGGCCGAATTATCCCCGGAGGTGAAATAGCCGAGACATTCCCGGTACGATTCAATATCCACCAGGCAGAAATGGCCGAAGATCTTGTTCAGGGAGCGATAGCTGATTATCCCCTTCACGCCGAAGCGCACATCGGTGGTGGTATTGGCCCCGCTGGTCATGCCCATCATCACCACGGAGGAGCTGACCGTCAGTTCGCCGATCCTGGCCAGCGCTTCTTTCTTCAGATTCTTTCTGACCGGAGAACCGCCCTCCGGAAGGTACCAGATATTGCCATAATCGTACATCTCGTCCCGCGCGGCGGCGGGGATAAGCAAGGCCCGGGCGCCGGAAACCGGATAGGAACCCTCGATCACCCTGAAATTATCGGGGAACATTTTCCGGTATTCGGCGAAATCCGCGCCCAGCAGATAAATGAAGGCGGGGGTGGCGCTGGAATCGTTCAGCAGCATGGCCAGATTCTTCCCGGCCGGCAGGAAGCGCCGCACCGACGGCTGCCCCGCCAATACCCGTTTGATGGTCTTGTATGAGGTTATCGGCTCTATGGAGGTGCCGGTCATGTTGAGCAGGATATTTTCCGACTGCTGCTTGTCGCTTATCAGCACTATGTCGCCCATGAAGCCGTTGATGATATTGTTCCTGACGCCCTCGGCCATGCCTGAGACCACTCCGTTGCCCAGCGTCATAAGGAAAGCGCCGGTGAACAGGATCGCGCCTATCACCAGGCTTTTCCCCTTATGGCGCAGGATATTGCGCCAGGCTATGGTAAAAGTCAGCTTCATGCGGCGGCCGGCTCCTTTTCTAAGAGACCGTCCTTTATCTTTACTACGCGGCGGGCGTATTTCAGCACATTGGCGTCGTGCGTGGAAAAGATGAAAGTGGTTTTCTCCAGTTCGTTCATCTCCCGCATCAGCTCCAGTATGGAGGCGCCGGTGACGGAGTCCAGATTTGCGGTGGGTTCGTCGGCTAGCACTATGCCTGGATTGGTGACCAAAGCGCGGGCTATGGCCACGCGCTGACGCTGCCCGCCGGAAAGTTCGGCCGGCCGGTGCGCGGCGTATTCCTTCAGACCGACCTCCTCCGCCAGTTTTTCGGCGCGGCGGCGGGCTTCCGAACCGGACCTTTTCATCAGCAGCAGCGGGAACTCTATGTTCTCCAGCACATCCAGCACCGGGATCAGGTTGAAGGTCTGGAAAATGAAGCCTATATTATTAAGCCGGATATCGGTTATCTGCCTGTCGCTCAGCGCGGTTATTTCCCTGCCGCCCACTTTCACGCTGCCGGAAGTGGCGAAATCTATGCAGCCGATGACATTAAGCAAAGTGGTCTTGCCGCTGCCGGAGGGGCCGATGATGCTCATGAAATCGCCCTCGCCGACCTCCAGGTCCACGCCGCGCAGCGCCGGCACTATGGTGCTGCCCAGCGGATATTCTTTCTTAAGGTCTTTTATTTCGATAATGTTCATTAAAATAACCTCTCCAAAATCGACCGCCCCGGAATCCCGATATTATCTCATTTTTGTCTCAGGGTGTCAGACATAAAAACCGGGGACCCCGGCATACCGGGGCCCCCGTACTGGCCTGATCCGGGGCAAACGCGTCACGCGGCAATTCATCCACCGCATTTACGATGCATCCAGTTCCATTTACATCCAGCCCGTTCGCACTCCCATTTGGTTTCGCGATCAGAGCAGTACATCCCGATTTTATTTTCCGCGCTTTTGCCCCAGTCGCAGCGGTTCCAGATGCTGTCCCAGGCGCAGCCCGACCACTTGCAGTTCTGCTCGTCGGTTATATTCGGACAATTATGCCCGCCCTTTTCGGTCTTATCCGCCGCCGCCTTTATATCCGAAATGATCTCCGTAACGGGGGCCGCATAGCAATCCGCTTTCAGCCAGGGTTCTCCGTCTTCGCGGACGGCCGCTTTCAATCCGGTCGGGTCGAACTTCAGTTCCACCTTCCCGCCGTCCACGCCGTCTCCGGCGAACCAATAGGTCACTTTGCCGGCGGCGTTTTCCATTTTACGCATCAGCATATAGGAAATCCCGTCGTTGCCGGTATTATCCTTCAGATACGCCGCCTGACGGACGGGCGAGTACTGTCCGGAGTCCCCTCCGATCCGCACTTCTATTCTCTGATCCTCTTCCGAGGGGATGGTGCAGGCGTAGAACGCCGCATCCGTCTGGGCCGCCGAAACGGCGGTTTCATAGTAACCGCTGCATGTGTATCCGTTCCAGATGCAGCCCATCCGCAAACAATCGTTTTTATCCCATATTCCGGAGCAACTCCAGCCGGCCTCCGCGCTCGCCGCAAAAACCAGCGCCGGTAACGCAAACAACACCATACTGCGGGCTATTTTTTTCATATCAACACTCTCCTTTAGAACGGGAGCGCTTTGGACGCCGGCGCCCCGCATATAACCTTGTCGCAAGTAAAAACCGCAAAACAGGCGGCCGCCTTGCGGAACTCAACAGCGGCCAAGCCGCTGTCACGGTATAAGTTTACTGAAGAACCGTACGGCCCGATAGAGTCATTGGACCCGGGAGGGAGAAGACTTTAGCCGCATAGAACCTGGGCACTTCGGTCCCTGCCTATCAGTCTATGGAAGGATTGCCGCCGGCGATCGCGGCCAGGAAAAGCGGGCCGTATTTTCTGACGCGTTTTTCGCCCATGCCTTTGATGGCGAGGAGGTCTTCGCCGGTTTTGGGTTTCAGCGCGGCCATGTCCAGGAGCACCGAATCATGCGCGATGACATAAGGCGGTATGCCGGCCTTGTCGGCCAGCTCCCTGCGCAAAGCCCGCAATTTCTCGAACAATTCTTCGTCCGCCTCCGAAAAGGTACCTGTTACCTTTTTGAGGGGTTTCGACTTTTTCAGGCCTTTAGCGGGCTTCACCGGGATGCCGAGACGCACCGAGCCCTCGTTCCGGCAGAGGGCGCGGCCGGCGGCCGTTATGCGGAGCAGCGGATATTCCGCATCCTCTGTGACTTCCAGGTAGTCCTGGACTATCAGCTGGTCTATCCAGGAGCGCACCGCCGGTTCCCCCGCCTCTTTCAGCAGGCCGAACACCTGAAGTTTGTCATGACCGTTGGCCGACATTCTGTCGTTGGGCCGGCCCAGCAGCAGATTGACCACATAACCGGCGCCGTAGCGGCCTTCGGCGCGCCAGGCCGCGCTCAGAACTTTCTTGGCCGTAAGCAGAGCTTCGTCGTCCGGCAGGCCTTTGGTCTCGCCCAGGCAGACATCACAGGCTCCGCAGCCTCTTTCACCGGAGGGTCCGCCGCCGGCCGGATAGGGCGCGCCGAAATGAGCCGACAGAAGGCTGTGCCGGCATACCGGCGCCACGGCGAAGCGGCCTATGTCCCTGAGCTGCCGCTCTATGGCCCGCTCGCGCTCCGCCGAAAGATAAATGTCCTTTTTCGCCAGCCAGCGATGCGCGGCGAGATCGGAAGCCGAGAACAGCAGCACGCATTCGGCCGGCAGGCCGTCGCGGCCGGCGCGGCCGCTCTCCTGCTGATAATGTTCCACCGAACGGGGCGTATTGGCGTGAACGACATAGCGCACATTGGAGCGGTCTATGCCCATGCCGAAAGCGATGGTGGCCACAACCACGGCCAGCCTTTCGTTGACGAAATCGTCCTGCGCTTTCCGTCTTTCCTCCGCGCCGAGGCCGGCGTGATACGGGGCGCATGAAACCCCCTCCTCGCAAAGCCGGGCGGCCAGGCGCTCCACATCCTTGCGGGTCTGGGCATAGACTATGCCGCCCTCGCCGGGATGCCGGCGAACTATTTCCAGCACCTGTTTGAACTGGTCCCGGCGCGGAAAAGCGCGGTAAGTCAGATTGGGCCTGTCCGGATGACCTATCAAAATTTCCGGCGAGCGCAAACCGAGCTGACGCAAAATATCCTCGCGAACCGCCGGCGTGGCGGTGGCGGTGAGGGCCATGCGCGCGGCCTTTGGAAAACGATCCAGAGCTTCGGTAAGTTTGCGGTATTCCGGGCGGAATTCATGCCCCCAATGCGAGACGCAATGGGCCTCATCCACGGCGGCGAGGATCAGGCGGGGCGCTATATAACCGAACAGATCTCCGGCCAGCAGCCGCTCCGGGCTGACATAGAGCAATTGCGTTCTGCCTTCGGAGAGATCGCGGTAGACCTCGCGTTTCGGTTCGGCCTTCAGGTTGGAGTGAAGCGCGGCGGCGGCGAGGCCGGTTTCGCGCGCGGCGGCCACCTGATCGTCCATCAAAGCTATCAGCGGCGAGATCACCAGCACCAGGCCTTTGTCCATGGCCGCCGGCAATTGGTAACAAAGACTTTTGCCGCCGCCGGTAGGCAGCACCACCAGGGAATCCCGGCCGGCCAGCGCCGCCTCCACGGCCGCCCGCTGCAGCGGCTTGAACGCGTCGTACCCCCACCGCTCCTTTAAAACCCTGGTCAATTGCATTTGTTGATCAAATTAACCACCAGCGTGGTCATTACATCTTTTTCTTCCGGTTTGCTTTCCGCGATCATAAGGGTCAGGGCTACAAGGGCGTTATCCGGCAACCGCTTCGAGCCGTCCGACTTATAAAGCAGCCGGTGCTTTTCCAGGAACCAGAGAAAAACCGCGGCGGCGATACGCTTATTGCCGTCCACAAATGAATGATTTTTCACTATGAAATACAGCAAATGGGCGGCTTTTTCCTCCGCGCTCGGATACAGCTCCCTCCCACCAAAAGTCTGATAGATCGCGGCCACCGAACTTTTAAGCGATTGATCCTTCTCAAGACCGAAAATATCCGCGGCGCCGCTTTTGCCCTTCATTTCCCGCACGGCCTCCACCACTTTTTCGTAGGTGAGCACAAACTTGCCGCCGGAGGAAGTGTGGGAAACTCTTAATTTATTACGGTCGTAATCATCGAGCAAACCCAGAGCGTAGCTGTATTTTTCTATAACATCCAGCAGTCCGGTCGCTTCCTTATAATCAAGGTCGCGACCGGACTTCGCACGCTGTATAAGCACAATGGCTTTTTTGAGAGCATCCAGTTTTTGTGTTTGTTCCGAAAGTAATTTTTGATTTACGGTAAATCCCTCGGTTAAATGCCTTTTAAGCACCCCGGTGGCCCAGACCCGGAATTGTGTGGCGTGTTTGGAATTTACCCTATATCCGACCGAGATGATCACATCAAGATTATAGAGGTTCATTTTCCTCAATTTCCCGTCTTCGGCAACCTGTTCCAAAATGGAACAGGTTGATTGGCGACGCAATTCTCCCGTCCGATATATATTTTCAATATGCTTTATAACAGCAGGGCGACCGACACCGAAAACAGCCGATATTTTATGCGCATCCAGCCACACAGTATCATTTAAAAGGCGGACTTCAAGCCGAGCATTTTTAGAGCCGGGATAAATAACTATCTCCCCGCCGCCCGAAGTGTTTTTAAAACCCAGAGTCGTGTTTTTCATACCTATACCATAGCAGACGAACCCGACAACATCCTGTCGGGGAATTTCTCTGTAAACGACCCGGCACCTTAGTCATGACGCCCGCTATACCGCAGGCAGTAAACCGGTGCGACATAAGATCAACATAGTTCGATCACCCAGTCGTTGTGCCTGGACGGCGGGCCGTTGTATCCCGTAACGACCTCGCCGACCAGAGAGAACCCCAATTTCCTGCAAACGGCATTCGAAGCCGGATTGCCGGCGCAGGGGACCGCGTGCACCGACCCCCATCTTTTTTCGCGCCGCGCCCGTTCAAGGACCAGGCGGCCGGCCGTCGTGGCTATGCCGCGGCCCTGCCAGGCTGGGAGTATCATCCAGCCCATCTCCGCGGCCGGGACACCGTTAATTTCTGAATCCCAGATTCCTATGGTCCCCACCGGCCGGGCTGACTTCTCCGGAATGATCACAAACCACCAGACCTTCCCCTCCAGAGCGCCTTTCAGCCGCTTATTGTGTTTCTGAAGTATCTGTTCCTTTGGAGTGGGTCCGCCCAGGTCCTTCATGACCTCCGGATCCGACTCGAGCGCTTCCGTAAGCCAAAAGTCGTCCTGTGCATAATCCCTCAATGTTATTCCCATTTTCGGCTTTCTCCAATTCCATCACCCCGGTGTTTCGCTGTCTTTTCTCAGTCCAGGGCTTTTTTGATGGCGGCCCGGGCCAGGAGGCGGGTGGAATCCAGCAGCGGCAGCGGCGTGTCCCCGGAACGCAGCAACAGCGGGATCTCGGTGCAGCACATTCCTACCCCGTCGCAGCCCTCTCCGCGCAGCCGCTCTATCACTCCGATAAAATACTTCCGCGCCTCGTCGGTGACTTTGCCCAGCACCAGTTCATCAAAGATGAATCGGTTTATCCGCTCCCGCTCTTTTTTGTCCGGGACGCGGAATTCTATACCCTGCTTCGCTAACTTTCCCGGATATACCGGGCCTTCCATGAGGAATCTGGTCCCCAGCAGCGCCAGGCGGCGGACACCCAGCCGTTTCGCCTCCGCAGCCACCTCTTCGGCTATGTGCAGCCAGGGCAGGGGGGAGCTCTCCCTGAACATATCCAAAGCCTGGTGAATGGTGTTATCCGGGGTCAGCAGAAATTCCGCTCCGATCTCGGCGAGTTTTTCGGCCGACGACTTCATAAGTCCGGCCACGCCGTTCCAGTCATCCGCTTCGATTTGCCGCATATACGCGTCGAAAGGATGCGTATGCATGCCGACTTCCGGATGGGCGTGTTTTCTGCCGACAGGCGCCGCCGCTTCGGTGCAGATGGTCTGATAGCACAGCGCCGCCCCCGGCGCGCTGCAGCCCACGATCCCTATTCGTTTAAATTCGGACATTTACTTCTCCACTTTCATTCGACCCGGCGGATCTTCCCCAGATCGACATACGCCAGGAAACCCCTTACGGGTTTCTTATAAACTTCCGCCGTTATGGCCAGGTAGTTCTTCATCTGGGCGGAGTACTTATCCGGATCCTCTCCGCCGGTCTTATAATCTATCACCGTAACCCCGTCCTTATCCGCGATAACGCGGTCCATGCGGAACAGTGCCCCGGACTTATCGATGAACTCGGCCTCGACAAAGATCTCCCGCCCTTCCCTCGGCTCGAACCAGGTCCGGACTTCCGGCAAGGCCAGGAAAGCGGACACGGTTTTGACTATTTTGCCTTCGTCGAACCCGAATGGATATTTAACCGAATATTTCCGGCACAGTTCCCTGACTTCATCCTCGGTTTTCCCGCCCCCTGTGCTCTTGTGCTCCTGTGCTCCTATGCTCCTGCACCCTTGTGCTCCTGTGCTCCTGTGCTCCTCCCCGAAATAGGTCGCTGTCCCTATTTTAGAGAGTATTTCGTGCACTAGTTCGCCTTCGGCGGTCTCGAAGCGGCCGGCGTGGGTCGGCTTGCTGATCTCGAACGCTTCGTCCCGCTCCGCCGCGGGAAGGCCTATCTCCACCGGCGCCGCCGGTTTCCCGGTTTCTTTCCGTTCCGGCCGTTCCGGCGCGGAAGCGGAGCGGTAATCTTCAAAAAGGTCGGAAAGTTTAGCCGAAACCGGAGCGGTTTTGCGCGTCTTTTTCACCACCAGATTATAGAGCTCATGCCGGGCGCGCGTGGAGATCACATAAAGCACATTCAGGTCCTGAACGCCGGAGTCGGCCTTGCGGCCCTGGTATATCGGCCGCAGCCGTACGGAGGCCTCGGCGGCCTGTTTGGTTATATGATAAACATGTATGCCGTCCCCCCGCTCCTCGAAGTACATCGGGTCCGGAGGATCTTTCTCGTCGAACATCAGGTTTATCACCACCGAAAAACCGAGCCCCTTGGATTTATGGAAGGTCATCACCCGCACGGCGTCCATGTACTCCGGCAAAGCTATCGAGAAAACCGCCGCCCTGTCCTCGCCGGAGCCGGAAGCGTATTCCACAAAAGCCTTGGGGCCGCCTACGCCTTCGGCCGCCAGAACGGAAACCGCCTCCAGGAACCGCGCCAGGAAGGCCTGCTCGTCCGGGAAATTGCCGAAAAGCCCGAAGGTCCTGTATATCAGAGAGACCAGTTCATAAAGCGGAAGATAACCGACCTTCCGGAACAGGGGATCCAGATACCTGCTCCACGATTCCCCGTACTTCGCGTGGTTGCGGAATGCGGCGTATAAGAGAGGCCTGGACGCGTGGACGCCTGGAGGCGCAGTTAATTCTAAGCCGGAAGGGTTTGAGGCGGAAAAAATGAAATCCCTCATTTCTCCGCGGCTTGCCCCGGCCGCGGCCGCGAAAATGTCGCCGGTTATGAACGAGGCAAAAGCCAGATCGTCCGAAGGGGTTTCCAGGAATTTCAGCAGGGTCAGCAGTTCGGCCACCACGCGGCGCTTCCTTATATCCAGGGAACTGAGCGAAGCCACCGGCACGCCGGCCCCGGTCAGCCAGTCCACCACCGGCTCTATGCGCCTGTTCTTGGAGACCAGTACGGCTATCTCGTTCAGCGGATATCGTTTCCGCGCGTCCGCCACCGCCTCCAGCAGCCACGCTTTTCTTTTCTCCGGACCGCTTTCGTCCTCCTCCATGACATCCGTGCGCACAAAACCGCGTCCGATGCGCGCCGGCCGCACAGCCTGTTCATAGGTGGTAAGCTCGGTGATATCCTCGCCGGCCAGTTCCGGGGTGTTTTTCAGCTTCTCCCTGAACAGGCGGTTGACATAAGCCAGCACTTCCCCGTCGGAACGGTAATTGACCGGCAGATTGACATATTTCAGTTCGCCGCCCAGCGGTTCCAGCGAGAGATTCTCCGCGCCGGGCTTCCTGCCCTCGGCCTTGTCCAGCAGATCGCGCATTATCCTGTAATCGGCGTTGCGGAACATATAGATGGCCTGCTTGATGTCCCCCACCACGAACAGGGACCCGGTTTTGGAAAGCGCCTCCTCCACCAGGGGGCGCAGCACATTCCATTGCAGGCGGTTGGTGTCCTGGAACTCGTCTATAAGGAAATGGCTTATCCGCTCGCCCAGCTTCAGGTAGATCTCAGGCACATTGCTCTTTCTGATATAAGCCGACAGCTTCTTCGCTATCTCGCTTATATGTATCACATCGGTCTTGCCGCGCTTGACGCGCTCGAGCTCGTTCTTGAACCTGGCGTAGATCCCCACATACGGATGGTAATAGGCCTGCGCGTTAAGTTCGGTCAAAGCCAGCGCCGCTTCGTGCAGCTTTTCCAGCTCCCGTTCCCAACCCGCCGGAAAGGCGCTCTTTTTCTGACCGTTCAGGATGCCGTAAGTGAAGCTGTAGCTCGCCAGGAAATCCACCGGGCTGGCCGCTTCCAGCGCGGCCAGCGAACTTTGCCTGAACAAAGCGGGGTCTTTATAAAGTTTTTTCAGCGCGGCACATAACGCCGTTATCTCCCTGAATTTCTCCTTCAGCAGAGGCTCATAATCCCCGGCGAGCTCCCTTATCTCCCCCTCCGACTTGCCTTCCTGGTTCAGGAAGCTGTTGAAATTGTCGCGCACACGGTCCGCGGGATTCCAGGGGTAGGAACCGGTTTTCGGGAGCACGGCCAGAAATTTATCCACCATGGCGGCGGGCAGCTCGTCCGTGCCGATCCTGGCGAACAGGGAATACAGGGCCAGATCTATGAGCGGCTCATAGGTCATGGTTATTTCCGGGTCGAGCGGCAGGTTTAATTCATCCACCGAGGCCGTCATCACGCGCGCCAGGAAACTGTCTATGGTCTGGATGTGGAAATCCGAATAATCGGCGATCACGCGGTCGACCAGCTCCGCCGCTTTCCTGTGGATCTCGCCGCGGCTGAGCGCCGTGAGCGCCATGGTCTCGTCCATCTTCGCGCAGTTCTTGTCCAGCGCCAGTTCCTTGAGCCAGCGCAGGATCCGGACTTTCATCTCTTTGGCGGCGTTATTGGTGAAGGTGACGGCCAGGATATTGCGCAGATCGTTGCCGGGCACCCTTTCGGAAAGCAGGAACTGGACATAGCGCTGCGTCAGCGTATATGTCTTGCCGGAGCCGGCCGACGCGCTTATGAGCAAAGCGTGCGGGAATTTAAGCCCCGCGTCTTTTCCCAGGACCTTGTTTTCCTTCATTGGTAAATTATATCAGTTCGCCTTTAGTGTGGCGGGCACACTAGCGGCTCCCGTGGACTTTTCCGGAACGGCCGTTTTTCCCGTGCCGGCGGCGCGCGGCAGATTTTTCAGTTTATCGAAGGAATAGCCCTTGGCCTTCAATTCTGGAACGGCTATCTTCAACGCTTCCAGTTCGGACCATTCCGGATGATTGAAATGCATGATGACCACGGAGCCATGTCTGGCGCCCCTGATTATATTGCGGGCCATGGTTTTGGCGGAGACGCGCATGGAGTCGCAGGACAGGATCTCGTAGCTTACCAGCTCCATGCCCAGGCGCGCGGCGATCTTGACGCTGGCCTCGTCCGCGTAGGCGGTGGCCGAACGGAAAAAAACCGGCCGGCGGCCGGTATATTCCGCTATTTTGCGCGCGTTCAGCTCCATCTCGTCTATAACATCGCCCATGTCGCGAGTGGGGATCACCCCGTACTTGGTCTTCCCGTTTATGGAGCAGGCGCGGTGCAGCAGGCCGTGGTTCTCTATTTCAAAAAGCGGATCCTTCGCCAGATCCAGGAATATTTCCCTGTTCTTCTCTATCCAGATGCCGGACACGAAAAGCGTGGCCCGCAGCTTCTCTCTCCGGAGATAATCGATAAGCGCGGCGTTAAAACCGCTGCATCTGCCTCCGCAGGCGTCGAAAGTAAGCGCGATCATCTTTCGTTCCGAGCGCTTGTCCCGCTCGAACCCCTGAACGGACTCGCCGAAACGGCCCGGCTTCAGGTCCTTGAATTCCCCAAGGACGGCGCTTTTCAAAGCCAGGTAATCCGGCGTATACAGGGATTTAAGGGCGTTGGTGGGATCGGCGTGTCCGCGCCGCCGGGCGTGAACCGGCAGAACGGCGAAAAAAACCGCCGCCAGCGCCGCCGCCGCGATAGAATATCTTCTCATCTCCTCGGCATATTGTAGAAAATTATCGGGTGCCTAAATACCCGGATGGCGCAGGGCCGAAAGACCCCGGAGAACCGGGCCTTACGCCTCTTATCCGGAAGAACGGTTCCAGGATACACTATGGACAGTCTGTCGCAGGAGGATCAGCGCAATGAAAAGATTAGTATTAGCCGTGCTGTTAGTTGTTCCTTTGAACGCCTACGCCGCCGTCGATCTCGGGTCCGTAACCGGCAAAGCGCTGGAAGCCGTCGCGGTTCCGGAAGCCTCCGTCCCCGGCCGCGCAGCTTTCGCCGAAGAAAAAGGCTCGGAATCCTGCTGGCAATGGCAGACGGAATCAGAATGCACTCTCGGCCAGGGCTGGCCGCATTGCTCCTGGGATCCCTTCTTTGATAAATGCTCCGGCAAGAGCGGGAAAGCCGCTATGCCAGTGCCCGCTCTTCAATCCGAAGAACTCGCCGTACTGGGCGCGGAGATAGACAACGGACTGGAAACCGATGAAACGCAGATCGTAATAGCGAAAGCCGCCGGCCTGAGCAAACAAGAGCTCTGCAATCTCGGGGCGGCCATACTTAATATGCCGGACAAAAGCTGCCTCAAGGAATGGAAAAAGACCAAAAAATTATCCCCCGCCTGCACCGCGGCGGCGCAAAAATGGGCCAGGACTCATTCCTACGACTACTGCAAACCCGGCTATAAGCCCAAGCCGGTATGCCCGGCCGGTTATTATTACAAGAACGGCTTGTGCTACCCCAAGGGCGGCGGGGGAGGAGGCGGACACCAGAATTCTTGCGCGGGCGTGTTCTGCGGCCACAAGATGCATTGCGAGGACGGCCGCTGCGTCAAAGACGCCGCCGGCTCGGGCAATGGAGGAAGCGGGCCTATCGGACCGAAGCCCGATCCCTGTCCGTTCCATTATTCCTGTTCGGCCTTTAACAAAGGCTCGTGCATGAGCAAAGAGGGATGTTCCTGGATTGGAAGCCCCTGGAAACCGAACGGCGGCAGTTGCGCCGGTTATTACTGTCGTTGAAGCGAAACGGAGGAGTTGAGAGTTCATTCTAAGGAATAGAAGGATAAAAAATGAAAAAATCAACCATACTGATGTTGCTGTTGCTGCCGCTGGCGGCCGCGGTTAACGCCGACGAAGGCCTCCGGTCCGCCGGAACGAAGTCCTGGCCCTGTGACAACTATACCACAGAGGCGGAATGCACCGGCGGAACCGAATGGCTTCACTGCAAATGGAGCGACGCCTACGGAAGATGCGAAAACAAGGGCGCGAAGACGGCGGAAGACCGGAATGTCGGCGACAAACAGGCCATTCCCTGCTATGTGTGGTCCGATGTAGGCAATTGTACGTTTAACGGCTGCCTGTGGCATAACGACGAATGCATAGTCGCTCCCGAGAAATCCGCCGGGTTGGACGACGGCTCCGACAAAGGCTGGCCCTGGTGCCGGAATTATAAAACGGAAAGGGATTGCGAACAGGGCGGCGGCTGGCCCCACTGCAAATGGGACGGCTTTCACAAGGAGTGCGTAAGCAAGGACAAAAGTGCCGAAGCGGCGGCAAGCGGCCGTAATGCGGAAAAGAGCCGGCCTGATAACCGCCCGTGCATGATTATTTCCGACATGGGAAGCTGCTATGCGGCCGGACATTGCATCTGGATAGCGGACGGCCCTAACGGCACTTGCGTAGACCAGTTGTAGTGCGGACCGGGAATTAAGCCGCGCTGAAAACCGGCGGCAGGACGGCGAAAAGAACCGCCACCGCCGCCGACGCGATAAAATATCTTCTCATGGCCCTCGACCTATTGTAGAAAATTATCGAGTGCCGGAATACCCGGATGGCGCCGGGCCGAAAGACCCCGGAGAACCTGGCCTTACGCCTCTTATCCGGAAGAACGGTTTCAATATACACTATGGACAGTCTGCCACAGGAGGATTAGCACAATGAAAAGATTAGTGTTAGCCGTACTGTTAGTTGTTCCTTTGAACGCCTACGCCGCCGGCGATCTTGTCGGCTTTACCAAAAAGGAAATAAGCGCGGTTCCCGTTCCGGAAACGTTCGTGCCGGCTCGCGTCGCCTTCACCGAAGAGAAGAAAGGAACGGAAAAGAACGGATACTGGTGCCGGGACTATAAAACGGAAAGAGCTTGCGAAAGCGAAGGCTGGCCGCATTGCAAGTGGGACAGCTTTCGCGACGAATGCGTCAGCAAGGACAAGGGCATCGAAACTGTCGCGGAAAAAGGCGGCATCTGCACGATACACTACTCCTGCGCCGGGATCGGACAATCCGCCTGCACCTCCTACAAAGGCTGCTCCTGGAGCTGGAGCGGGCCTAAAGGCAAGTGCGTCGGGTCCTATTGCGCGAACTAAGCGTAGTATAAACTTTTTTTCCGCACACCAATATAAGGAAGCGTTTGCCTTTTTGAAAGGCAGACGCTTCCTTTTTCGCTTTTCCAACGCGACAGGGTGTTGTCGGGGTCGTCTGCTATAGTATCCCAGCGAACCGGAAAAATTCCCGGGGAATTTTCCGGACCGGGACAGGAGGCGTTATGAGATGGGATATCAAAGAATGCAGAGACGGTTTCTGGGCCAGGAAGAACACCGGGTTGTCCGCCTATATACGGCGCGTCTGCGGCTGGCCGGAGATCCGGCCGGAGCGGGGCCCCGGCTATGACATCAGCTACAAGGGTCTGACCATAGCCCGCATCTATTTCGAGAACAGGGGCGCCACGGTGAAATCCCTGGAAATGGCCAGGTCCTTCCCCGAGATCTCCGACCTTGACCTGGTGGAAATAGCTTTGCGGGTGAACAAAATACGCCTGACGACGGAGGCGGCGCTGAACTGAGGAAGGGACTAATTTTCGGCGCGGCGCTTGATTTCGGCCGCCAGGCCGGCGAAGATTATTTTGTGCAGCGGATACAGGGCGTACCAGTAGGCGTAGCCTATAAAGCCGAGCGGCTCGAAATAAGCCGTCTGCCGCAGGATCGCCGCGCCGCCTTCGGAAACGCGCGTTTCGAACTGCAGCCAGCCTTTGCCGGGCAGTTTCATCTCGGCGCGCAGCAGCAGCAGGCGGTTCTCTATGACCCGCTCCACGCGCCAGAAATCCAACGGCTCGCCCTGACGGATGATGTCGGGATGCCGCCGGCCCCGACGCATCCCGACCCCGCCCAGAACGCGGTCCAGCCAGGCGCGCAGATTCCACAGCCAGTTCAGATAGAACCAGCCGCGCTCCCCGCCTATGCCGGAGAAAACCAGGAATATTTTTTCGGGCGGGGCGTTCACGGAAATATATCTGTCCTCCAGTATAAGGCCTTCCTTGTCTATAAAGGAGCGGGGGCCGGCATAACGCGGCATGAACGCCATGGTCCAGGTGGTTTCCACGGCGTGCTCGTTCACGCGCATCAGGGCGTACTGAACGGCGGTGCGGTAATCAAGCGGCCTGATCGCCGGGAACAGCGTCAAAGCGTCGGCGTTGGAGCACACCACATCGTAGCGCAGGCTTTCCAGCAGCGGCTTGGCGAACATGGACGGCACCGTGGTTATCAGGCCGATAAGCCTGGCCGACAACTCAGGCGACCAAAGCGGGAAATTAAAAAATCCGCGCTTCAGCCCGCGCGTTTCGGCATAGATCCGCAGCATGTCGCGGTAGCTCATCACGGTGGCTCCGCCGATATCCACCACCCTGCGGTCGGAAGCCGGATTTTCCAGCGCCCCGATAAGGTAGCTGATAACATCCCTTATGGCTATGGGCTGGCAGCGGGTGTCCTTGAGATACCGGAAGCACGGGATAAGCGGCAGGCGCTCCACCAGATAGCGGATCATCTCGAACGAGACGCTGCCGGAGCCCACTATGATCGCGGCGCGGAATTCCGTAACATTAAGGCCGGAGGCGCGCAAGATCTCTCCTACGCGGTGGCGCGACTTGAGATGCCGTGAAAGTCCTCCGGCGTCCGAGCCAAGCCCGCCCAGGTAGATTACCTTTTTCACTCCCAGCGCAGCCGCTTTGTCCGCGAAAAGGGCGGCCGCCTTTTCTTCGCAGGCCTGGAAATTAGGGACATCAGCCATGGCATGGATAAGGTAGTAAGCGGCGTCGACATCCTTGAGCGCCTCTTCCAGGCCTTCGCCGGTGAGTATATCCCCTTTTACAACTTCCACAGAACCAGTCCAGGGGCGGCCCTCCAGATGGGCCGGATCGCGCGCCAGGCAGCGCACTTTATACCCCTTCTCCAGCAGGCGCGGCGCAAGCCTCCCCCCGATATACCCCGTGGCCCCCGTGACGAGTATGGTTTTCATGGATAAGCCCTTCATCCTCTTAAAAAGACCCGGGCCGGCACCGTAGATGATGCCAGCCCGTTAAATCCTGGTGCGCCCGGCAGGAATCGGTCACAGGTTCCCGGTTCGCCGTCGCGAACCGCGCCCTTCGACCCCGCCTCGCGGACTCGCCTGCCGGCTCGCCATCGCTCCGGCTTTCGATTCCTGACGCGGGCCAAGCAGTTGGCCCGCTCCGTGCGATGATAAAACTGGTGCGCCCGGCAGGAATCGAACCTGCACTAGAAGCTTCGGAGGCTCCTGTGATATCCATTTCACCACGGGCGCGCTTGTTTCTCGACGGAAGAACCCTGTTTTCCGTCCCTTCTATTTTGCGTCGAACCTTGCAGAAGGTTTCCGACATGATAAATTCGGCGCAAAACGCATATGTCTCAAATAGCTAGGGGTCTTGTGGCGTTCAGTTACCCGAAGGTTCCTGTACAAGCCCCCTAAATGGAAAACCCACCGGGAAAGCAACTGAGCGCACCTCTATTCTATCAAGACATGTAGAATAGCGCAAGCGGTAGCAAAACTCGCATGGTATATCTGGACCCGCTCCTTCCCTCCGCCGCGCCAAAGGGGGCGGGCACACCACCAGCTACTAAGCGGCCCGCGGCATTAGCACTTCTTCCCATAGAATTCTGATGCCTCTAGATTTTTTCTCTGTTGAATTAATTCCTTGAATAATTCCACATCTTTGAATTGAACTGCAACTTTTGCAAACTCATTTAGCGTCTGGGAAAGAGATGAAATAACAGTTCGCAATGATTCAGACTGTCTAGGTGTGCCAGCCATACCGTTTGTTGAAAAACGCCATGGACCACCAACATACATTTCCATTGTGTGCGGATATGCAGCGTGGACATACCCAGAAAAAATCTCCTCGATACTTCGAACAATACGTTGCGTGCGATCTGGATTATGTGGAGTGAGAATTCTGGCAATTGTAGCGTATATTTTCTTTCTAGATATTGTGGGTTTCTTTGTGTGTCTATTATGCAACTCCTCAGGATTTGGTAAATCTTCATTAAAAAAAAGATCAATCATCTGCTGTTGAGCCTTAGAGAGATTGCCGCTTAAATGAGCTTCTGATATGAAATCGATATCGTTAATAAATTCATAAATCATCCGAAGCAATGCGTGTGCTTCCTGAATGTAGCCTTTTGATAAGAGACAATGGCAAGCATTGTATGTGCTAACTACACGCACACATTTCACAACCAGAAATATTTGAGCTGTAGGTTTTGGATATCGGAATCTCTCTCTTCCAGATTCAGTGATAAATTCAGGTCGCCCAATCTTATCCTCAAATGTCCGAAGTACCTTGCCCAACAAATCAATGCATTCCTTAATCAGATGGAGACCTTTGTTAATATCCATAAGGGTTTCACAGAGTTTTAGAAGTATGTCTTTTGACCTTTTAAGAGATTCGGGGGAAATTGCCTGCCTTTTGTCTGGTTTGAGTTTAGAATGAAGGGTTATGACCCATTCCGCTCTCTATACAGATCGAGCAACTCCCTTGGCTTCATGATTTCAACTCTGCAAAACTGGCGCAAAGCGTCTTTCCTCTTTAAGATTTTTGCGTCAGTAGTTACAAAATAGGAACTGTATTTATACGCTTCAAAAACATGATCTGCATCCCGCGACATATTTTCAGCTTTCCCTGTGCCTGTCAAAACACGAAGTATGCCCGTCTTAACTGTTTGTTCATCAAATGTAAGACTTGTGGGGTCTGTGAATATCTGCGTGGCTGCTAGTTGTCTTACCCATAAAGGTGTATTTGGATGGTGAATTTCTTTTAGAGTAGAATGCGCAATCACAATAGGAAGTCTTTGCGTACGATGCGGCAGTTTGGAGAGTTTAAATAATTCATTCGATGCCGCATCTTCTGGCGAATATTTGGGATCAAAAGCACATGAGTCCATAAAAATGCCTGCTAGGGTAGGATTCGGTAATTTGCGCGGCATATGGAACAGTGCCTTGATTCTAGTGGACATCAATTAATACGGCGGATTACACCGCGAGCAGGGCGAATAGCTGTGTTTCGCCTGTGACAGCGAAACCGGGATCGCACTCCGCCTTAGGTACTGACAGCCGGCTCGCTGGTACTTGTGACCTTCCCCCTGTTATGGCAATACAAGGGAACCGTCCCCTGCCATAAACCTTCTACTTTTTTAGGGAACAAGATCCGCAACATCCAAATGCCGCCTAAATCGTTGTCCGCTATCTAGGATCGCAACCTCTTTTGTTGGCCATTTCATACATGGAATCGCGAACAAAATTGCCCGGGAGACATCGGAACAAATGGCCAAAATCCTTCAGCAAAATTTAACAATTCTAAAAGGTCTTGATCCATAGTAACAAAAAAATCAGAGTACGCCGCTGCAACAATATGTCTTGCGTCCATATTATTGCCCAACTTGTCAGGACGCTTATCCTTTATGTTGAAAACAAACAAATAGGATAACCCATGAATAAGCACACATTTAAATGCATGGAGCTGATCAATATGATTCAGGACATTTTCAATTTCATCAGGCGCAGGTTCCCTTTTTAGCCGCCTTTCGACAAAATCTTTAAGATAGCCGCGACAGTATCCGGCACTTTTAGCTGCGGCCCAGATGTCCGCGAATTGACTCTTGGCGTTAAATTCTAATCCCGCGTAGTGTTTTTGTTCCGCATTAAATTCCGCTTTTTCTTCCGCAAATCGCTCTTTATTTCGCTTTTTAAATGCTGCGCGAATATCTTCAAATCTTTTAGTTGTAAGTTTTCCCCAAAAGCCATGCTCAAAAATTTTTTCAGCTTCCGTCCGCGTGCGGAATGGCGTTAAAGGTGCGCTATTAAAGAGAAAGGACAGCTCGTTTTGGAATAATTCCGTAGGCTCATAAGTATAACGATTGGGGCTACACAACTCCTTGACTATTTTAAGGGAATTTTTAGCATCTGCAATATTGGGGTTATTCGAAAGTTCGGCAAGCAAGTCAATGCTGCAAGGGAAAAGAAAATCGTACCTCCTCTTAATAGCTCGAAACAAGGACAGATTACTAAAATTACCCCTAAGAAAAGAATCAATCACATTAGTGTCCAGATACACTAACGGCATTTACATCTCCTCTGAAACCCATAGAGTTGTTTTGTAAAGGATATTATGAAGAACCATCTGTGTTTTTCAATTACTATTTTAGCATTTAGCCGCGATTACTTTATCCGAACGCGCTGGCAATCTCCCGGAAACGGTCCCAGACGATCCAACATCTGGGGATAAGCGCAAGGACACGATTTTGATATTATAGCCATACGATACCGCACCGGCTGGAAGCTTCGCGAGGTTTAAGCCGTTGATCCGGCCCGTGTTCAAGGAGATCGTTACATGAATACCGATTTAACAACTTGGATATTGCAGTGTTTAGCGGAGTGTTTTGGTGAATATGGAGGCTGCACAACCGGGGGTATAAATGGGATGGTTTTTGCCGTAATCATATTTTTTACCGGCATGATATTCCTCTGCTTCGCATTTCTGCAGGTATACGCGCACAGAATGAACTTGTCCTTTATGCCGGCGATGATCGCAGGTCTTTACGGCGGCCTGGCTGGCGGTTTTTTCTATTTAAGTAAAAAGGTCTGGAACTTATCCCGCCCGGGAACCGGGCCCGCGGCAAATAAAAACTAAAACAAAAGCACCGAATGCTACTGGTGTCAGGCTATTGTGAAAAAGTGGCCTGACGCCGTTCACGCGCGATACGCCGAAATTGCGGGTGCGCCAGCGGGCCGCGCCGGTCTCGCCCTTATGCTCGGTCATTTCGACCCCGGCCCAGTCGGTTACTCCGAAAGGGATATCGGATATTCTCGTAGCCTACAGATATTTGGCGGAAAGCGCCACAAGGCGTTTTTTGAAAGCGGGAAGATCGGCGGGGGCGGGACCGCCGCCCTGGGCGAAGTCCGGGCGGCCGCCGCCCGAACCGCCGAGCAAAGCGGCGGCCTCTTTTATCAGGCCGGAAGCGTTGAAGGATGCCTTGATGTCGTTGGTGCAGGACGCCACGAAAGATAGTTTTCCCTCTCCGTAGGAATAGAGGAACAGCACGGATGAGCTGTGCTTCTCCTTCAGCTGATCGCAAAGGCCGCGGAGCGCCGGCGCCTGGGCGCCGGGAGCCTCCACTACAAGCAGTTTTTTTCCGCCGGCCAGCTCGAAGGCCTCGCCGCCGCCGGCGTTGGATTGCGCCGCTTTGGTTTTTCCGGCCTTCAGTTCCTTTACAGTTTCCAGCAGCTGATCCACGCGGGCGGGGAGGTCCTGCGGCGGCACCGAAAGCCGCGCGGCCAGGGACTCGCTGATTTTGGCCAGGTTCGCCAGGTATTCTACCGCGGCCGGACCGGCCACGCCCTCTATGCGGCGTACGCCGCGTGAAACCGAGAAGTCCTTCAGTATCTTTATCACCAGCAGTTCGCCGGTACGGTCTATATGCGTACCGCCGCAAAGTTCCAGGCTGTAGCGGTCCCCGGCCGTTTCAAAACCGCCCCTGTTGATGAGCACGAACCTGGCGGGGTCGCGGTATTTCTCCCCCAGCAAAGTGGTGGCGCCGAATTTCCGCGCGTCGGCCAGCGGCCGCTCCTCCTTGGAGACTTTATAGTCCTCTTTAACCGCGGAATTGGAGTACTCTTCCACCCGCTGCATCTCCTCTTTGGACGGCGCCCTGTTGACCGTGTAGTCGAAACGGAAGCGCAGAGGGTCCACTTCGGAACCGGCCTGGCGGGTGGCTTCGCCGAATACCCGCTTAAGCGCGGCGTTTATCACATGGGTGGCGGTATGGTTGCAGGAGGTGCGGTACCTGTCGGCCGACACCATGGCCGAGATCTTCATGCCTTTTTTAAGCGGCGCCAGAGCGGTCACGGAATGGAAATAAACTTTCTCCACCGGCTTCTGGGTGTCGGAAACGGAGGCGACCTCTTTTCCCTCCGCGAAGAAGGTACCGGTATCGCCTCTCTGGCCGCCGGAGCGGGCGTAGAAAGGCGTGGCGTCCAGCGCGGCGTATCCGGCCGCGCCGGCGGGCATGGAATCCGTCATCGCGCCTTTAGCGTCCAGCAAAGCGATTATCACGGCCCCGGCCTCCGTCTTCCCATAACCGGTGAACACGGTAGCCGGCAGCTTTTCCTCGGCCGTCTGAAAAATGAAGGCGTCGGCTTCGCCGGAATCCTTCCAGCCGGCTTTGGCCACGGCCTGCGCGCTTTTTCTGGCCGCCTCAAAGCCTTTTTCGTCCAGCGAAACGCCCTTCTTAAGCGCTATCTCGCGGGTTAGTTCCACCGGGAAGCCGTAGGTCTCGTAAAGCTTGAAAGCGACCTCGCCCGGGATCTCCTTGGGATGTTTTTCCAGGATCTCGGCCAGGAACCTCTCTCCGGTCTCCAGGGTTTCCATGAAGCCGGCTTCCTCTGACCTCAGGGTATCCACTATCTGGCGCTGGGCGCCGGTTATTTCGGGATATACGGTCTTGAAAATGCCGAACACGGAAGGGACCAGCTTGTACAGGAACGGCTCCCGCGAGCCCAGCATTTTGCCGGACCGTTCCGCCCGGCGGATAAGCCGCCTCAGCACATAGCCGCGGCCCTCGTTGGAGGGTATTATCCCTTCGGAGATCAGGAAAACGGCCGCGCGCAGATGATCGCTGATTATCCTGTAATGCGGAATACTGTCGCCTTTGAGTTCGGGGGAAATTTTCAGCAGGCCGGCGGTCTCCAGTATTATCGGATGGAAAAGAGTTGTTTCGAACGGAGACTCTTTCCCCTCCGCTATGAAGGTCAGCCGCTCCAGCCCCATGCCGGTGTCGATGTTCTTTTTCGGCAGCGGGGAATACACGCCTCCGGGCCGCTTGTCGAACTGGGTGAACACATGATTCCAGATCTCGATATAGCGGTCGCAGGAACAGCCGGCGCCGGAACAGCCGTTGTGCGCGTATTTTTCTCCGCGGTCCCAGTAGATCTCGGAACAGGGCCCGGAGGGGCCGGTATCGCCCATGGCCCAGAAATTGTCGCCGTCGCCCAGCTCCACGATATGCGAACGCAGATGCGCGGGCAGGACGCTTTCCCAGATTTTGCGGGCTTCTTCGTCGCGCGGGGCCACGCCGCCTTTGTAAATGGAGGGATACAGCCTGTCGTCCGGCAAGCCCATTTCTCTGGTCAGGAAATCCCAGCCCCATTTTATGGACTCGGCCTTGAAATAGTCGCCGAACGAGAAATTTCCCAGCATCTCGAAAAAAGTAAGGTGGCGGATGGTCCTGCCCACATTTTCTATATCGGTGGTGCGGAAGGACTTCTGGCACGAGGCGGCCCGTTTTTTATCGGTTTTAAGACCCAGATAATACGGCTTGAACTGCACCATGCCGGCGGAGGTGAACAGGAGGGTGGGATCCCCTTCCGGTATCAGCGGGCTGGAGCTTACCACCGGATGCCCCTGGGCGGCGAAAAAATCCAGGAACCCTTTTCTTATTTCGTGGCTTTTCATAGGGTGATTATACAAAATTGCCCTTGCGGAAGCGGGGCCCCGCCGCATTTTGTATAATATCGTCCGGGGGAAACATATGACCGAACTTCCTTTCAGAATACTGGTCGTCGAGGATGAGGCTTTGGTAAGGGATGTGATCCAGAGCGCCTGCGACGGCGGTAAAAACCACATTTATTCGGCCGGGACCATAGAGGAGGCCGAAAAGGTGCTGAAGCGGAACGGCGCGGACCTGCTCATTCTTGACCGCATGCTCCCGGACGGGGACGGCCTTCAACTCTGCACCAAGCTGCGGAACGGCCATGAGCACCGCTCCCTGCCGGTGCTGGTGCTGTCCGGCAAATCCGACACCAGCGAAAGGGTGCTGGGACTGAGGCTCGGAGCCGACGATTATCTTGCCAAACCTTTCGATATAGCGGAACTGCGGGCCAGGGTGGACTCCCTGATGCGCCGCTCGCGGGACCTGAGCCAGTCCAGTTATATCAAACGCCGGCTCTGGCGATATTGAGACATTTATGACCGCCCTCCCGCGCAGAATACTTATAGTGGAAGACGATCTTACGGTGCGCGACCTGGTAAGGGATGTCTGCGACCCCGACAAGAACCATGTTCATCTGGCCGGCACCATAGCCGAGGCGAGAAAGAGCCTGGAGCTCAAAGGCGCGGACATACTCATACTGGACCGAGGCCTGCCCGACGGGGACGGACTCGCGCTTTGCTCCGAACTCAGGAACACCCCGGCTTTCGCGGCGCTTCCCATTCTGGTGCTGACCGGCAAGGGGTCCACGCAGGAAAAAGTCCTCGGCCTGAACCTGGGCGCGGACGATTACCTGGTCAAGCCTTTCGCGGTGGAAGAGTTGAAGGCCCGCGTGGAATCCCTGATGCGCAGGGCCGAAACCCTCAGCAAATCAAGCTACATTAAACGGCGGCTGTGGAGATACTGAGCCCCTCCAGAAAATCCTGCACCCTGCGTTTATGGGATAAAATAAACTCCGGGGTGAAAAAGCACGGCCTGTTCAAGGACGGGGACGCCGTGCTGCTGGCGGTGTCGGGCGGGCCCGATTCCGTGGTGATGCTGGAGTATTTCGCCAAACAGGCGCGCAGGCGCCGGCTGGTCCTGACGATAGCGCATCTGAACCACGGGATACGCGGCCGGGAAGCGGACCGGGACGAGGCTTTCGTAAAAAAGCTCGGGAAGACCCTGGGCATAAGGACCCTAAGCGCGAAGGCGGATGTTCCGGCTCTGGCCAGGAAAGCCGGCATAAGCGTGGAGCACGCCGCGCGCAATGCGCGGTATGTTTTTCTGGCGAAAGCGGCCGCCATAAGCAAAAGCCGGATAATCGCCACCGCCCATCACGCCGACGATCACGCCGAAACCTTTCTGCTCAACCTCCTGCGGGGCACGGAACCGAAAGGGCTCCTGGGCATACCCGTAAAGCGGCCGCTGGCGGGAAAGGGCGGGGAACTTACCCTCGTAAGACCGCTGCTGGCGGTAAGCCGGACTGAAATAATGGAATATGCGGCGGCCGCGGGTCTGCGGTACCGCAGGGACAAGTCCAACGACGACGAGAAATACCGGCGCAACTGGCTCAGGAAAACCCTCATCCCCCTCATCGAAAAAAAACAGCCGGGTTTCAAACTGCGCCTGGCCGAATTCTCCCGCAAGCTGGCGAAACTCCTGAAATAGCCCGTTCGCTCCGGTCACTTCCCGGCTTCTTCTATAAGGGCCGGAGGATAGCCTATATCCAGGACCTTGATCTTCCCGGTATTAGGCTGGGCGTGAAGGGCCATAAGGCCGGTTTTAGCGAAGCCCAGGGTCAGGGTATGCCGGGCGGTTATGAAAACCCCGCTGTGATGTCCCGTGTCGGGGCTCAGTCCGGAGGGGATATCCACGGCTATTATAGGCTTGCCGCTTTTGTTCATGAGCTGTATCACCCGGCGGACAGGGCCGGTGGGTTTCCCAACCGCGCTTACTCCGAGCAGGGCGTCCAGCAAAATGTCGTTCCGCGAGAATTCCCCCGACAATTTCTCCAAGTCCTCTTTCTTGACCAGCGAAACCGGGACCCCGGCTTCCTTCGCCTTCTGGATATTGCGCACCACAAGTTCGCCGTAGCCGGCGTCCTTCGGGGAGAGAATAAAAACCTGGGCCAGCGCGCCGGCCGCCTTCAGATATCTGGCGGCGACCAGGCCGTCGCCGCCGTTGTTGCCGCGGCCGGAGCAGACGGCGGCCTTCAAAGCCTCCGGGGAGAGGCCCAGCTCTTCCTTCGCCAGCCGCAGAACCTCCTCCGCTACGGCGCGGCCGGCGTTCTCCATGAGCTGATGGTCCGGCACGCCGTATTCCGCAGTCGCTTTTTTGTCCAGGTATTTGCTCTTTTCGGCGGTCACCACGGGCAGTCCGCCGTATTCCTTTATCTGGGGGATCTTGGACATAAAGGATTGTCAGGATCAAGACACAAGCCAGACCAGCCACACCACCGCGTAAACGGAAAGCATCAGAAAACCGGCGGCCAGCGCCGCGTAGGGCAGGCCGAGCGCGAGCAGGGCTTTATTCCTTGAGATGGAATAGAGCCGACGGACCAGCGAGATCCTGGCCGCGATCACGGCCAGGGCGCAGATCAGAAGGTCCACCGCCGGGTTCAGGAGTTCCAGCCCGGCCAGGAAGCCGAGCGGGATGAGCATGATCCAGAGAAATTCCGTGGCGCCGAAAAGCAGGAACAGTTTCAGAGCCCTGCCTTCGGAGCCCGTCATCTCCAGGAACAGGTGCATGGCGGCGGCGAAAAAGAAATTCGCGCCGGCCGCGGCCGCCAGGAGGTTCAGAAAAGAGTAAACCCCGGGCGGAACGGCGGAGAACATTCTCAGGAAGACGAAAAGGCTGAAAATTCCGGCCGCGTATCCGGCCAGGCCGACCAGGCGGGTTTCCCCGCCGGTTCCGCGTTCTATAAAATCCAGCGGCTCGTCCACCAGATGCGCCACAGCGGAAATAAGGTTCATATTCAGATCCCGTACCAGCGGTATTCAAGCCGGGGAGCCGCGTTCAGGGCTTTTTCCAGCGACGCTCCGCCGAAGATATTCAGCTTCGTTTCGAGCATGGAAAAGAACTGGTCCAGCGGGTCCACATCGCGCAGCACCCTGGGATTCTTCCCTATCTTGGCGAGCTGGCCCGCGAGGTCCAGCGCGTCCTGGAAATCGCCCAGTTTGTCCACCAGCCTTACGCCGAGCGCCTGGCGGCCCGTATAGATGCGGCCGTCGGCCAGGATCTTCACCGTTTCCACCGGCATCTTCCTGCCCTCGGAGACGGCGGCAACGAACTGCTCGTAGGAATCATCTATCAACCCCTGAAGGATCTTCCTCTCCTCCGGGGTCATGTCGCGCAGCGGCGAGCCGATGTCCTTGAATTTTCCGGACTTTATGACCTCGCTGCGCAT
>Ga0074195_1001250_pt1 | contig 37329 bp, 21 predicted proteins | sample EPASupsiteHSE623_FD_64525 | JGI IMG/M metagenome (GOLD analysis project Ga0074195, IMG submission 64525) | Bioremediated contaminated groundwater from EPA Superfund site, New Mexico - Sample HSE6-23 | ecosystem: Environmental > Aquatic > Deep subsurface > Groundwater > Contaminated ... | reverse complement strand
GTCCTCCCTTCGGTCTATGCAACCTAAGAGTGGCAGGGCGGTTCCCTTTTTCGCCAGTCCTTCGATATCCGTCACACCGTTTCATGAGTGGAAAAATGGCGAAACTCTAGCATAGTGCCGGCGTGGTTTGCCTAATCTGAGATCTCACGGTTCACAAACAAATCCCTGCCCAGCTGCCCAGCAGAACCGGCGCCGTCGAAGGCTGGCACCTTCCTTGCCTTGAACGAACCTGCAAAAGGACAAGGGTGGTACAAACGCCCTTTCCCAGAATGTACTGGGAAGGGGGTGAACAAAACCGATGGCAAAGATCGAGTTGCTCTCAGTCGAGGCCCGCGTCGTGGTGGCGTCCGTGGAGACCTACCTGAAGTACGCCGAGGCCATCGGGCTGACTGCGACGGCGGCCGCCCCAGCTTAGGACCCTGGAGGGTCCGATGGATGATCAGGGCGGACCGACCGGGTGTCGAGAGGATCGCCTCAAGGAGTACTCGACGTTCTATCAGCGGATCAACCTCGCCCCTCTGGTCGTGGCATGGGCTGAGAGCCGCTCGAGAGGCGATTCGATGATCTTCAATCGGAGTTATCTGGTAGTCGTCCAAAGTCTCCGGACGGTTCTCCGATCGAGCCGACACCCGGCGCTGAAGGAGCGAGCTTTATGAATAAAAGGAGGGCCCGTTCAGGCCTGGTGGGAGGTTTGCGCAAGAAGGCGGAGGAGACGCTAAGGGATTCGGAGGCTAGATACCGTATGATCATTGAAGCAAGTCCCGATGGCGTCCTGCATGCCGACATTGAAACCCTGATGTTCAGGTGGGCGAATCCCGCCCTGTGTCGAATGTTGGGATACACCGCGGAGGAATTGCTGACAATGGGCGTGGCCGACATTCTCCCGAAAGAGGCTATGCAGAGGGCCGACTATAAAGTCCAGGTCCGCGGAGAAAAAAACCTTGCACTGGACGTTCCGTGCCTCAGGAAGGATGGGACAACTCTGTATGTTGATGTCAACACGGTCCCCATCATTTTTGATGGCAAGGCAGGAATTGTGGGCTTTTTCCGGGACATCACCGTGCGAAAGCAGGTGGAAGAAGCCCGGGCGAAGACTCTCCGGCAACAACAAGACGTCAGTCTGTTTCAGCAATCGATTCTCGAGCCGGCCTCGCTTGAGGTCAGTCTGAAAATGATCACCGACGGCATCGTCCGGATCTTTGGCGCCGATTCTTGCCGGATCTGGCTGATTCGACCCGGCGATCTATGCGGGCAGGGCTGCATTCATGCCGAGGCGCTGGAAAGGTCGCCCCAGTGCCGTGACCATGACCGCTGCCTGCATCTGCTTTCGAGTTCGGGCCGGTACACCCACACAGACGGCAAAGTCCACCGCCGGGTTCCGTTCGGCTGCTACAAGATCGGCCGAATCGCCTCGGGGAAGGATCACAGATTCCTCACCAACGAGGTGCAGATTGACCCGCGCGTTCACGACCACGAATGGGCGCGCGATCTGGGGCTCGTGTCGTTTGCGGGATACCAGCTTCGCCTTCCTGGCGAGCAGACGATGGGGGTGCTGGCACTCTTCGCCAGACAGCCTATTACCTCCGAGGAAGACGCAATGCTGTATGGACTCAGCAGCACCCTTGCTCAGGTCGTTCAGCGAGCCACCTCGGACGAAAAGTTGAAGCTGACTTTGGCCGACCTGGTGCATTCCAACAAGGAACTGGAACAGTTCGCCTACGTTGCTTCACATGACCTTCAAGAACCACTGCGCATGATATCGAGCTATATCCAACTCCTCGCCCGGCGCTATCAGGGCCGACTGGATACCGACGCCGACGAGTTCATCGCTTACGCCGTAGATGGCGCAGCCAGGATGCAGAAGCTGATCGGTGACCTGTTGGCGTATTCCCGTGTGGGTACGCGTAGTAAGGGATTCGAACCTGTCGATTACACGGCCGTTCTTGATCAGGCACTCGCCAATCTGAAGGCGGCTATTGAAGAGAGCGGCGCTGTGGTGACCCACGACCCGCTACCGACTGTGACGGTCGACAACCTGCAACAGGTCCAGTTGTTTCAGAACCTGATCGGCAACGCCATCAAGTTCCATGGTGAAGAACCACCCCGTATTCATGTTTCGGCTGAACAAAGTGGAAATCAATGGGTCTTTTCCGTCCAGGATAACGGCCTCGGCCTCGATCCCCAATACGCCGATCGCATCTTCGTAATCTTCCAGCGCCTGCACACGAAAGAAGAGTACCCTGGCACAGGCATCGGTCTGGCCATCTGTAAGAAGGTCGTGGAGCTTCACGGTGGGCGCATCTGGGTGGAGTCTCAACCCGGGATAGGCTCCAGATTCTGCTTCACAATCCCCATCGGAGGTCACCGACTATGAACGCCGCAGCGTTGGGAAGACCTGTTGAACTTCTCTTGGTGGAAGACAATCCCGGTGACGTGCGCCTGACTCGGGAAACCTTGAAGGATTGCAAGCTACTCAACCACATGAGCGTGGTGGGCGACGGGGTAGAGGCCATGGCGTTTCTGCGCCGCGAAGGCAAGTACGCCAAGGCACTCCGTCCGGACCTCATCCTGTTGGACCTCAATTTGCCGAAGAAAGACGGACGTGAGGTGCTGGCGGAGATCAAGGCTGATGAGCACTTGAGACGCATACCCGTGGTCGTCCTGAGCACCTCGAGCGCCGAACAAGACATAATCAAGACGTATGATCTCCACGCGAACTGCTACATCACCAAGCCCGTTGATCTGGACCAGTTCGGCTCGGTAGTTAAAGCCATCGAGCAGTTCTGGTTCGCTATTGTGAGACTGCCACCGGAATAAGTGATCGTCAAGCATTAACCGCTTCCAGTGCTAAAACACAGCCATGATCAGGCGCCACACTGCACAGTCGGGCATGTCCAGGTCATTCTTTGGGGCGCAAAGGAGAGACCATGTCAGATGAATCCATCAAAGTATTGCTGGTTGAAGACAACTTGGGAGATGCCCGCCTTCTGTACGAGGGTTTTTCAGAGGCCCCGCCAGGGCAGTTCCAAATGACCCACGTCCGGCGGCTTAGCGAGGCGATGGAGTACCTATGGGAAGAGACCTGCGACATGGTTTTGCTGGACCTTGGACTGCCGGACAGTCACGGCATTGACACCCTTCGCCTGGTGCGGGCCCAATCGCCCGGTGTGCCAATCGTGGTCCTAACCGGCTTCGAGGATGAAACAATGGGGGACCAGGCACTGAAGGAGGGCGCGCAGGACTATCTGGTCAAGGGGCGAGTAGATAGCAGGCTGCTGGCGCGCTCAATACGCTACGCCATTGCGCGCAAGGCGGCGGAGAAGGCGCTGATGGGAAAGGCTGTCGCTCTTGCCAAGGCTGAGGAGTTGCAGAGCTCGCGACAAAGGCTTATCGCGGTGCACGAGCGCGTTCGCCGAGAGATCGCCGCCCAATTGCACGATGGCGTTCGGGAGAAGCTCCTGATTCTGAAGGGCCGCCTGCAAGAGCTCCCGAAAGATATGGGCTCCGCGTCGGAAACAACTCGGTCCCTGAGCGAAGGGATCGAAGGCTTGAACCGGGAGATCGAAGGACAAGTAGGCATTCTCAGCCGCCAGCTCTACCCTTCAACTCTCAGTCATGGGCTTGCCTCGGCCTTTCAATCCTTCCGCGACCAGTTCGGAGCGACCTTGGCTATTGAGCTGGAGTTGGATGAAGAGCTCATGAGAAAGGAGAAGGCGGACCGCAACCTGCTTCCAGAGCAGGTGGGGCTTGCGGTGTTTCGCATCGCGGAGGAAGCTCTGACCAACGTGGTCAAGCATGCAAAGGCCAGCAAAGTCACCGTACGACTGGATCCACCTCGGGTAGATTGGTTGCGTCTCACGGTGCGGGATAACGGCCAAGGCTTCGATGTGGAAGATTGTCCTCATGGACTGGGGATGTCAACCATGCAGGACTACGCTGGGGCCGTGAATGGAGAGTGTCTGGTCCACAGCGATCCAGGTGTGGGCACGGAGGTTACGGCCATGGTCCCGCTCCCGAGACCTGGACCGGAACAGATGGGGGCCTCGGAGAAGGGAGGCGACTGACTGATGGATAAGCAGATAGAGACCTGCCCATGGTGCCACAAAGAGGTCCGGGTGGAAACGGGGCGTCACCACCTCTACGTATGCCCCTTCTGCAAGAATCAGTTCACCTTCACCCCCACTGCCGCTCAGCCGGAGGGTAAGCCACCGGCCCAGACCTCTCAGGGAGGAACCGCGCCACCCTCGGACTTCGTGGAGACGCCCTTTGTCAAGGACTTGGCAGACCGCCTTTTGGCCTATCTCCGGGATGGTTTATACGTTCACCTCTCTGGTCCGGCAGGGAGCGGAAAGACCACTACAGCCATCCATGTGGCGCAGGAGCTGGGTCGTCCGGTGCTGCTGATCCATGGCGATGACGAGATCGGCACCGCGGACCTGGTGGGTAAGGAGAGCGGCTACAAGCGAAGTTATTTGCGCGACGAATACGTTCACTCGGTGCTTAAGGTTGAGGAAGACGTGAAGCCCGTGTGGGTGGGAAGGGCCCTCACCGAGGCCTGTCAGAAAGGCTACACTGTGGTTTATGACGAATTCACGCGTTCGCGGCCCGAGGCCAACAACGTGCTTCTATCAGTCCTGGAAGAGAGGGTGCTGCCTCTTCGCGGCGAGAATATGACCGTTCACCGCGATTTCCGAATCATCTTCACCAGCAATCCCGCTGACTATGCGGGGGTCCACGGCGCCCAAGACGCTCTCCTGGACCGTATGGTTACGATTTTCCTGGGCGGGTTCGACCGGGATACCGAGGCAACCATCACCCAGAAACGCTCCGGACTGCCTCTGGCGGAGGTCGAGAGGATCGTCGTCCTGGTACGGGCCTTCCGCGATGCGGGACTCAAGACCAGCAGCGCCAGTGTCCGGCCGGCCATCATGATCTCCAGGATCCTTCGGGTGCGAGGTGGACACGTCCATGCCGAAGACCCTGTCTTTGTGCAGACCTGTCGAGATGTCCTCCTCTCCCAGGCGCGACGCATGGGGGCTAGCTCACAGGAGGACCAGCAAAACGAGGAGACTCTGTTGCGCCTGATCCAGGAAATCTGCGCTGTGCCTCTGCCCACGGAATATCCCACCCGTAAGGCAGCACTCCATGAATTGGAGTCCGACAACCTTATGGCAGAGCTGGGCGAAGATAAAGAGTTCCAGGAACTGCTGCTTAAGAAGATACGGGAGAAGGGACTGACCCGCAAGCTGCTCAACGGGGTCTTGAAGGGCTGACGTCCATCGACAGCATCCGGCTCTGACCGAATTCTACCCCAGCCTCTCGGCGATTCCCGAGAACCGGAGGATCTTCTTGCGGGCTCCGGCTTCGAACACAAAGCGCGACCCGTGGATCAAAACGGACGACCGAGCGCGTGTAACCGCCGTGTACAGGAGCTCCCGCGTGTTGAGGGGCATGTCGGTCTCGGGAAGCAGCACGAGCACGCGATCGAACTCCGAGCCCTGGCTCTTGTGGATCGTCATCGCGAACGAGTGCACAATGAGCCCCTTGAGGGCATCGAGCAGGAAGACCCCGTAACTCTCGCCCCGCGGAAAAACCGCCGCCAGCCGGCGATGACCATGCTCTTCCTCGATCCACAGGAGGAGTCCCTGGTCACCGTTGAACACTTGCCGCTCGTAGTCGTTTTTCAACATCATCACCGGCTCGCCCGGAGCGTGGGCGCCGTCGAAATCGTGACTCTCACAGTGCCAGGCATGGAACAGTCCGTTGACCCTCTCGGCCCCGGTTCTCTGGGCATACGTGAGACAGAGAACCCGTGATTGCTCGAAGTGCGCGAAGAGCTCGGCCAGAACCGGCCGATCCTCGTCGGAGAAGCCGTCTGGCCCATGCCGATAGGTTCGATGCATCATCGTCCGGATCGTTTCGTTCCCCAGGATGAACCGGCCGAACCAGCAATGCAGCAGATCATCCAGAGTCCTCCGGTTTCCGCTTCCGAGGAACTCGACGCCCGAGAATCCAAGCCGGTCGAAGTTCTCGGGGCGAGTGAGCCAGCGACCCTCCTGCTCGTCGGAGAACAGGGGACCGACATCGCCCGCGTTGATCGCCGCGGCGACTTTCAAGATGCTGTTGCCGCCATGGCCCTGCTGTTGGCGGTGGCTGATCCGAAGTCTTCTGGCTCTGTTCCCAAGCGGCCCATCGCGCCCTCCGGAGGGGATCAGATCACGCAGGACCGCGCCCGCCTCGACCGACGGAAGCTGCTCCGCGTCTCCCAGAAGGATGAACTGAGCCCCGTCGTCGAGTGAACGGACTACCCGCTCCATGAGGAACAGGTCGACCATCGACCCCTCGTCGACGATCACGACCGAGTGGGACAGCCGGTTGTTCTCGTGGTGCTTGAACCGATCGAGGCGGGGCGAGTATCCGAGCAACCGGTGGAGAGTGGAGGCCACGGGCGGTTTCAAAGCCAGATCAGCGTCGATCGGATTGCCGGGAGGCAAGCCGGCCAGCCCCTTGCGAATCGCTTCGGCCATCCGGTTGGCGGCCTTTCCGGTCGGAGCCGCGAGCGCGATCTCCTCGACGGCCACTCCCAGCCGGCGCAAGATCCGAAGGATCGTGACGACGATCGTGGTCTTGCCGGTGCCCGGTCCACCCGAGATGATCGTGATCGGAGACTCGACAGCCATCGAGACCGCCTGCTCCTGCTCCTCGTTGAGGATGATCGGGATGTCCCGGACCTTGGTCGGGTGGGCGAGAACCTCTTCGATCCACGGCCGGGCCCGGTCCTTTCGCCCGGCGAGAGGGGGCCTGGTCAGCAGCGCGCCGAACCTCTCCACGAACGCCACTTCCAACACCCTCATCCTCTGAACGTAGAGATGCGGCCTTTCGAACACGAGCGGCTTGTACTCGTCCGGGCCACCGATCAGGGTGGAGGCGGTCCCGTTGTCCACGATCCGTTCGATCGCCGTGACGAGCTCCTCGACGCCTGGCATGTCCGTAAAACCCTCGATCAAAGAGAGGAGTATCTCCTGAAGATACTGCCGGCCCTCCGGCTCGAAAAGGGGCAGCCGGGTACTTCCGTCCCGCTGGCTCACAAGAGCGGCGAGCACCAAGAGAAGCAAGGCCCGGCGGTCCTCGTCTTCGAGCCCTTCGACCCAACGAACCGGCTCGAGAGCAAGCCAGGCCAGTTCCGGTTCGGCCGAGTATTGAGCCCTCAGCCTTCGCCCGAGATGGGCCACCAGAGGGGCGAGAGTCTCCAGTTCCGGCGTCTCCTGACGAAAGCCAAGCTCCCGGGCGATCCCGAACGGCGAGGGCGCGAACTCCTGGTTCACCACGAACGCTCACCCGCCTTCCGAGCGAACGGCAGGTCCCGCGGATCAGGGCCGTCCCTCATCTCTTCGTCCCAGGCCATCACATCGCTCCAGAGCGGGCGTTCGAAATGGATGCCCACGCCCGGCTTGCCGTCCGGGTCCAGCCCGCGCACGAACAGATAGAGGAAACCTCCAAACCGCGCGTCGAATTCCGTTTTGGAGCGCACCCCGAGGAGCCGGGTGACCGCGATCGTGTAGAGCCTGACCTGGATCGGGTAGTATCGCCTCACGTGTGCCGCCAGTCGGGCGGCTTCGAAATCCGGCAGGACGTCGCCCTTCCAGTCCGCGAAATAAACCCGATTGCCGTGCGTGAACAGCAGATCGATGAACCCTTTCACAAACCCCCGCTCGCAGGTCAGCTTTCTCGCGATCGGTTCGTCGAGGTGTGGATGGGCCGGTTCCGGATACGGGAAGAGGAACTCAAGCTCACGTCTCATCGGTTCACACGTGTGCAGTCCCGCGATCGGTTGCTCTTCGGGAATGGGAATGGTCGCGGTCCATGAGTTGAAGACGATCCTCTGGACCTGGGCCAGATACTCCCGCGCCAGACCGTGACGGAGCATCTGGCGTGTGATCATCGTCTTCACACCCTCCGAGAGAGACCATTCGTCTGGAGAGAGACGGCCGGAGAACGTCCGCGGGTCGACCTCCTCGAGAACCGCGTGCAAGAAAATCCCCGTATCGATCCCGCCCGGAAGATCGCCTTCGAGGAGATGAAGCCGCGCCTCGTCATCGTCGTCCTCATGAAACTCCAGAGGTTCCACCGATTCGTCGGTCAATCGACGCTTCCGACTGAGGCGCGTATACGAGGTCACGGAGTAGTCGCGATGGGCTCTCCTGTATCCTCGATACTCTTCGACCCTTCCGGTGTCCTCGAGCAGGGTCGCATCCGGCTTCCAGGCGCAATGAGTCGATGTCGGGGACGTCGGCGCCGGCTCGCCGTGGATGGGGAGCGAAGGTTCCTCTTGGGACACACGCCAAGGCGAGGTCAGGGACTTGGGAGATGCGGCGTGGGGCGAATCCACCGGACCCACGACGTGGTGTACGAATGGAGCGAGGTGTTGGACCATCACGGTCTTCAGCCGTTCGTTCATCTGTCCGTAGACTCCGGAGACCGGCAGGGAACGAGATCCTTCGCTGCTGGGAGGGATGAACGGAAGGTAAAGCCTCGCCCGCGCCCGGGTGGCGGCGACGTACAGAATCCGTTGCTCCTCCTCCCTGTGTTCTCTGGCCGCCACGTCGTCGGCCTCCGGATCAGACCCGACCAGAAGGCATCTTTTGTGATCCACGTGGCAACGTTTGACCTTGCCACCCATCGAGTGGAGCCCTCCGAAGACGAATACGACCGGAGCCTCCAGGCCTTTGCTGCGGTGCATCGTCATGATCTGCACCGCCGAACGGTCGGTCTCGAGCCTCTGCACATTGCCGCTCTCCCCCGGTATGGCTTCCAGACCGGCCACATACGCGCGCAGGCGGAGGATCAGGTCGGCGAGATCAGCCCCCCTTGACTGAGCCTCCTCCATGAGGATTTCGAAGAGGTGGAGGTAGTTGGTCAACCGTCGCTCGGATCTCCCGCAAAAGAGATCCCTGCGGACAACGCCGCTCTCGTCGATGATCGTGGAGAAGAGTCGGTCGTATCGACGGGCCTCGGCCAGAGACTTCCAACGGACGAGTCGCCCCATGAGCGGGTTGGTCTCCGGGAGGTCGGTGCAGTCGACCAGGCGAGCCGCCGGAACGTCGAAAAAGGGGGTGAGCCACGCCTTGTTCCGACGCGAGCGGTCGCCCGGGTCGTCGATCGCCTCCAGGAGGTGGAGCACATCAAGGGCCTCTCGGGTCTTGAGCAGTCCATCTTTTTTGTAGAAGGCGAACGGGATGCTCCGGTCCCGGAGATGACGGGCCACGAGGTCGCCCTCGGTATTGGAACAGGTCAGTATGAAGATATGACGATACTCGATGGGGTCGAGCCTGGACGAGCTCCCGAACCGGGGCCCCGTGGCCGGGTCGGTCAGAATCCGGATCTCCTCCGCGATGGCCGTTGCCAGGGCTTGCTTGACGTCGGACACGACCTTGATCCTGTCGGTGTCGACGACCAGCAGGTGAAGAGGCACCGAAGGCGTCCCGTCGGCCTCCATGGAAGAGAGGTCCGGCCGTCCGCACTCGACCTCGCGGTCGTATCGGATCTCGCCGTCGAAGAACGGCCGGGTGGTGCTCTGCACGAACAGAGCGTTGATCGCCTCGATCATCCGCGCTGTCGAGCGGAAGTTGCGAACCAAGGAGACCACCTCGTCGGTCCGGCTGCCGACGATCGCTTCGCGGGCGTCGAGATACGCCCGGACATCAGCGCCGCGAAATCCGTAGATCGCCTGTTTCGGATCTCCGACAGTGCAGAGGACGTTGGAGGGCTTTCCTGCCTCGTGGCTTTCCAGAAACACCGTTTTCAAGATGTCCCACTGGACCTCGTCCGTGTCCTGGAACTCGTCGATCAGGGCAAACCGGTATCGGCATCGGAGCGCCTTCTTCAAAGCCAAAGACCGTCCGTGCCCCTCGATCAGGGCATCCCGGACCAGGACGATCATGTCCTGAAAGTCGATCAACCCCTCTTGCAGCTTCCGTTCGACCAGGGTCTTTCGGATCACGGGCAGCACAACCTGCACGACCATCGCGTCCGGGTCGATCAGGGTGCGTTTCATCTCGTCCAGGAGGCTCAGCGCTTCTTTGGCGCGGGTGCGCAAGGACCCTTTGGCCTTGAAAGCGTCGAAGTATCGGAAGTGATCCGTGAACAGCTCACGGGCCGTTCCCACGAGCATCGGGACCGACAACAAAGAGGGAAGCTCGGCCAAGCCGTCACCGATCGATCGCAGGTGCTGGACGAAGCTGGATGCGCTCCTGCTCACAATGCCGGATTCCTTCAGCTCTGCCGCGATCTCCCGGAGGCCCTCCTCCGAGAAGACCTCGGCAAAGGATCCCTTGGAGAAGAACTCCGTGATCACCTCCGGTCGGTAGGGGGGACGGATCTCGCCGGGGACCCTGTGACATTCGATGAGAAGCTTCAAAAGCGAGCCGAGCGGGTCCTGCCGTCCGGAGGCCCACGCTTCGAGAGCTGTCCAGCAAAAGGCATCCCGGGCAAGGGGACCTCTCAAGGCTTCACGAAACGCCCGTTTGAACAGACGCTCGCCGTCCTCCTGCGCCAGATCGAAAAGGCGTCCTCCGTGGAAAGCGTGATCCAGGAGGATCCTTCGGTAGAAGGCATGGATCGTGTCGATCGAGGCCGTGTCGAACTCGAAGAGAGCCTTCTTGAGGATCTCTCTCTCGACCGGTCCGATCGACCAGTACCTCTTCCCGGGTCCTTCGGCGTCCCCCTGGCCGATCAGGACCCTGCCGAGCATCGATCGGATGCGCGAACGCAGTTCAGAGGCGGCCCGTTCGGCGAACGTGAGGACCAGGATCTCCCGGATCGACACCCCTTGCGTCAGGAGCAAGTCGACGACCACGCGCTCGATCGTATAGGTCTTGCCCGTGCCTGCGGAGGCCTCGATCACGGTGTGGCGATCGTGAGGAATCAGGTCGAGGATCGCCGGTTTCTCGAAGCGGATCGGATGCGTCATCATCGCTCCACCGTTTCCTTCGAAGCGAAGTAGAGTCCGAAACGGCGCTCGAACAGCCGCTCGGCCTCGGCCTCATCCTCGGGAGGTTCGTGGTCGAGCGCGTTCGGCAAGGGCCCGCGCGTGGAACTGAAGGCTCCGCGTTCCGGACTGGCCAGCGCCTCCTCTTTCCTCTTCCGGATGAGAGACGTGAGCGACGTCTTCTTGTCTCCCTTGATCCAGTCGAACACCGACTCCTGCGGGAACAGATAGTCGTGGGGCTCGAACACCATGTCGCGGAGAAGCTCCTCGAGATAGGTCTTGGCCCGGACCCGTTCGATTCCCCGGATCACGACGCGAGACGCCTCTTTCGACCCGCTGCCCAAAGGCTTCGTCGAGATCACGGAGACAGCGTGATCGACAGGCTCTTCGCGCTCCGCCACGGCGAGCACCACGGCGTCCAAAAAGCCGCGGAGATGGTCCGAGTCGGTGAACTCCTTCCGGTTGACCAACACGATCGATTCCCGCTGGTCCTCCGTGAGGATCTGCGTTCGGCCGTGGAGCTCGACAATGACCGGATGACCTCCCGAACGGCCGGGAGGTGGGGCGATCTCCAGAAGGATCGGGTCTCGTGGGGCCTCGACCCTTTCGTATTCTAGTGCCCGCCCAAACCGGAGAGCTCCCAATCGCCGCCTGTTCCCTGTCGGGTCACGCAGCAATCCCAGGAGCTCGCAGTTGTTCAGCCACACGGCGAGGACCCTCTGGCAACGTCGGGTCTCCCATTCGAGAAAACGACCGGTGGGCGCGAGAGCACGAAGCTCGGCCTGCTCGGCCAGACGGCGAAACGTCGCGTGGAAATCCGGACAAGCCAGATCCGGATCCCATTCGGCAAGAGCGGTCACAAAAGTGTTCCGGAGCAGGATCGTGGCGTTCATCGTGTCGCTGGCGAATGGCTCGTCCCAGCGCGCGGGCTCGTCTCCCTCCTCGTCGTCTTCGAGACCGATGATTCTGCGGGCCCAGCCCTGGAGAGGACACTCGAGGAACTTCCGGATCGCGGAGAGCGAAATCGCCATCGTCCTCTCTTCCCGGGTCTGGGCTGGATCGGCCTTGGGCGGATCGACCAGTCCGAGCCATTCGATCACGGCCGGCTCGAGAGTCCGGAGAGACTCCGAATCAAGCTCCGTTCGTATCCCGGTCGACGCTCGAAGGGCCTCGCCCAGCAAGCGGGCGTTCCTCTCGAGCCTCGCCGCAGGATCGTGGTTGACAAGAAGGCCGAAGTATGGCGCGTCGAAACGACGCAGCGGATGGAGGCGAACCATCGGGCAGCGGTCCTTCTCGTCAAAGGCGTCGAACACATGGTCGCGGTGGACCGCGTAGTGCAGCTCCTGGACGATCGACGAGGGCTCGAGCTGGTTTCCGGTCAGCGAGTCTCTCGCCACGTACGTCAGGAACAGCTTTTGGCGCGTGCAGGCGAACAACTCCAGGAATCGGTATCGATCCTGGTCTCTTAAGAAGACGTCTCCCTCTCGGTGGCTCTTCTCCTGCATCCTGAGATCCAGTGGATCACAGGAATCCGGGGTTGGGAACAGACCCTCTCCCAGGCCACAGACGAAGACTACACGAAACGGCAGTCCGCAAAGTGACGCCAGGGAACCGACCGTGACACCCTCGGACAGATACGAACCGCGTCCGCTCGCGAGGGATTCGAGCTCCTCGGCCACCATTCCGTGAAGGACGTGGTACGAGACCGGTTGTCCATCGACGTCGTGCCTGGCGAGATCGGCCAGAGACTTCACGCAAAGCGCCAGGGCACGCTTCTCGTCCTCGGACTCCCCCTCGAAGTAGACGGCAAGCTGGCGGGTGAGAAGGCGGGTCCAGTCGGTCAGGGTTCGTTTCTCGCGTTTGGCGAATCGAGCGTCGGCGACCAGCGATCGGACCAGCGTCGAAAACAGCGCTCCGTTCCCTGCGTCGTCCTGCGAAAGCTCCTGCGGAAGGTAACCCATGCCGCCTAGATCGAACGTTCGTTCGTCACCGCTTCGCTGGCCGGTCAAGAATGCGCCCAGAACGAGTCTTCGAATGGCCTGGTCGAAGTTGTAGACGTCCTTCTCGATGTGGAGTCCTTCGTGATCGGAGTGGTCAGCGCCGAAGAAGACGCCCATGTCCGCGCACCACCGCCGCCACTGATCCGTGTCGGCCTCCGGAAAACGACGACGCACCAGAGGGTGGGTCAAAAGCGGCAGGATCGACCGACGTTCGATCGTTCTCAGCGGCAAATCGAGGAGCATTCGGACGGCCTCGTTGACGCGTCGGGCCGCGAGCGACGGAGTGTTCATGATCTTGAATGGAATCTCGTGAACGTCGGCAAACACCGTCTGGATGTGGCTTTCGTAGACCTCGCGGGCCTGTCCGTTGGCGAGCACCACGGCGATGTCTCGAAACCTCAGCCGTGGGCTTCCCGCTCCGGCCGAATCGGTCCGAACGAGCTCCCGGATCTCGCTCGCCACGACCTCGAGCTCACGCCGGATCCCCGGACAGGCGAGGATCCCAAGGCAGGTATCCGGACCGAGCGAGGCCTGGGGAGGCGGCAGCGGCGTCCACGCGAGGATCTCGCGCTGCAGCGGTCCCAGGAGCCCGGAAGCTGCAGGTTCGATCGACACGGTCTCGACCGGGGCGCTCGCGAGCGTCCTGAGGGCTCGAAGATTCTCCCTCCCGGGGCGGCCCCAGAGTCCGGACAGGATCGAGCCGGGCGAGGTCCCATCGGGCTCGGCGTCGTCGACAAAGGGAGCGTACGTGTACACGTGTACGTCAGTCACCCCGCCAAGCCACTCCAGAAGATCTCGGTGCGCCTCGGAAAGGTTGCCGAAACCGAACAGATGAAGGTGAGGCGGCAGCGACACGTCAACCTGCCGCAACTCGCCGACCAGCTCGTTCAGCGTGATCCAACGAACCTTTGTCGCAGCCTCGACGCGGTCTCGCCGGCCACCGGGACGAAAGAGCTGTCGCCACAGATCAGCCTGCCAGCTCTCTGTCTCGAGCGTGGGGTGATCCATCCCCCCGGGCGTCGTCGATGTCGCCTTGGATTCGTCGAACCACGACCGGCCCGACATCCAGGCCTGGACCATGTCGGTGCGGCAGACGCTGTAGATCTCGAAAATCCGCGACAACTGGTCGGCCAGTTGGAACAACTTGCGTTCGCCAAGATCCTGGTCGTCGCCTTTGACCGCCAGGTACGAGACGACTGACTCCGGCAGGGTCTTCTGCTCCATGGGATCGCGGAACAGCCCCTGGAGCAGCACCATGAGATCGTAGCGGCGCATGAGAATCCGGCCGGGCAGCGCTGACTTGGCCAGCTCCTCGGCAAATTCATCGAGGAAGCAGAATCGAAGATTGGCGGCGATCCCACCGATGCGGGCGACCTCGGCCGTGACGAACCCCTGGAGAACCCGATTGGAGATCACGATCGTCGAAACGTGAAACGCACCCGCGGGGGGCGGTGGAGTGAATGCGGTCAAATCGGCCGCCAGCCGCTCGACGAGTGTCTCCGGGTGGTTGGAGCAGAGAATCGAGATCATGCGTGGACCTCTCTATCGGGTGCCCGGCTCCAGGCGATGTTCGAACAGGAGCTCCGAGGGCACGGCACGCCGGGCGATCTCGACCAAGTGCTGGTGGTGGGTGAAAAAGACGACCTGCGTCGTTCTGGAGAACTCGCCCAATACGGACAGAGCCGCTGTCGCGCGTTGATCGTCGAAGTTCAAGAGGATGTCGTCGACGATGAACGGCAAGGTCTCCCGGTTCTTGAAATGTTCCTCGAGGCTGGCAAGCCGCAGCGCGAGATAGAGCTGGTCCCGCGTGCCTTCGCTCATATCGTCGATGGTGAGCCGCTTGCCCGATCCGGCTCGTATCGCGAAGACCACGGTCAGTCCCTTTTCGTTTTCGTCGAGGACGACACGCTCGAACGATCCGTCGCAGAGAGCACGAAAGAACTCGCCCGCCCGGGCGATGATGGGGCCTCCGTGGCACTCTCGATACGAAGTCATGCTCTCCCGCAGGGCGAACGAGGCCATCTTCAACGTGGCATAACGGCGCGCTGCCGATTCGAGCTCGGTGAGCTTCTCCTCCAGGTCGCCCGCGACGCTCGCGGCCTCGGAAACGCTGGAATACAAGGACAGCTGCTTGGACGACTCGCCGATCTTGACGTTGGCCTTGTCGAGCAGCTCCTCGAGAGACTTGAGAGCTCTCGTCCGATCCTCGATCACGGTACTGAGCCCATCGAGAGGGACCGAGTCGACCTCGGTCAGAAGGGTATCGATTCCCCGACCAGCGCCCAGATCGAGAAGGGTCTTCTCCTCCTCGTCGAGCTGGGCCTGCAGACGGCGCCTGGAATCGGACCTCTCGATCGCCGTGGCCAGCGCGGGTTCTTCGCGGCAGCCAGCGAGGTCGAAGAGACTCGCCAGGCGCGCCTGCGCCCTTTGCTGGGTCTCGACGAGATTGTCCCGGCCGACGCACGTATCGGTCCGGGCCTTTTTCACGGTCTTGTGTCGAGAGAGCTTCTCGTTGGTCTCGATCGCCATCCTGAGGAGTTCGTCGCAGAGGGCCTCGATCGTGAGAGTTCCAGGGTCGATCCCCACGCGCCCGGCGAGCTCCCGGACAGACTGCTCGAACGCGACTCGTTCCTCCTCGAGCCTGAAGAGCTCTCTCTTCTTCTCGGCGACGAGATCCAGTTGGCCGAAGAGCTTCTCGAGGTCTGTGATCCTCTCAGATACGCCAACAGGAGAGAGCGCCCCCTGTCCGTCAAACCACGCCGTGGTTCGCGACCAGTCCGACTCCCAGGCTTTCAGCTCCTCGGCGGCACCCTTGGCCTTTTTCGCCTCTCTGGACCTCTTGGCCTCCGTCTTCTTTCTCTCGGCACGCAGGTTCTCCCGCCTGCTGGCGATGGAGGTCAGCCGTTCGAGGTCTGCTGCGCATCTGTTCACCAGCGTGGAAAAGGAGATCTCCTCGGAGAGATCCGGAAGCCCGAGGCGGCTTCGGGCATCGTCCAACTCCCGTCGAGCCTGGCTCATCCATTCGGTCAGGCGGGAGACCTCGGCGCGGCGTTCTTCCAGGCCTTTCCACTGTCCCATCAACAGGGCGTGCTGATCGAGCCACGTCTGCATCTCTGTCGGGAGCTGGACCTTCACCGAGTCGGGCCACAGGATGGCCCTTTTCTCGAGAAGTGCGTGCAGATTGTGAGAGGCCCGGGCGAGCTCCCGCTCGAGACCCTGACGTTGACGATCGAGCTCCTCCCGGCGACCGAGCCGCTCGTTTCGTTGCGCGACCTCCTTGGCCCGGTCGATGAGCCGGTTGGCCAGCTCATCCACCTGTCGGACGCTGGCGAGATAGGCCTCCTCGAGATCCTGGGCGCCCGACCTGGTCCGGACGTACCGCTCGACCTCCTCACGGACGTCCAGACGGTCCTTCCACGAGGACCGCACGAGCGACCAGCCCCGGTCCCGTTCGATGCGGGCGTGTTGAAGCTGCTCCACCAGAGGCACCGGATCGACAAGCCCTTTCGTACTGAGCTCCACGTCGATCTCCTCGACCTGTCGGGCGATCCGGGAGAGCTGCTTTGCGAGATCGTCGCGGACGTGTTCGGCCTTCTGAACCTCGGCGCAGAAGCGGTCGATGTCGGCGCGTTGTGGAACCGCGGTCATCACGAGCTCGTCCGGGGAGCCGATCCAGTGCGGAAGCTTGAGGACCTCGCGATGGAAGACAGCCTCCGCGGCCTCGATCTCGGCGACCCGCTGGTGGTGTTCGACCTCGATGGCTCCGTGCTTCTGCGCGTTCGAGAGAGCGATCCGGAGAGGACTCGGGTCGATCTCAGGGCTCAGGGATGTGATCTCGGCGTCGAGCTGTTCGAGCTCGACCGCGTTGTCTTGGATTCTGCTTTCGCTGTCTTTGAGCGCGAGTTGAATGGACGCATACTTCTTCTCCAAGGACACGACCAGGCTCTTGCGCGCGAGCTGCGGACGGAGATCCTCGATCTTCGCGACCTCCTGGCCGAGCCCGAGCTCTCGCATCCGGGCGAGGACCTGGCTTTCGAGTCCATGAATCGTCCGGCAAAGACCCGGGATCCGGCCGACCGTTCCCTTGTACGCTCCGACCTCTTGCGGGAGTGCGTTCAGTTCGTCGAGACAGGCCTTGATCGAGGAAGGGACGGCCAGGCTCTCGAGTTCCGACTCGAACTCCGCGATCTTCAGGATGGCGTGTCGGAGGCTCTGGTCGGTCGTGCGAACCGTGGTGCGGGCCTCGAGATAGACATGGCCGGCGTCAACCGGAAGGATCGGAGCTCCCTCGAGCTGCTTTGCGGCCGCGACGCTCTTCTTCCAGGCGGCCACGAACGGAGCAGCCGTCCGGATGCGACGGAATCGATCGAGCTCTGCTTGGGTCCGGACCATGTCTTCGCGGAGGCGAGCCGCGTCTGATTCAGCGGCCTCAAGGTCGTGCCTGTGGGAAATCCAGGTGTCGCGCGACAGGAGCCTGGCATCGCGATCGTTCCGGAGCTTGTCGATATCGTCCAGGAGCTGGTTGATCTGCATCTTCTGCCCTCTGCTCTTGAACAGGTCGGCCATCTCGGACTCGAGGGCGTCGAGAGTGGCCCGGTAGGGCAGGCCTGTGCCTGCCATCGACAGAACCAAGGACGATTCGACTCTTCCGCCGGTCAGACTGGCTCCGCCCTCCCGAAGAGAGGCATGGTCGATCCCGAACCGGAGATGGAACTCGTCCGCTTCGATGCCGCCGAGACAATCGAACAACACCTCGTCGGCGAGCACGGTCGTATCGTCGGGGCCACGAAGTGTGTTGATCTTCCCCTTTCTCCGGATGAAGTGAATCTCCCGGCCGCGGGAGTTGATGAGCTTCACTCCGACGCGAAGGTCGGCGTGCTTGTGGACGAAGTTGTCGTCGGTGTGCAGCGGGATCCCGAAGAGGGCTCCTTCAAGAGCCCTCAACGCCGAGGATTTGCCCGCTTCATTGGGCCCGTAGACGAGGTGTACGCCTTCACGTCCCGCGCCCAGATCGAGCCGTTCCCCCGTGAACGGCCCGAACGCGATCAGATCGAGAGTCAGAATCTTCACTCCCGATCACTTCCCCCCAGAAGCTTCTCGTGGGTGATGGCTTCGACGTCATCCAGGAGGGTTCTGAGCCATTCCGGATCCCGGAGACGTATCGATCCTCGGCTCCTCAACTCCGGCGGTATCTTCCGATCGAGCGGTTCGAGCTCCGGTCCTAACTTGTCGACGAGCTTCGGATCGGTGCGGAGCTCGGCCAGCACGGTCCTCAAGTCGGCGAGGGCTCCGGCGGATAGAATCGTCCCCTCGCGCTTCGGATCGGAGATCCTGTCGATCTCGACCTTCTCGATCCACATGGAGCCGGGTGCGACCGCGGTGGCCTTCGCCTGCATCTTGAACGCGAAATCGCGCGGATCGCAGAGCACTCTGCGACCCAGCTCCTCTTGAACCCGCACGCGAACTCGAACAGCCAGACCTCGTCCATCCGCGCGAAGCTTCAGCGCCCGAAGAGACTCACCGGCCTGATCGAGCAGTTCGTCGATCGATTCGGCCGGACCCGCGTCCACGAGGCAAGACTCCCAGCGGACCACGTCGGTCGCCCGGAATTCGAGCAAAGCGGTCCGTCCGTCGACTACCGTGACGAGATAACAGCCCTTTTCTCCGGTCTCGCGAGCGTTTCGCCCCTGAAGGTTGCCCGGGAAAACGACATACGGATCTTCCCAGAGAGTGGCCCGCTTGTGGATGTGACCGAGGGCCCAGTACTGGTAGCCGCGATTCACGAGACTCTCGAGCTTGCAGGGCGCGTAGGGATCGTGACCCTCGTTCACCCGGGTCGCGCAGGTGTGCAGGAGGCCGAGGTTGTACCATCCGGCGATCGGGGGCGGAAACCGAGGCGTCACGTCACAGGTCATGTCTCGGTTGGGATAGCTCCATCCATGGACCGCCACTTGGAGGTCTTCCAGCCGGTGGGTCTCCACCTCGTCGGTCCCGAAGACCTTGACGAGGTCTGGATAGGGAAGACTGCGGGAGATCGTGTCACCGGCATCGTGGTTGCCGTGTACGATCAGGACCCGGATGCCGGCTGACGTGAGCCGGGCCATCTGCTCGACGAAAAACAGCCCGGTCCTGTAGTCCTTCCAGTCGCCATCGAACAGGTCGCCCGCCACGACGACGAACGCCACTTTCTCCTCCAAGGCGAGCTGAACGAGCCTCTGGAGAGCTCGTCCGGTCGCACCTCGAAGTTCGGCCTTGGGGGCGTTCGCGTGACGGTCGAGTCCGGTCAGCGGGCTGTCGAGGTGGATGTCCGCGGTGTGGATGAACTTGAACATGGAGACGACGCCTTCCCTTCATGCGAGGGGCGCGGAATCCTTGTACTCCCTTGGCCGCCGCTGATGCAAGGACGTCAACCCGGTCGGGTGCATGTCTCTTGGGTGCTGGAGTTGAGAGGATACCTACACCGTCGCGCAGTGACGCCGCATGGGAACGTATTCCTCCATGAGCATGCGACTGGTCGAACCCGACCGCCTCCCACCGACACAGACCATGCAAAGCCGGGTGGGCTTTCCATCTTGGGAGGCGATCTCCGTGAAACGTCGAGAGAAGTGGCTGCATGGGCTCACTCTGAGCTGGCGGGAGATTGCCCGCCTGCGTAGGGGCCGCGTGGTTGCTCGCCGGGACAATGACGTGCTGCTCGACCGACGGCTGCGGGCGATACTTCTTGCCGGTCACGACCGTCAGTGACTCCGGACGGCGTGTTAGAATGGACTCGTCGTAAGGAGGGAGGCAAGGTCATGCCTGTCTATGTCTACAGGATCAAGTCCGGCCTCGAAGGGTGCTCCCACTGCAGAGACAGCTTCGAGGCCTTGCAGAGCATGAACGACGAGTCTCTCAAGACCTGTCCGGACTGTGGAGGAGCGATCGAGAAGATCATCGCCGGGGTGAGCATCATCCGTTCATCCATTCTCACGACAAGACTCACGGACAAGAGGATCCGTGACGCCGGGATGCGCAAGTTGGTCAAAGACGACGACGGGCGCTACAAAGACGTCACGGGTGACTGAATGGACAGTCTGGAGTCTATCTCTCTGAAAAGGCATGGTATCGATGCGTGGCCGATGCGGCTCTGTGAGCAAAACGACCACAGTGCTACGGCTCTCCGGCCAGGGCCTCTCCACAGACCGCCGTGCCGATGGCGCGGCGGCGCCGTCGAGGATCACGGGCTGTGCATGATGCTCGCCACCCGGCCGGCGCGGGGGTGGTCCTCGATCGCCCGGGCGATCCCCGGATCGCTTCCGGTCACGACGACGTGAAACTCGGCGGCCGGCGGTACGGCGCGAAGCCAGCCATCCTCGTGGAGAATCACTCGAGCGACGTCCTCGGCGGTGACGGCCGCTCCGGGCGGTCGGCCGGACAGGGCCGCAAACCGCTCGGGCCGGTGGACGTGCTCCGCGTCGAGGGGCGCACCCACGCACCAGCCGCCCACCACGGCCACCACGCAGGCCGCGCCGGCGGCGATCACCGGCTCGTGCGGCGCGTGCGCCTTGACCGGACGCCCCGCGGAGCCATCGGCCTCGACGACGAGATGGCGCGCCTCTGCCCTGAGCGACAGAGTGTCGGCGGCGGGGAAGCCTCGACACTTTCCGTTCTCGATGCGGCTCGCCACGGTCACGAGGGGCGCGGGGCGCGCGTGCAGGTCGGCCACGAGAGCGGCCAGGTCGGCCATGCGCAGATCGCGGCACTGGTCCGGCGTGGGCGGCCAGATCCTCGTGGTGGTGGCGCAGATCGCTGCCTCTCCCCGGACGGCCCACGCGGCCGCCAGCCGGAACATGAGCGTCGTCTTGCCGCCGCCCCCGATGAGCCACACGTCGCCGTGGTCGAGCAGAGGCTTCATCGTCCCACCAGACGGAAGCGGCGCATGATCGCTTCCAGCACGGTCCCGCTGATCGTTCGGCTCTTGTCCGACAGGGTGAAGCACGCGCGCGTCTCGCCGCGCGGATCCACGTCGGCGAGCTTGAGGTTGGGGGTGGCCACCACCCCATCGCGCAGAAGGCCCCGCAGCACACCGGCGATCCGGGTCCGCACCGGCTGGTCTCCGACCCACGCCACCAGGTCTCCTGCCCGCACAAGGTCGCCGATGGCCCGGGCGCCGCGGACCTGCCCGGCGACGGGTGCCCTGAGGATCCGCTCCGCCGCGTGGCCGCCGATGAGGCCGGGAAGACCGGTGTCCGGGGCGGCGCTGCCTGCCTCGATCAATCGCCCGAGATCGTGGCCACGGTTGGTCTCGATGACCACGTGCGCCTCACGGCCGCACTCCGCGCCCGGGCCCAAGCTGATGACGAGCGGCGCCTGCTCGACCGACGACCCGCCCGGACGCTTGAGCAAACGCGCGTCGACCAGCACGTCGGGGCGCCAGGTCGCGACGAGCGTCGCCTCCGGATCGACGAAGACCGCGACGTGGTCGAGCGACGCGGGCAGCGTCCGGAAGAGCTCCCAAAGGCGGCCGCGCACGTCCTCCACCACCGTCTCGCCGTCCCAGACCGCGCTGCAGAAGGAGACCGCCCGCCGGACCGCCAGGGGCTCGCTCACCTCGGTCATGGCCACGTCGAATCCGGCGCGGAACAGGCGGTGGGCCGTGCTGCTGGCGAGCTCGCCCGCCCCGAGGATGAGCACCTTCACGGCATGGACTCCAGGTCCTCGGGACGGTCGAGGTCGATGAGAACGCCCGGATCGTCGACAGGAATCAGGGCGAGGTCGGCCGCGTGCTCCCGCAGGACCGAGCGGGCCCCGCGGTCACCGCCAAGCGTGCGCAGAGCCGGGATGTGGTGCGCCCCGAACACCACCGGATGTCCACGCCGTCCCTCGAAGAGCGGTGCCACGATGCCCCGCGGCCCGAGCGGACGCCAGGCCGCGACGAGCGACGCGATGGTGGCCGAGGCGACCTCCGGCATGTCCGCCAGGCCGATGACCACCGCGTCAGTGTCGGGTGGCAAGGCCCTCGCGCCGACGGCGAGCGAGTTGCCCATCCCTTGGTCGGCCTCGGCGTTCACCAGAAGCCGGACCCGGGGCCATCGCTCCTCCGGGTCCCGACGCCGGCGGACGAGCAGGACCTCCTCGATCTCGCGTACCGCGGTCCAGCGCGCAATCGTGGCTGCCAGCACCGTCGAGCCGCGCCAGGGCAGGCCGAGCTTGTCTTGGCCCATGCGGCGGGACGCGCCAGCAGCGAGGAGAAGACCCCGGATCACTGCGCCTGCTGCGGAAGCTGGCCCAGCGCCCGCAGGATCTTCTCGGAGGTGAACGGCCAGGTGCGGATCCACACGCCGACCGCGTCGTGGATGGCTGCGGCGATGCAGGGCGCGGCGCCGTTGCAGGAGATCTCGGAGACCGACTTCGCGCCCATCGGCCCGAAGGGATCGTTGGTGTCGACTAGGATGGCCTTGAAGTCGTCGGGCAGGTCCCCCATCTGCGGCACCTTGTAGTCGACGAAGTTCGGGTTGAGACAGCGCCCCTTCTCGTCGAAGATCATCTCCTCGTAGAGGGTGTGGCCGATCGACTTGAGTACGCCGCCGTAGATCTGGCCGAGCGTCAGCTCCGGGTTGATGGGGGTGCCGGCGTCCTGCAGGGCATAATACTTGCGAACGCGGACCTTGCCCGTGCGCACGTCGACGGCGACCTCGCAGAAGTGCGCGCCGTACGGGAAGGAGCCCTTGTCGGTGATGAAGTGGGCCGTGGCGATGAGCTGGCCACGGCCGGTGCCGCTCTGGGTGCGGCGGGCGATCTGCTCGTAGGTGACCTCGCCCGAGAGCCCCTTGACCACCCCGGGCCAGGCGAGCTTCAGGTGGTTCTCTGGCTCCGAGAGCATCCGGGCCGCTTCCTCGAGCAGCAGCTGCTTCATCTTGAGCGCGGCGTTCAAGGCCGCTCCGCCGGAGAAGTAGGTGCCGGACGAGGCATAGGCGCCTACGTCGAACGGCGTGACGTCGGTGTCGGCGGCCATCACCGCCACGTTCTCCATCGGCACCAGCAGGGTCTCGGCGGCCAGCTTGACCGTGACGGTCTCGAGCCCGGTGCCGAGGTCCGTGCCGCCCGAGAGCAGCATGAACGTGCCGTCGCCGAGCATGCTGATGGCCGCGTTGGCGGAGTCGAGCCCGGGCAGCCCGGAACCCTGCTGCACGATCACCACGCCCTTGCCGATCTTCACGTCGGGGTCGTCGCTGGGCTCCTTTACGCCCCAGTTGATGAGCTTCTTTCCCTGCTCGATGGCCGGCCCGAGGCCGCAGGTCTGGACGAGCTGCGGCGTGCCCTCGCGGCCTTCGCCGAGGCAGCGCAGGATCTCCAGCATGACGCCCTCACGCACCCGGTTCTTCTCGATGAAGGCCAGCGGGTCCATGCCGAGCGCCTCGGCCATCTCCGTGGCGGCGAGCTGGAGCGCGAAGGACCCCTTCGGCCCGCCGTACCCCTGGTAGGCGCCCGTGGGAGAGATGTTCGAGTAGTAGGTGTGCACGTCGAAACGGACGTTGTCGCAGAGGAACAGCGGCAGCGACTTGGAGCAGGCGTTCATCGGCACGGTGAGGCAGTGCGAGCCGTAGGGGCCGGTGTTGGCTTCCAGATCCATGAGCATCGCCGTAAGACGGCCGTCCTTCTTCGCGCCCAGCTTGACCCGAATCTTCATGATGTGGCGGGTGCGCGACCCGGTGAACTCCTCTTCCCGGGTGTAGCGGTAGAGCACGTCTCGGCCCGTGACCCAGGTGGCCCACGCTGCCACCTCCTCGAGCACCATGTCCTGCTTGGAGCCGAAGCCGCCTCCCACGCGTTCCTTGATGACGCGCACGCGGTTCTCCTTGACTCCGAGGATGCGGGCGATGATGCGGCGCACGTGGTACGGCACCTGCGTGGAGGCGTGGAGTACGAGGCGGTCGCCCTCCATGCGGCTGTAGACGACGTGCGGCTCCAGCGGCGTGCACTGCACCTGGCTGGACTCGTAGGTCCGCTCGAGAAGGACGTCCGCCTCGGCGAAGCCCCGGTCGATGTCGCCGATGCCGCCGTGGACGGAGGCCGCGAGGTTCCTGTGCGGGTCGGCGTGGATCGGAAACTGATAGATGATGCGGCCCTCCCGCGGATCGACCCCCTGGTTGTAGGCGTCCAGGTCCGCGGGCGCGCCCACCAGATACTCGACGAGAGCGTTGTGCACGATCGGCGCGCCGGGACGCTTGGCGTCGTCGATGGTGAAGACGGCCGGGAGAACGTCGTACTCCACGTCGATGAGCTCGAGGGCGGCGTCAACGATCTCCGGCGTCTCGGCGACGACCGCGGCCACCCGGTCGCCGACGTGGCGCAGCTTCTGGTCGAACATTCGCCGGTCGTACGGCGACGGCTCGGGGAACCCCTGGCCCGCGGGGTTGTACCAGAGGTCCGGGCCGTTCTTGTAGGTGAAGACGGCGACGACGCCGCGGAGAGCCTCGGCGCGCGACGTGTCGATGCTGCGGATGTAGGCGTGGGCGTGCGGGCTCGGCAAGACCTTCAGGTGGCAGTGACCCGGGCGCACCCGGTCCTCCACGAACGCCGACTCCCCTCGGGCCAGGAGGTAGCCGTCGACCTTGCCGCAGGCCTTGCCGACGTACCGCAGCCCGTTACGGAACTCCGGCGCCTCAACCGGCGTCGCCGGGTCGCGCCGACGCGCCACGGCCAGCTGGACCGCGCTGAAGATCTGTTCGTAGCCGGTGCACCGGCAGAAGGTGCCTGAGAGTGCGTCTCGCACCTGCTCGCGGGTCGGCTCTTCGACCTTCTCGAGCAGCTCGGCGACGGCCATCAGCATCGCTCCGGTGCAGTAGCCGCACTGGACTACCCCGGCGTCCACGAAGGCGGTCTGCAGGCTCGAGAGCTCCCGCGGCCGCGCCAGCCCCTCGACGGTGCGCAGGTGGCGGCTTTCGACCTGCCCCGCGACGAGCAGGCAGGTGTTCATGAGGCGGCCGTCGACCAGGACGGCGCAGGCGCCGCAGGTGCCCTCGCCGTCGCAACCGTTGCGCGCGGAGTGTACGCCTTCGCGTCGAAGCACGTCGCGGAGATTCTCGCCAGGCTCGGCCTGCAACGTGCGGGGAGTGCCGTTGAGTGTGATGGAGATGGGCATCAGTGGGCTCCCTCGATGGAAACAAGACGCGCGGCTGCTCGCAACGCGCGCTGGCCAAGCACGGCGGCGATGTGGCGCTTGTAGACGGCGCTGCCGCGGACGTCGTCGATCGGATGGATCGTGCGCGCGATGAGCGATTCGATCTGCTCCGCCGAGGGCAGAGGAAGGCCGTCTAGGGCCTGCTCCACCTCGTGGAGCCGCACGACGTGAGGGGCCACTCCGCCCATCGCCAGGATCGGCTGTCGCGCTCGCTCGCCGTCGAGAGCGAGGGAGGCGGCCGCGGTGACGATCGAGAGGTCCGAGGCCGTGCGGCTCTGGTGGCAGAGGCCAAAGGCACGGGCGGTCGCCGGGACGAGGACCGAGAGGATCAGGCCGGGCTCGCCCGCGAGGAATTGCTCGATCGGCAGCTCGCGATCGACGAGGGTCACCCGGGCCTCGGCGGCCAGAAGCGTCGGGATGAGATCGGCGCAGGAGCGATTGGCACCGAGGTGCCCCCCGAGCGTCGCGCGGTTGCGGATGTTGCGGTTCGCCATCTGACCCGCGGCGGCTTTCAGGAACCAGGGGACCTCCCGGTGTTCCATCAGCTCCTGAAAGGTGACACAGGCGCCGATACGCACCCCGTTCGGCGAGACCTCGAGCGTGCCCAGGCCGAGACCCGCGAGATCGATGAGCGCCGTGGGGCGCGGGGTGTGGAGGTTGTTGACCTCCGTGCCCCCGGCGAGAAAGACGGCCTCCGGCCCGAGCGTGGCTTTCAGGCAAAGGGCCTCGGCGACGGAGGTCGGTCGATGGTAGGACGGGACCATGGAAGCTCCTCTACGTGGCGTGCGGTTCAGGGTCCGCTGGACCGTGCAGGTACATGAACACCCTCTCCGGCGTCAGCGGCAGCGGGGGCAGCGGCCGGTCACGGCGCACGGCGCGCAACGCGAAGAGGAGCGCGAAGTAGGCGCCCAGACCGTGGACGAAGGGCGGCTCGCCGATCGCCTTGGAGTTGCAGACGGCGTAGGGGTTGTCCGAGTTCTCGAGCAACGCGATGCCCACGCGCGAAGGGCCGAACTTGATGTCCGGCAGCTTGTAGGCGTTGGCCAGCGAGAGCACCTTTCCGTCCCTGGCATAGCGGAGCTGTTCGATGGTCGCCCAGCCGATCCCCTGGAGGAGAGCGCCCTCGATCTGGCCTCGGTCGATGATCTCGGAAAGCGATTGCCCCACGTCGTGCACGATGTCGACCGACTCGACCGTGTAGGTGCCGCGCACGCAGTCGAGCCGGACCTCGGTGAGCGAAGTGCCGAAGCTGTAGTAGGCGAATGGCCTGCCGCGCTCGATCGTCGGGTCGTGAAACACGTTCGGGGTGGCGTAGAAGCCGTGGCTCGACAGGTCGACCCGGGCCCACTGCGCCGCCGCGACGAGCCGGTTCCACTCCAAGTCGGTGCGCTCACCCTTCACGTGGACGGTGCCCTCACGAAGGGAGATGTCGGCTGCGACGAGCCCCGGGCGGGCGAGGTGCCGGACGGCGAACTCCCGCAGCCGCTCGGCCAGGGTCTCGCAGGCTCGCCTGGTCGCCATGCCGTTCAGGTCGGCGCCCGTGCTCGCCGAGGTGGGCGAGGCGTTGGGAATGCGCGAGGTGTTGGTCGTGTCGACCCGCACGAGCTCCGGTGCGACGCCCAGGGTGTGCGCGGCGATGAGGGCGATCTTGGTGTTGACACCCTGGCCCATCTCGACCGCGCCGGTCGAGACCGAGACGCTGCCGTCGACGTAGATGAGGACCTGCGAGCTCGCCTGGTTGAGCGCTGTCTGCGCGAACGAGATGCCGAAGCAGACCGGCGTGACGGCGAGCCCGCGCTTGGTGTCGGAGTGGAGCCGGTTGTACTCGGCCACCTCGGCGTGGCGGCGGGCGAGGTCCACCCGTCGATCGAGCTCTTCCCAGCAACGGACGGCGTTGGGCTTCTCGAGCGTCACCCCGTACGGCAGGGAGTCGCCGTCTCGCAGCAGGTTGACCCGCTTGAGCTTGACCGGCTCGACGCCCATCACCTCGGCGACGTGGGTCAGGGCCGCCTCGATGGCGAACGTGGCCTGGGGCACGCCGAAGCCGCGGAAGGCGTTGCCCGGCGGGATGTTGGTGCGGCAGCTCACCACGGTCACTCGCAGATTCGGGATGCGGTAGGAGCCCGTGGTGTGGAGGAGCGACCGACCGAGGACCGCGAGCGAAATGTCGGCGCCGGCGCCGGCGTGCTGGTAGAGGTCGGCCTCGTAGGCGAGGATATGACCCTCGGCGTCGACGCCGATCCTGTAGTCGTACTGGTAGGCGTGGCGCTTGCCGGTCGTGGTGATGTCCTCGTTGCGTCCCAGGACGAGCTTGACCGGGCGCTTGAGGAGAAAGGCGGCCATGGCGGGCGCGACCACCCACACCGCCGTCGACTCCTTGCCGCCGAATCCGCCGCCTAAGCGCCGGATCTCGAACTCCACCTTGTGCTGAGGGAGTCCCAGGACCTCGGCCACGTGGTGATGGAAGGTGCCGGGCGACTGGGTGCTGGCGCAGATCTTGATCGTGTCGTGCTCACCGGGAAGCGCGAGCGCCCGCTGCGTCTCGAAGTAGAAGTGCTCCTGCGGGCCGCTTTCGAGGCTTCCCTCCGCCACGTACCTGCACCGGGCCCAGGCCGACGCCGCGTCCCCGCAGGCAAGGGTGCGCTTCTGGCCGTGGATGAGGCCGCGAGCCGCCGCCTCGCGAGGGTCGAGTACGGCTTCGAGCGGCTCGATGTCGACGGAGACGAGGCGTGCTGCTCTGAGCGCCGCGGAGCGCGAGTCGGCGACCACCAGCGCGATCGACTGGCCGATGTATCCGACCTCGTCGACGGCCAGGAGCGGCTGGTCCTTGACGACGTGGCCCACCTGGTTGATGCCCGGCACGTCGCGGTGCGTGAAGATGGCCACCACTCCGGGAGCGCGAGCCGCCGCGCTCGTGTCGATCGAGCGGATCCTGCCGTGCGGCACGGGCGAGGTGAACAGCGCCGCGTGCAGACAGCCGGCAGGCGTCGGAATGTCGTCGACGAACTGGGACGTCCCTCGCACGTGCATGGCCATGTCGGCGTTCTTCACTTCGTCCCTGCCGATCCCAAGAGCTCCGCGAAATGGGCCACGACGAGCTGGCGCAGGAGCAGACGCTTGTAGTCTGCCGAGCCGCGCACGTCGTCGATGGGGTGCACCGCTCCGGCCGCGGCCTCCGCGATCTCGGCGGCCGTGGTCGGGTCGACGGCCCGTCCGACGAAGCGCCCGAGGTCGCCCAGGAGGAGCGGCACCGGCGCCACTCCGCCCGCCGAAAGCCGCAGGTCGGACAGTGTGCCGTCGGCCGCCAGGGTGAGCCGCAGGGCGGTGTTGACCGCGGCGATGTCGAGGATGACCCGGTTGGAGACCTTCTCGAAACGGAATCGCGCCCCTACCGGCAAGAGCGGGATGACGATCTCGCTGATCAGCTCGCCGCACGCGAGGTCGACCTTCTTGTAGGCCAGGAAAAAGCGGTCGAGCGGGACCTCGCGCCGTCCGCCGTCGCGCGCGGTGAGGACGAGGCGCGCGTCGAGGGCGAGCAAAAGGATGCTCACGTCGCCGATCGGCGAGGCGTTCACGATGTTGCCCGTGAGCGTGGCCCGGTTCCGGAGGATCGTCGATGAGTGCAGCAGCAGGTCGCTCGAGAGCGACGGGAAATGGGCTCGCACCTCGGCCGAACGCCGGAACTCCTCGATCGTGACCGCCCCCCCCACGCGCAGCGCATTGCCGTCGCGGCGAAGGTAGGAGAGATCTCTCCTACGCGACAGGAAGCAGAGGTCCGCCTCGACGAGCTGCTCCGGTCTCTGCACGAAGAGGTCGGTTCCTCCCGCGACCAGCACGGCCTCCGCGTGGTCGTTCGACTGCGGCGATGACAGCTTTGCGAGCTGTCGCGGAACATCACGGAACGACCCGGGCAACACGCCTGCCTCGATCAGCGCCTCGACTCGTCGCTCGGGCCGACGATCGACCGTGGCGAGCGCGTCGCAGAGAGCACGCGCCGCCCGGCGAATCGCCTCGTAGCCCGTGCAGCGACACAGGTTGCCGTCGAGCGCATCGATGGCGTCCGCATACGAGAGATCCGGACTCGTCAGGCAGAAGCCGGTCAGCGAGAGAACGATGCCGGGGGTGCAGAAGCCGCATTGCGAGGCACTGTGATCGACGATGAGCCTCTGGACGAGCGTGAGGTCGAGACCGCTCAGGCCTTCGACCGTGACCACGTGACAGCCCTCGACGTCACCCACGGGCAAGAGGCACGAGGCACACGCCCGGTAGGCGACGCCGCCACCGGGCTGGAGGGTTCCGACGAGCACCGTGCAGGCGCCGCATTCCCCCTCGCGGCACGCCTCCTTGGTCCCCGGAAGGCCAGCCTCGTCGCGAACGAAGTCGAGGAGCACCATCCCGGGGGGGGCCAAGCTCCGCACCAGCCGTCCGTTCAGGATAAAGCTCGCCACGGGTGCTCCGTCGCGTGGGGGCGATCCGGTCCGGGCGACAAGAGACCCCGCTTTATCGATAATGAGCGATGTGGTGGGCACCGATGCTGAGTCGTGAGTCCTGTCCAGCATGATGAGGTCTCCCTGCGCGCCGAACCCTTCGGTTGAGCGAGCGGCTCTCGGGGCTGTTTTGAGGGAAACCGATGCGGGGTTGGCCCGCGCCCAGGTTGGCCGGTTATCCTGGGGCATTGCCGACGAACGGGCGTCGGCTTGCTGGCTTCAACGTTTGTACCATTATAACGAGGCCCCCCAAGGAATGTCAAACCGGCAGCTCAGCCCTGATCCCCCATCTGTGCCCTGGTCTGCCCACTGGTCTGCCCACTCGTTTGCTGTGTCAGAACTCGTTCTTTCTTGCATCCGGGGCACATCTCTCGGTCCAGGGAAGTGAAAGTCCATGGCCTCGAAACGCTCATGATCATTGGGCTTGTCAGAATGAGGTGAAGGATTTGGGTCAGCCCGGCTGAGCAGCCCGGGTGCAGCCGCGGAACGCGGGGGAGCTCAGCTGGAGCAGTTCTACCTGGGATACGTGACGGCCGGGGGCAACTCCAGAGTTTCGGATCCGGAGAGTCGCGGGACCCTTTCCTGTTCACGTTCATGGGTCTTTCTCTTTCACCGTCCTGATCGCCCACTCGCATCGATCACGAGCACACCCACCGCCGGCCGGACGTGGAGGAGGTGGTGAACGAAGCTGTGCGAGCTTGTGTCTTCGTCCCGGGATGGAACGAACCCGCCCCGGGATTCTTGTTCGAACGGTTTCCCGTGCGATCGGTGGGCATCCTCCGCAGATCACGGGGCTCGTTCGTCTTCGTTCTCTGGCCGGATCGCAGTGCCCCCATCAATCCAGACAGTGGCAAACCCCGCGGCAACGCGACTGTCGCCTTTGGAAGAAAGAGAGAGGAGCAGCTCGCCACCGCCATAGCGGGTGCATTCCTGGATTCTTCCTTTACCCATGAGGCTCCGTCCCCATGGCTCCACCATCCCGATCAGCATCTGGTTCACGTTTTTAACAGCATCGGGTGGCCACTGCGCATTGATCAGCCCCCGGGTGTCATCGATACGCAGACCAACGGCCTCGATGAGTGCGTCTTCTCCGGCTTCGAGAACGACGCCGGTGCGAATGAACTCAGAGTCCGCGTCCACCACGACCATCCGGCCGCGGGGACCGTGTCCGCTTCGAAGCGCCCGCAGTGACCAGGCCACGGCGTCCGTTATGGCTGGCCAATGCTTCGATGCCGATTGACAAGCATCCAGTGCTGCAATGGCCTTCGGATCACCCAGAAGGCCGAGTGCCTCGGCGGCACGGAATCGCTCGTAGAGTGATCCCCGTGAGAGCGCCCGCTCGAGCACGGAACGGGCGGCCGAGACCCGCAAGCGACCCAGAGCCCACAGAGACTCGGCGCGGTCCAACCGGCCGGCCACGTCTCCAGCGGCAGGTTCCCTTTGGACCAGATCGAGCAGCCGGGCGGCCACTCGCGGGTCGCCGATCTGACCTAGAGCTCGTGGCACTCGACCGGCACTGCCGGCGGCATCACCTAGACGCGCGACCAGCGCTCCTACCGCCTCGCGTGCCTTTTGCTGGCCCAGTCCGAACGCAGCGGTGCGGCGCACCACCGGATCCGGATCGCCCAGGAGAGTGAGCAAGGCACGAACGGCGGATGGCCCACCAATCTGGCCCAGAGCCTCGGCAACCCGAACGCGGACCTGGACACGATCGGATCGCCCATGACCGAGTATCGCAGTCACGTCCTTTGGCTGTCCGATCTTGCCCCAGGCCGAGAGCAAGGCGGTGAGAACAGTCTCTGGCATCGCAATAGAACATGCGGGGTCCAGCAGCCGGCAGAGCGCCCTGCGGGCCTCCTCTCCGCCTATCGCCGAGAGTCCCTTCGCAGCCGCTACCCCCATGCGGGCTGGATCGTCCAAAGCGAGCTTCACAGAGGCTCCGATCAGTTCGGGGGCCCCCAACACTCCCATTGCGGACGCGAGCGCCAACCGGTCGAGCATGGCAAAGGCCTTGGGTTTGTCAGCGACCGCACGAAAGTGCGTTCTGGCCCGCGCCGGGTCGCACGCCACCAACCACGAGGAGTACGATTCCTGGACCATCGAGGCCAACGGGAATCGATCTCGGGCTGACTGAGCCGTGATCGGCTCGAAGCCCCTCGGATCGTGCGTCCATGCTAGACAGTCAGCGACAACGAGAAGGTCTCGAGGGTTCGAGTTGGTGTTCAACAAATGAATCAGGGCGGGGACCTCCCGCGGGTCGCGACCGTGACTCGACAAGTTCTCCAACATGAGGCGACTGTAGTCGTCGACGAGCACTCTCGGATCGTTCAGACCCTTGATCATCAAAGAGACCGAGTCGTCGACCTGGGAAAAAGACTTCGGAGGGGTCGCTGGCGTCGAGTCTCGAAGACGCGGAGCAAACAAAGACGAGACTTCTGTGCGATGCCATCGTGCATAAACACGGTTCTCCGTCTCAAACCACCACTCTCCCGATCTCACGGGGATAAACAGCGTTGGGTCGAGCGGCCTCAGCCGAACAAAGTATCTGGTCGCGGGAGTCAGTCCGCGCAACACGTGATGGATCCGGTGAGATCCTGTGTCACGCGAAACGAAGACTTCCTTGCCATCAGCAACGCGCGTCACGCGTACGTCGAGAGACAAGGGTTCCAGCGACCAAGCGCTCAGCCATGCAACAGTGTCTTCAACCATGAAGTCGCTCCACACAGCCAGCGGTCGCGGCATGGAGAGCCTACCCGCCGGAGGTGCGCCCGAAAGACCCATCTCGTAGGTCTTCCCGGGCGAGAGACCGAAGAAGACAACAGTCCCGTTCGCACTGTTCAGGGAAGCCCTCGAGGCGACCTGTCCGCTCGCTCGCGCCTCCAGGAACTGTGCTGACGAGGGCGCTGACTGGAGAGAGTACTGCACGCGGGCACTGACCGGCGGCAGCGGGACCGTGGATAGCAGCGTGAGACCCGGTAACGGAGTGGAAGCCTGACTCTTGGATGGGTCCGGGGCAACGGCAGAATGGGGCCCCGTGACCCACACGGCCGACACGATCAAGGCGATCGCTATGGCCAAGACCCCGGCAACAAACACCGGCCTCGTCTGCAAAGCGGTCAAGATCGACGAAACGGCTGAACCCTGCCCTCGACGGGGTTGTCTGACTCCTTTGGGATCGACAGCCGGATCTGCGGTCTTCTTTGGCCGACGAACAGAAGGGCCGGGAGTGATCACCCTCACCGCAGACGCCGGGACGTTCGATCCGAGTCGCGAAGGGGGATGCCCAGGTCCATTCAGTGCGGCGGCCCCGCGCGGACGAGGCCGTTGTGAGACAATCGACTCGACCCGGAGGAGCGATGTCAAGGCCGCCTGCATCTTCGCTGCTCCGGCATAGCGCTCCTCAGGAGATTTGGCCATGGCCACGCGCACGACCTCGTCCACCTCTGCTGGCAAGCCCGGCACTCTGTCGCTGGGCAGCGGTGGTGGGGTTCTCAGGTGATGACCGAGGACCGAGGCTTCGGCCGTGTGGCCAAAGGGCCTTTTGCCTGTCACCATCTCGAAGAACACAGCACCCAGTGCATACACGTCGGATGCGGGCGAGGCGACAAAACCCCTGATCACCTCCGGGGCAAGATACGCAGGTGTCCCGACAACAGCTCCGGTCTGTGTGCGCACGGGCCCGCTCGTCCACCTGGACAGTCCGAAATCGCCCAACTTGTACCATCCGGGAGCTGCCTGGATGACATTGCCGGGCTTGACATCCCGATGGATCACTCCGCAAGCGTGGGCCTGTGCGAGGGCCGCGGAGATCTGGGCAGCCGCCTCGACCGCTTCACGCCATGACAGAGGGCCTTCGGAGATTCGCGCCATCAGGGAAAGCCCGGGGATGTATTCGTAGGCGATCCAAGGGACGTCCTCCTCGACCCCGTGATCGTAGATCACCACGATGTTGGGATGGCTAAGCGAGGCTGTGATCTTGGCCTCGTCAAGAAAACGGCCTCTCTGGTCGTCGGAAGGCCGCAGCTCGAGCTTGAGCAGCTTGAGCGCGACGGGCCTGTGGAGGGCGACCTGTTCGGCAAGCCAGACGACGGAATGGGCCCCTTCTCCCAGAATCCGCTGTGGACGAAACTGCGTTGCCAGCTTTATTGGGATCTCGGTCGCGGAGGAGTTATGGCTCACGGCGTTCGTATTCCACGCTCTTGTGGCAAGCCTACACTGGAGCGGCCCATAGCTGCAACAGCGGGGTGCATATCCATGGGATTCGATCATCAAGACCTGAAGGCTTTGCCGGAACATGCCAGATTCCTTGTCTATTGTCTGTCAACGGCCAGATCTCCTTCCACGATCTGCAGAGATGTTCCCGGCAGACCTTTCGTCGAGGACGGACTGCCGTTGTCTCGACAGAGACAACTCTGTATCTTTCACGAGACAACCAGCAAGAGCCCCCCGGCCCAGGATCGCCTCTTTGCTGGGCTTCCCGCTCGACTCGAGCCTTGTCGACAATGGCATCAGAATTGCATCGCTATCTGCATCTTCGCCTCGGAAGGTCGGTAAATCAAACAAAAGGAGTCAATAGAATGACACGCTACACGTTCAACGTCGCCAGGTCCGTTGCCATGAGCCTTTGCGTCCTCATCAGTCCATCACTCGCCCTGTGCGCGCCCGCCGCGGATGCCAGCCCGGCGCCGGCGCCCGCATCCGCGAGCGAGAAGGGCTTCTCGCTCGTGGAAGACTCCAAGTCCCCGTGCGGGCGCTACGGCATCGCGGTGCCCGACTTCGAGACGTTCGAGAAGGGACAGAGAGCTCGGCTCGTCACCCTCAAGGACGGCCGAGTGATCTACTCGATGAAGAACGCGGACTACTTCGTGCATCAGAACCACGGGTCGATCCACGTGTCCTGGCAGCAGCAGGGCAAGCGCTCCCTCTGTCTGGTGGTCTGCAACGCCAAGTGGGATGCGTCCACCGTCGCTCTGCTGGAGATTGGTGCCGCGGGCGATGTGAACGAGATCGACCTGTGGAGTCTCTTCCAGAAGGGGGCCCGCCCACTGATCTCGGCCGCCGGTCTGATCGGGACCGTTGGGACAGGTGTGAAGTTCGTTGGGACCGGCCGCATCGAGTTCAGCGCGACCGCGTTCAAGACCCCGAAGGAGCCGAGCCAGATACACGACCGCCTCGTGGTCGGCTCCTATGACGTGAGAAGCCATTCGCTCACGATGAAACCTCTCAGCTCAGTGGGATCCGCCCATCGAAACGGGTACAACTGAGCGATCGGCACACTGTAACCCCGCGGTCCTTCATCGGAGGGGGTTCTTGTCCCGGGACGGCCCGAAGGCGCTCGTCCCGGGACTTTTTCGCGAGCAGCCGCGGCGTCGGCGGTGCACGGCCCGGTCCAGGCACGAATGGTCGCACAAGCTCGACCCTGATGTATAATGCCTCTCGAGTGCGCGTCGACGGAATGGAGCTCCCCCCATGAGTCAGTACGGGCTGGAAATCCTCTTGGAAGGTCGGACCGTCCAGAAGAGGCCTCTTTCCGACGGTCACATCTCGATCGGCCGCTCTACCTCTGGAGACATCGTCCTCGACCACGCGGCCGTGTCCCGAAATCATGCCCGGCTGGAGATTCGTGGATCGAAGGTCGTCGTACATGATCTGGGCTCCGGAACCGGGACTCTCGTAGGAGGGGTTCGAGTCACGTCCGGACCGGTTGCGCCAGGTCACGACATCCAGATTGGGCCGTACATACTTCGACTCGTGCCACAACAGGATTCCGTGGATCTCCTGGCCGGTCACGGTCAGACGACCCTGACTCCGACGGACTTCCTCGACACCATCAGGCAGATTGTCCAGCTCACTCGAGTCGTTGGAGTCACGGATCTCAAGGCGGTCCTGGAAGTGCTCTTGGAGAGGACCATGGGGCTTCTTGCCGCTACTCGCGGCTACGTGGTCCTCGTCACAGACGGCGGACTATCGCCGATTCTGACGCACACGGGTGCCGCGCCCTCATCCGACGAGGCGATCAGTGGCACGATCTGCAGGGAGGCCATGGAGGTCGGCATCCCGATCGTCAGAGAGATCGATCCATCGGTTCCCGAAGGAGGCTCCATCCAGAGCTTGCAGCATCTTACCCAGGCGACACTGGTGGCGGCGATCCCTCTTCTCGACGGCGCGGGAGGGAGCGATCAGGTGTTGGGTGTGATGTATCTGGAGGCTCCACAGCCCGGAACCCCGATTCTATCCTCCGAGCGGAATATCCTTGTCGAAGTGGCTCGGGTCGGTGGGCGGGCGCTCCGGGTCGCGCAAGAGCGGTGTCAAATCGTGTCCGATCGAGATCAGTGGCGCTGGCTCGCGATGCAGCTCGATGAAGGCCCAGACCTTTTCAAATCCGCACGTAGCAAGGCCATGCAACCGGTCCTCGATCTCGTCGCCCGTGTAGCTCCCACGGACGCGACCGTGTTGATCCAGGGGGAAACAGGAACCGGCAAGGAGGTACTCGCCCGCGCGATTCATCGACTTTCTCCGAGGAAACAAGCTCCGTTCGTAGCCGTGAACTGCGCGGCCGTCCCGGTCGATCTTATCGAGGCAGAGCTGTTCGGACACGAGAAGGGGGCATTCACCGGAGCGGTCACGCGGCACCTGGGTCGGTTGGAGATGGCCCGAGGTGGCACGATTGTCCTCGACGAGGTGGGCGACATGCAGCTCGACATGCAGGCGAAACTGCTTCGAGTGCTGGAGACCCGCACGTTCGAGCGGCTTGGAGGCTCCGAGACTCTGCGCGCTGATGTCCGCATTCTGGCGGCCACGCACCGGGACTTGACGGAGGCCGTAAGGAAGGGGGAGTTCCGCGAGGACCTCTTCTACCGGCTCAACGTGATCCAGATCCGATTACCGCCGCTCAGAGATCGGATCGACGATCTCGAATCTCTGGTCCAACAGATGCTGATCCTCAACAACCGACGGTTCCGTCGAAAACTGTACGGGATCGCTCCCGATGCGATGAGAGAGCTTCAGGCTCATTCCTGGCCGGGAAACCTCCGTGAGCTCCGAAACGTCATTGAACGGGCCTTCATCGTGGAAAAAGGAGACCTAATCTCTCTGGTGAGCTTGCCGCCAGCGTCCACCAAGCTGGGGATCTCGTCAATGCCGATCGGCCACGCACCAGGTCCGCCCCCCAGATCGATGGCGGAACTGTTGCCTTCCGGTTCACGAAGTCAGCCCCCCTCTCTCGCCGAGTACCTCTCTCATCACGAGGTGGCCTACATCTCTCTGATCATGGACAGCGTGGAATGGAACGTAGCCCGCGCGGCGGACATCCTGAAATTGAAACGAACGTCGCTCTACAGGAAGCTGCGGCAACTGGGATTGTGGGGTCCGGGACAGAATCCGTCCGATGAGGAAGATCCACCAGCCGACCAGTGACATCCAGGACGTGTGATTCCTGAAACGGCGACTACGCCCTCTATAGGTTCCGGTTTATTGGGAAAGTCCGCTACTGCCAAGACCCCTGTCTCCGGTTCCTCTGATAACGATTCCCCAAATCCTTCACCTCATTCTGGCAAACCCAGTGATCAGGAGCATTTCGAGGACATAGACTTTCACTTCCCTGGACCCCAGATGTGCCCCGGATGCAAGAAAGAACGAAGTCGCCGCGACGCAGGTGTACAGAGAAGTACATTGAGGAGCGGCGACGAGTTC